>TARA_R100000935_G_scaffold55682_2_pt1 | contig 76534 bp, 66 predicted proteins | sample TARA_R100000935 | Tara Oceans TARA_R100000935 (sample SAMEA2621502) | marine metagenome | biome: marine biome (ENVO:00000447); feature: surface water layer (ENVO:00002042); material: "saline water (ENVO:00002010), including plankton (ENVO:xxxxxxxx)" | depth 5 m
TACAACGGAAACATTTTATACGTTTGGCTTACTTCTTTTACAATCTGTTCGGTCCGCTCGGCGTGGGTATCACTGATAAATAATTGCCCAAAATGGTCGTCGTCTACCAGGGAAATTAATTGTGCAACACGCTCCTCATCTAGTTTATCAAAAATATCGTCCAGTAATAGGATAGGAGTGACGCCACCTTGTGTTTTAATAAAATCGAATTGCGCCAGTTTCAATGCTATAAGATATGATTTTTGTTGTCCCTGTGAGCCAAATTTCTTTACGGGATGATCGTCTAAATTAAACTTTAAATCGTCTTTATGAATTCCAAAGTTGGTGTATTGGGTGACCTTATCTTTGCTTCGGTTTTCTTTCAGAAGTTGTAAAAGGGGAGCTTCTTTCAGTTGGCTTTTGTATTTTAACCCAACGGTTTCCGTACCATTGCTAATAGATTGATAGCGTTTTAAAAAAATAGGGGCAAAGGCTTCAATAAATCCTGCTCTTTTTTCAAAAATGGGCATCCCTAATTCGTGTAACTGTTGGTCATAAATCTCTAACTGTTGTGCGTTAAACGTATTGTTGGCTGCAAAATATTTGAGCAAAGCGTTTCGCTGTGCAAGCACTTTGTTGTAATTTATAAGGTTGTGTAAATATCCGGAATCACCTTGCGAAATAACCCCATCCATAAATTTTCTACGCGTGTCACTGCCTTCAATAATTAAATCACGGTCTGCAGGCGAGATGATAACTAATGGGAGAAACCCGATGTGTTCACTGAACTTGTCGTATGTTTTTCCATTGCGTTTTATGTGCTTTTTCTGACCGCTTTTGGCACTAATGATAATTTTTTCTTGTCGCTCGCTCTTGTCATAATTGCCTTCAATCACGAAAAAATCGGTGCCGTGTTTCATGTTCTGGCTCGTGATAGGGTTGAAGTAGCTTTTTCCAAAGGAAAGATGGTAAATTGCATCCAGAACATTGGTCTTCCCAACCCCATTTTTACCGACAAAACAATTTATTTTAGGATCGAATTGAAAACTATGAGCTTCAAAATTTTTATAGTTGATTAGTGAAACTGAAGTTAAAATCATAAAAATAAGAGAGTTGCGTGTTTTTGTTGCTGGGTTTGTGTTTTCACAATTGAGTCTGCAAATTATTGAAAAATAAGAACTTTTTTCTCTTTTAAATTGTAATAAAAATTTTATTTTTGCCCGTCAGTAAACCAAAATTATGGCTACATATAAAAAGAGAGGGTATAAACAACCCAAACCGAAGAACGAAGCAGAGCAAGACGAACTTCACGAAGGAGACAGCACAACAGCTGAGGTATTTAATACCTTAGATGAGGGTGCTAATAAAACCGAGGCTTGGGTAGAGAAAAACCAGAAAGGGATTTTAATAGTAGTAGGTATTGTTGCCGTTGCTGTTTTAGGGTACCTTGGCTTTCAACAGTGGGTTCAAGGGCCAAAAGAGTCTGAAGCTATGAACGAAATGTTCCAGGCACAGCAATTCTTTGAGCAAGCTTTAGGGAACGATACGGTAAGTGATTCTTTGTATGACCTTTCTTTGAACGGTGGTAGAGGTAAGTATGGTTTCTTAGAAATTATAGATAATTACGGGAGTACAAAAGCAGGAAACCTTGCAGAGTACTACGCTGGGATGGCATACCTGAACACAAACAACTACCAGGAAGCTATTAACCATTTAGATAACTTTAGCGGTGGGGACGAAATGTTAACTCCTCTGGCAAAAGGTGCTATTGGTGACGCATTTGCGCAGTTAGATCAAAAAGATGAAGCACTGAAGTATTATGAAGAAGCTGCAACGATTCGCACAAACGATGTAACAACGCCTCGTTTCTTACTAAAAGCAGGAATTATTGCTATGAATATGGGTAAAACTGATGTTGCACTAAAACACTTTGAAACTTTAGACAAACAATATCCTAAGTCTACCGAAGCTACTAAAGCTGTTGCCTATAAGGGCAAGGTAGAGGCAATGCAATAAAATTACTCGTTTAGGACGAGCAGTATATGGCTACTCAAAATAATAACTTATCGGTATACGATAAAACAACAATCCCAAATGCGAAAGATTTTCGGTTTGGGATTGTTGTTTCAGAATGGAATGAAAAAATAACCCAGGGCATGTTTCAGGGGGCTTTCGACGCTATTCTGGATTGTGGTGGCCTAAAGGAAAATATTGTCCGGTGGAATGTTCCCGGCAGTTTTGAGCTTATCTACGGAGCAAAAAAAATGTCGCAAAGCTTCGATATGCTTGACGCTATTATTGTAATTGGCAGTGTAATTCAAGGGGAAACCAAGCATTTTGATTATGTGTGCGAAGGGGTAACCCAGGGTATTAAAGATTTGAATGTTCAAGGCGATATTCCCGTGATTTTCTGCGTGCTCACCGATAATACTTTACAACAATCCATAGACCGAAGCGGCGGTAAGCATGGAAACAAAGGTACCGAAGCTGCTATTGCTGCTATTAAAATGGCACAACTACGGAAGGACGCTACCTTCTACAAATAAACTCTTTCTTTAGAATTTAATTTAGATGCCCTTTGCACTTGCATGGAGGTAGTTCTCTTTAGTATCTTTCCGTTATTAATAGCATAGCCCATGAAAGTTTTAATAATTGAAGATGAAAAACCTGCAGCACGCAGATTAAATCGTATGCTGGAGCGTTTAGATGTAGACGTAGACAAGATGCTCCATAGTGTAGATGAGGCTATTCAGTGGTTTAAAAATAACGAACATCCGGAGCTTATCTTTTTAGACATTCAACTAAGCGATGGACTGTCTTTTGAGATTTTTGATGAGATAGATATACAAAGCGCCATCATTTTTACTACAGCTTATGACGAATATGCCCTGCAAGCTTTTAAACTAAACAGCATAGACTATATCCTGAAGCCTATTGATGAAGACGAACTGGCAGCAGCAGTAAAAAAGTACAAAATGCGACAACCTAAGGCGCAAAACGTACAGATGAATTTTGACGACATAAAAAAACTGCTTACCAACCCAGTAGAGCGCGAATATAAAAAGCGTTTTACTACTAAGATCGGACAACATATTAAAATGATTTCAGTAGATGAAATTGAGTGTTTTTATTCTGAAAACAAAGGAACGTATGCCCATACGGTAGACGGTAGGGATTATTTGCTGGACACAACCCTGGAACAACTGGAAGACGAGCTGGAGCCACAAACTTTTTTCAGAATCAGCCGGAAATACTATATAAACATTAATGCCATTAAAGATATTATAAGCTACACGAACAGTCGTTTGCAATTAAAGCTGAACAGTTATAAAGAACAAGAAGTAATTGTAGCAAGGGAGCGGGTGCGCGACTTCAAGTTATGGCTTGAGTAAATTTTCTACAATGGGTGGTATGTTACCAAAACCAACGCCACCGTTTCATCTTTCAGTATGTTTCTTACTAACGTATAATCGCTAATTTTGGAATGCCGTATACACCAGATATATTTAGTGGTTTCCGGGAAGTATTCTTTTAGGATTTCATAGTCGAAATGTTCGGTAGAAATGCCAACCTTGGGTTGTGTTTCCAGGATCGTTTTAATTTGCTCTAGTTCTGTATGTAAGTCTGTTTGCTTCAGTTTATAAAGATCCTGCTTTAAATAGTAACTTGTTTTATAGCCTGCTTTAGTGAAGAGCCCTAATTTTTCAGGGAATCTGGTTTCAATTAAAACGTTTTGTTTTGGATAGTTCTTTTCTAGGAAGACGCTGTTAAGCTTTTGTAAAATTAATTTGGCATTGCTTTTATCCAGATTTTTAATGTCTAACCACATAAAAGGTTGCTTATCTCCCAAAGCAGCAACATACCTAGTGAACGTAAGACCTGTTGATGGAGCGGTAGGGTGGTGGACATCTAAGACATTTGTTTCAGGATCGAATACTAAATCCAGCTCTATTGCATCAAAATTAGAAAGGCTTTTTTTTAATTTGTCCAATGAGTTTACGCGATGTGCACCAATCTTTTTGTAATGTCCCGAAAACTCAATTTTTCTCGGACTGTATTTGTAGCCCCAGAGTAGAAATATCCCTGCTACTACAATCCCTATTCCCCAAAGAATCCTACTTGTTGTCATAATCAATAGAATCTTTTATAACTCTTTTTCGGGGCACAAAAGTACTGTCCAGGACATTTCTGGAGGCATCAATCCCGTCAAATTTTATGTGGCTAAGCGAAGCAAAGGTATGTGGAAAATCGGTAAGACTGTATGTTCTGTTAGCTACATTTTCTGGCAGCGTATTGTTCGACTTTTTATATTTTTCAGAAAACCAGAAAAGAAACGGAACTTCAAACATGGGACGGGTTCCGTGGTATTCGTTGTGCCCAACAAAGTCCATAGTGTCGTATACTTCGTCTCCATGATCTGAAAAATACGCCATGTAGCTGTACCCATCTTGTGCTCTAAGTTGCTCAATAATTTCTCTTAGTATATGGTCGTTGTATGCCGTAGCGTTATCGTATGCATTGGTTTGAGTTATGGCTTTTTCGTGCTGAAATTTTAAACCCTTATAAGGTTTTTCAAATATAGTAAAGGACTCAGGGTATCTTTTATCATACCGTACATGAGTACCAATAAGATGTATAAAAACTATTTTCTTCGATGCTGAAGTATCTTTTAAAATTTCATCTAACCCAGGAAGTAAAGCTCCGTCATAAATAGTATAGTTATAGTCGTCTGTAGCCATAAAGTGTTTATGGGTGGCAGCACTCCCTATAATTGTAGGAATACTCTCATACAACCCCACTGGCTTTTGGTTGGATAGCCAATAGGTAGTAAAGCCTGCCATATTTGCCAATTGTATGATGGAGCCATTGGGAGCTGGAATGTTCTCACTGTTTGCGAGTGTTAGTATTTCTTCCAGTGCTGTAATGGTATGTACGTGGGGCGTTATAACGCTGTCTAGCACTACAAGCTCTTCTTCTATTTCAGTTAATCTTGGATTTGTTTCACGACCGTAGCCATAAAGCTGCATGTGCCATCGTGAGGTGGACTCGCCTATAACTACTACATAGGTTTGTGGGGTTTTTATGCTTTCAACATTGGTGAAAGCTTTACTGCTGGGAACTGCAAGTGCATCTTTAAGTTGCTCTTTTGCGGCAAGGTAGTCATCCCAGGTAGCAATGGTAGCATAGGGTATATTCTGAGTTTTAAATTTTTTATGAATACCAAAGACACAGGCAAAAGCCCCTAGTAAAAGCAGTATGTTATAAAAAATCACGCTCTTTGGATGTTTTGATTGAAATTTTTTCTTCCGGAAGAATGCCTTCAGTAAAAAAAATAGAGGTAGCACTAATACACATAAAAGTATATATGTGACGGTAGAAAAATAATTTGAAAGATAATCTGATGCCTCGCCAGAATTGGTTTCAAAAATTACATACAAGGCAGAGCTGCTTATGGGTACACCATATTGCTGATAGAAGCTAAGTTTTACAAAAGCAAAAAATGCCAAAAATAAATACCCTAAAACGGTTGTAACTGCAAATAGCCTCCAGGTTAAAAGAAATATAACCACGAGAAAAAGAGCCATAGACATAAGCCCAAAAGCTAACACCTCCTGTCCATAGTTATAGGATGGAATTATAAAATATCCTGCAATAAGTACGATCACAAACGGGAACCAAAGCAAAAGCTGGTCTTTGGGTATATATAGTTTTTGTATAAAGCCTTTAAAATTAGACACCTGTTTATTTTTTGTGATCTATTCGGTTTTCATCAAATGCCGAAGGTAACAATTGCGGGATTAATTTTACCAATAAAGGCAATAATAACGTACCACCAGGCAATAAAAAGATGGTCAACGAGGGAACTGTTTTGCATATATCCAGCAATTGTGCCTTCACTTTTTTCTTTTCCGAAGCAGAAAGCGAACGAGTAGTAGATTTTCCTAAAAGCATTAGTAATTCGCCGCTTTCCTCTAACTCCAGGAGCAACCTGTTTCTGTTTCTTAATATAAGTGTCTTAACGGTTTTCGTTGCTTGTTTATAAAATTGTTTTACAGGATGGGCGTAATCAAAGAGCGTTATCTTACTGTTAGTGTCTTTTGTTAGCAGAACGATGTTTTGTATTGCATTGCTTAAAGTTTCTTCAGGCAATTGTAATTGATCTACAAGTTGGTTCAAAAACTCTTGTTCGCTGGCATCCATGGTATAATCATCCCAAACAGCTAAACAACATATATCTAATATGTATAACTTTTCATTTGTGTTTAAAGATTCGGTTTCTAAAAAAGAAAGTGTTTCCTTAGTGCCAGTGGTAAGCGTAAATAAGGTAGCATCTTCAAAAAGTTCCAGAAGCAAGCGATCGTATTTGTTTTTCTTCTTTTTAACCTGTAAAGCTAAAAAACAACAATGCATTACAAGCTTTTCAAAACTGGCAATATATTTTTTTGAAGAAATACTTGTATGCAAAAACTTGCTAAACGCCAGCACATCTATATACAGGAATGCGTGTGTAAGTAAAGAGGCAAAATCACGCTTAAATAGATTGTTGGATTCCTGAATACGCACTGCCATAATACGTTCCAGTTTGGAAGCATCACTTTTATAGCGTGAAAACTGAATAAAAAAACCTTTGCGCTCTTTTTCTATAGTTTTATAAAACGAGATGATTTTTTTATAGGTTTCTTCTGGAGTCGCTTCTTTATTTTCGGACAGGTACTGCATCCTAAGAATGTGCAACAAATTTACTTTTATTGTTTCTTCCCGGGTAAGTTGTAATCGGTTTTCTGGAGTAGGAAATAATAAAGCACTCGATACGCCAAAAATAAACCCGTTTTTTTGTAGTGTACTATAAGGTATAACTTCTTGAATAGGTGTATTATTATTTCTTGTTTGACTAACTAAAGTTATATATTTCGGAATCCATCCACTAGCTGAAGGGTTCATGAGGTTTGTTTAAGGTTGTTTTAATATTAGTTAACATAACATTAACTGCGTTACGAAAACCGTAAGTGTACTTTAGGCGTAAATAAAGATGAAAGTACACAATGGTAGTACACCAACCAAATATAACTTTCAAAAAAACTATTAATAATAACTAAATTTCTTAAAATGAAAAAAACGAAAATTTTTGCCGCTATTGGTGGATTGGGAGTAATAATACTTTCAGTATTTCTAATTGCTGCAGATCACGTAGATGCTCCGGATGTAACTGGACAAACAACAGACATTGCAGACTTGTATGCCTTTGAGGGCGACAATCCAAACAACACTGTATTAATTGCAACACTTCAAGGACCCTTAACTCCCGGAGATGTAACAAATACAGCTATGTTTGACGAAGATGTACTGGTAGAATTTAATATAGACAACACAGGTGATTTTGTGGAGGATCTTGTTATCCAAGCAATACGCCGTGGTGATTCTATGTATTTCTTCGGGCCTTCTGCTCCAGGGCAAACAGGCTTAAATAGTGAAATACAAACAACTGCTCCTATGAGTAGTGTGAAAATTTCTGGAACCGATGAAACTGTGACAGCAACTAATAATGGGATGTCATTTTTCGCAGGACCAAGAAGAGATTATTTCTTTTTCGACTTTGAGCGTTTTAATGCTGTAACATCTGGTGCAGTAGCTCCGGAAGGATTTTTTCCTCCGGGAGAAGCAACAGATTTCTTTGAAGATTTAAATGTATTAGCTATAAGTGTTGAACTACCAAACAGTATGTTAGGTACAGCACCTGCCCACGTAGGTGGAGCCGTAGGTATAGAAAATCTACCTCCAGCATACAACGTATGGGTTTCAGCCAAAAGAAAACAACTATAAATAGCTAACAATAAAATTTAAGACAGAGATATGAAAACAATATATAAATCAATTTTTATAGCCTTATTGGCTGTAACAACAACACTCACATTTGTGCAGTGTGCAGACGACGACGATAACGGAAATGCCATGAACGAACCAACGTGTGACGATGGCGAAATGAATGCCGATGAAGAAGGTATTGACTGTGGAGGTGTTTTTTGTGAGCCTTGTGCAGTAGTATTAGACTTTTCTGGTACCTACGCTCAGGAAGACATTATGGGCCGTCCAGGAATTAACACCGTATTTGGTGGAACAGACGCAGTTAAAAATGACTTTAACACAAGTATCGTAAGTGATAGAATGTCTTTCCAGCCTATATTTGAAGCAACCATGGAAAACTATTTCGATGTGTATGCAGTAGCGCTTGGAGCAGATCCTGCAGATGTAAATTATGAAACGAACATCTTAGGATTGGACGCACCAACATTTACAACGGTATTAGCTCAGTTCGATGCGTTACAAGTAGCACCCGATGGTGAAACAACCTACTTTAACCCGGCAACTGGAGCTGCCTTAACCGGAAGAAACCTTTCAGATGATGTTATTGATATTTCTTTAATCCTTATTTTTGGAGGAGGAGATTTAAATAACCTTAACTTTAGTGATCCAAATGCCGATCCATTTTTGATATCGGATAGTGTAGACGCTGGTGATCGTGACTTTAATCTTGCGTTCCCGTATATGTCTACTGTAAATCAGTAATCATACATTAATTATTTTGAAAAGAGCAATACAACCTATTGCTCTTTTCTTTTATATACAAACTAACAATGAAACTTTACCATTCTTTTTATATTGCTATAGCCTTGCTCGTAGTCTCTTGTGCTGAAACTGAGGACAACTCGATACAAGTTACCAGTCCTGAAGATTATGAAGCATCCTTAAGCACAACCACCACAAAAAATTATACCAACGCAGTAGCCGAAAGAGATTTCTGGTCCAATAAAATGTCTGAAGACACAACAGGTGTTGGAAGTTTAAGCCCCTTGGCGGGATCTTACACAACCATTTTTGAAACCACAGGCGATGTCCAGAATCTTTACAACGCAGAAAAACTCTATAAAAAAGGAATTTCAAATTCTGCACACAATAAAGACGGCTTTACACGTAGTCTTGCCCATAATTATATTGCCCAGCACCGCTTTAAGGAAGCCAAGGAGATTCTTGAAGAAAGTTATAACGGCATTTCCAATAAAAGAGCTACGGAACACATGTTGTTTGATGTATACATGGAGTTAGGACAGTACGATGATGCTTACCAGATGCTGGAGCGAGTGAAGAATAATTCAGATTATAACTACCTTATACGTGTAGCAAAGTGGAGCGATTATAAAGGTGACCTGGATAGTGCCATTCGTTTCCTTGAAAAAGCACGTGATATTGCAGACTCCAGAAAGAGTAAACCGCTTCGGATATGGACCTATACCAATCTGGGTGATTTTTACGGTCACGCTGGACGTATTCAGGATGCCTATACAGAATACCTTAAGACATTGCGTCTAGACCCAGAAAATGCATATGCTAAAAAAGGAATCGCATGGATTGTTTATTCAGCAGAAAAAAATACCGAAGAAGCTACTAAGATTTTAGACAGTGTTATGGTACACCATAAAGCTCCGGATTATTATTTGTTGAAAGCTGAAATGGCAGCATATGAAAATAATGAAGCTGAAAGTGAAAAATTCACCAACCAGTTTTTAAATGCTGTAGAACAAAGTGCTTACGGCGCTATGTACAATGCATATTTAATTGAAATATACGCAGACACTCACCCGGAGAAAGCATTACAACTGGCAAAAACTGAAGTAGCAAACCGTGCTACACCAGAAAGCTATCATTTACTGGCTTTAGCTCAACTTAAGAGTTCGATGAAACAAGAAGCCTTACAAACTATAAAAGATCACGTAGAGGGTAAAACATCGGAACCAATGGCTTTATACCATAGTGCATTGGTTTATAAGGCTAACGAAGGGTATAATGAGAAGTTAAAGATGCTTAAAACTGAACTTCTGGAAGCCGAATTTGAGGTTGGCCCGGTCTTATTTAAAAAAATACAAGAACTTTAAAACCAAGGTTGTAAAACCTTCGTATATATAGTACAATGGTTGGTTATCCAAGTTGATGATCAATAGCCGGGATTACCGGTTTTTTCAGAGTTTTTTTGTTAGTTGGCACCCTTTTAGTCGAGGGTGCTTTTTTTGTTACTATAGTTATGCAGTCGCTTGAAAAAAAAAGGTACCTTAAAACTTTTTAGTTTTAAGGTACCCTTATAATTTGAAAGGTATTCCTTTCTGAAGTTTGTTACTTTATATTAAGGTTGTGAAACAGTTCCCAAAACATATAATTGGCTAAGGGTAGGAGTTTCACTTCCTCCTTCTGGTTCTAATGTAATTCCGAAGCCTTCTGCAGCAGGGAATTGTTCAAACTTATACAGGTTTGATTTTACAGCACTTAACTCTTCCAAAAGTCCCATGCTACTGGGAGTGAGTGGCTCCATAATTAAAGACCACACCTGGTATACCTTGCCTTCTGGAGGTGTAGGAAGTCCTTCGGCATCAATGTAGGCTATGCCATCTTCCTTATTATAAAAGATCTTAGCAGAGGCTTCAGGTGCTACTGCATCGTTTCCAGGGAGAATTACTTTGTCGAACGAATCACTTCTTAGAACGGCTAATACATTTTCAGTAGTTAATAATTCTTTTTCGGTAGTTTGTAATTCTTCTTCTAGTGCTTCATTTTCTGTAGTGGTATAGTCCACTTGTTTCTCTAGCGTGCTTTTTTGGTTCATTGCCCAGAAAAGACCTCCTAGTAATAAAATGGCAGCTGCCCAGCCAGATACCCCGGCCCAGTTAAACGATTTCTCGTTTGTACCACTACTGCCACCATTTGAAGCAGAGTGTATCGCATTTAAAATATACGTCCACACTAAGGAGGCAAGAGGTGGCGAAACATTTTCTGCCAGGTTAATGAGGGAGGATTCAATAATTTCTATCTCCTTTTTAAGGTTTGGGAATTTATCAATGGCAACTTCAACTTCGTGGATTTCATCTTCAGATAAAGATCCACAAACGTACAGTTCCAGTATTCCTGATGCTATAATTTCTTCTTCGTTCATATTATTGTGGGCCAATTACTAGCCATCGTAAATCACGTAGGCAATTGCGGTTTTTAGTCTTAAGTGTGCCTAGTGGAATTTCTAATTCTTTAGCGGCGTCTTTCTGTGTATATCCCTTGAAAAATAGTAGTTCAATAACACTAATACACATAGGTTTCAATTTGTCTACAAATTTCTTTATCCCAATGGCATTGGTCTTACTATTTAGATTGTCATAAGACGTCAAAATATCTACGAAATTTGTGGTGGTAAGGTTTTTTTTCGTGTTTTTAAAACTCTTAGACCTTGTTTTATCTATAGCTGTATTACGTGCTATATTGAGTATCCAGGTGAAAAACCGTCCTTTTTTAATATCATACGCTTCAGAATTATTCCAGATTTTTATAAATGTATCTTGCAGTACTTCTTCTGCAACTGCTTCATCTAGTACAATGCTGTAAATAATGCCCTGGATGGCTTCGGAGTACATTGAGTATAATCGTTCAAATGCCTTCTCATTTCTTTGCTGCATTTGAAGGATCAATAAATCTGGTTGTTCCATGTAATTTTTTTGTTTTAAGTGGCACTAAGATAAATAATTACTTTTTCATTTTTCATTTCAAGTTTAAAAATTTAATTAAAATCATTATTTAGAACTTAAAATTGAGGAAATGTTAATTATTTGTACCTTATTGCAATATTTTTGTTAAATTCGTTAAATTTTCCAACTTTATCGAAAAAAGTTGAAACGTAAACCTACTTACTAATTTTTAATTTAAATTATTTTCTATGAAAAAAGTTTCCTTCGGAGCTTTAGTTTTAGTTGTTTGCTTGTTTACCAACCAATTACAAGCCCAAGAATCTAAAGACCAAGTAGTAAAGTCCTTAAGTCAATTAATGGAACACTATCAATTACTCGATGACAATGCGCAATGGGTAATTACAGACCAAAGCACCAGTACTATTAGTGGTGTAACTCATGTCTATTATCGTCAACTAGTAAACGGATATGAAGTATACGGTACCGAGTCTGGCGTACATACCAATTCAGAGGGTACTATTATCGCTGCAAACAACAAGTTTATAAGTGATGCTAGCAGCAGAGTTGCTACCTCTAGTCCCTCATTAACTGCGGTTCAAGCGGTAGAAGCTGCTGCTGCACAACTTGGTTATGCAATAACTGAAAATCTGGCTATAAAGAGTGCATCTACTAACACAAGTAGAAGTACTGTTATGTCAGACGGTGGTATTTCATTAAGTGATATTCCAGCTAAATTAGTATACCAAGAAAACTCGGCAGGACAATTGGTATTATCCTGGGATCTTTCGATTCAGGAAAATGCTGGTGAGAACTGGTGGAGTGTTCGTGTAGATGCCGCTTCTGGAGCTATTGTTGATAAAAATAACTGGATATTAAGCTGTAATCTGGAACACGATCACAGCAATCATGATACTTCTGGTTTAGACCACAATAAAAACTTGTTTGATATTCCTAATTATGGAGCTGAAGCTACTAATGCCTCATTACCTCCCAATAGTTATGAAGTTATCGCATACCCACACGAAAGCCCTTTCTATTCTGCCCGTACAATTGAAACGAACCCGGCAGATGCTCTTGCATCCCCATTTGGTTGGCATGATACCGATGGAACTGCTGGTGCAGAGTTTACGGTAACTAGAGGGAATAATGTTGATGCCTATGAAGATGGTGACAACCAAGGCTTCCAGCCTGACGGTGGAGCTAGTTTGGATTTTACAGGAGCTGGTTTTCCTTTCGATCAAAATTACTCAAACGGGAATCAATACGAAGCTGCTGCTATTACCAATTTATTTTACTGGAATAATATTATTCACGATTTACTTTTTCAATATGGTTTTGATGAAGAAGGTGGAAATTTTCAAGAATTTAACTACAGTGGTGCAGGAGCAGGAAGTGATTCTGTAAATGCAGAAGCACAGGACGGTTCTGGTACTTGTAATGCAAATTTTGGAACGCCTCCAGATGGACAAAACCCACGCATGCAAATGTATATTTGTAATAACAGAGATGGCGACTTTGACAACCTGGTTATTATTCATGAGTTTGGGCACGGTGTGTCAAACAGGCTTACAGGAGGTCCTAGTAATACTGGATGTCTAGGTGGACAAGAGCAAATGGGAGAAGGATGGAGTGATTATATAGGTGTAGTTATGACGATGAAACCTGGTGATATGGCAGAAACCCCTAGACCAGTTGGTACCTATTTATTTGGTCAAGGACCTAATGGAGATGGTATTAGACCATTTCCTTACAGTACAGATTTAGCAGTAAATCCGCAAACGTATGATGATATTAAAACAGCAGCAGTACCTCACGGGGTAGGGTCTGTATGGTCTACAATGCTCTGGGAACTTACTTGGGCACTTATTGACGAACATGGATTAGGAGCAGATCTATATAATGTAACTGGAGATGTAAACGTAGATGGAGGAAATGTACAGGCACTTGCATTAGTTATGGAAGGTATGAAGCTACAACCTTGCTCTCCTGGTTTTGTCGATGGTAGAGATGCAATATTTGCTGCAGATCAGGCCATATACGGAGGAGCAAACGAATGTATTATCTGGGACGCTTTTGCAAAGAGAGGTTTAGGTTTAAGTGCAGATCAGGGATCTTCAAACAGCAGAAGTGACGGAACTGAAGCTTTTGACACCCCTTCTGGAACTGCCTCTTTTACAGCACCCAACGATGTATGTGAAGGTAGCGCAGTACTAACAGACTTATCAGGAGGAATTCCTTTTGGTGGTGTTTATTCCGGACCTGGAGTTACAGATGATGGTAACGGAAACACATATACCTTTGATCCGGTTGCTGCAGGATCTGGAGTACATTCAATTTCTTATGAAGTACAGGATGGAAATTGCTCAGTGGCCTCAACAGATTCAGATACTATTGAAGTGATCGCAATTCCTGATAGCCCTGTTACAACCGACGATGAAATTATTTGTGGAGAAAGTGATGCTACCGTTACAGCAACACCAATGGACCCGACAAACACAATTTTTTGGTACGACGAACTCACAGGAGGAAATGTATTATTTCAAGGTGAGTCGTACACATTTAGCCCAACAATGACCACTTCGGTGTTTGCGCAAGAACGACCAGCACCTCCGGTATCTAAGCTGGTGATTTCTGAACTTACTTTTGAAACACCAGATAGAGTAGAGATTCAAAATGTTGGAGCTGCGTTTGATTATTCAGGATATACAGTAGCCGTAAGTGAGCAACCATTTGGTAGCATTAATACGATTAACCCTATCACGCAAACGCTAGGAAATATGGGAGCAGATTCTGTAGTTAGCTGGAGTGACCAGGCTGGTAGCCCGGATTACTGGGGCTCTAACCTATGGTGGGGACCTGATGGAGATGGCTGGGTTATCATTATAGATGATGCTGGTAATGTAGTAGATTCCATTTTCTGGAATGCAACGCAAGAGGATATTCAAACCCTGAATGTTACCATTAACGGGTTTACTATTACAGCTGCCGATTTAGACTTTATAGGGGATGGTGCTACCATGGATATTGTATGTGATAACTCATTCAGAAGAATAGCAGATACAGATACTGGTGCAGACTTTCCGAATGTTTGTTTAGGATCAGATTATGGAACTCCTAATACAGATATTGGAGATGTTTCAGGTGCATTAGGTTGTTTAAGTGCGCGTGGAGAAGCTGTTGTAACAGTTGGTGATGATACTATAGATCCTACTGTAACCTGTCCGGCAGATGAGAATGTTCTAGTAAACACTGGAGAACAATACACGCTTCTGGATTATACGCCAGATGTGACGGCAGCAGATAATTGTACAGTATCACCAGTAGTCGCACAAAGCCCAGCTGCTGGAACTCAGGTAGGAATTGGTGTAACAGAAATCACCATAACCGTTACAGATGAGGCTGGAAATGATGCCACCTGTACCTTTAATGTGATCGTAGACGAGATATTAGGAGTAGAGGATAATATCCTCGAGAAAGGAATTGTTTTATTCCCTAATCCTACCAATGGTGATATTACACTAAGGAATACTACTGATTTGGTATTAACTTCTGCAATTATCACGGATGTAAATGGAAGAACGATCAATACTTTTAATCTTTCAGATGCTGAAAGTACTACAACACTTTCATTAGAAGCATTGGCAACAGGTCTTTATTTTGTAAAGATTAGCTCTGAAAACACAAGTATTGTAAAGCGTATTGTTAAAAAATAAACTATAGAATACCTGGTTTAAATCTTAAAACCCTGACTATTTTATAGTCAGGGTTTTTTCTTTGGTATCCTTTTTGAATATACTATCCTATAACGTACTGAAACATAAAGTAAACACCCGCAGTATCGCGTGTCCCTAAAAAGAAACAGTGCGGCATAAAAAAGCCTCTTGACAATGTTTCAAGAGGCTCTTTTTTATAGGATAAATTTTTATTACTGAATAATACCCCCGCAACTTACACGTGCACCGGCAGCTCCTGAAGGTTGAGACGTAAAATCGTCTGTACCTTGATGTACTATAATAGCTTTGCCAAGAATATCTTTTTTCTCGTCGCCACAACCAATACACCATAAATCTGTAGTCATTGTTACCGTACCTTCCCCTTGCTCATTGGCTTCAAAGTTTCCTATATCTCCTCGGTGAAATCCGCCTTCGTCACCCCACTTGCCGTGGTCTTCAAACGTAGGATTCCAGTGCCCCCCGGAAGATGTTCCGTCAGGAGAACTACAATCTGCCTTTTCATGAATGTGAATGGCGTGGGTTCCTGGGGAGAGTCCCATTATTTTAGCTTTCATAGTAACAGTACCATTATCTTCCTTAAAAGCTACAGTTCCGGTTGCTTTACTATCGCTTTTTGATTCCAGCTCTAAAGAAAAAGTTCTGGGAGACATCGCTTTGTCCTCTTTGACCATTTCGGTCGTATCCTCATTCATTTCAGTTGAAGTATCCTCCTTTTTGTCCTTATTTTCATTTTTACAGCTAACCATTCCTACAATGGCTAAACTAAGACAGACTAATTGTATTTTTTTCATGATGTAAAGTTTATTTTGTGGTTAATATTCTAAAAGTACCACCAAAGGAGCGCAACAACAAACTTTTAAAACAATCTTAACGCTGTATTTTTATTAGTTGCTTGAGATCTGTAATACCTATTTTTAAATTTTCACAAATTAGTAATGCCCTGTCTACACGAGTTTGTGTGTTTTTAAACCGAAGGATATAATAAATTAAACTGCATTTTTTACCATTGGTTAATTTCTTAAAAAGCTCAAAAGCCTTTTCATCTGTTTCAAGTACGGCACTAAATTCTTCTGGCATTTCCACTCCATATTCAGTAGTGTCTTCACTAATTTGAAGCTCAAAAAAATCTGACGTTGTTACTCCCAATTCCTTTTGGTATCGTTTTCCGAAACTGATCAATACTTCTTCATTTCGTTTATGCAATTTTCCGTGAAATGAAATTTCTTTACCTTTAAAAAAAGCTTTTAGTGCTACTCGGGAATGGCCCTTATCTAAAAAGGGCTGGGCTTCTTGGGTAGGGACTACGACCCCATGAGTACCTGTAATTGTTACTTCAAACTTAGTAGAGCGCTCCATCCTAAGAAATAAGGTTGGTAATAATTTGAGTTTCGCTGTGTAGTGTTTTGTGAACTGGACATTTATCGGCTATTTGCAGGAGTCTCTTTAGTTGTTTTTCATCTAAATTACCTTCAAATTTAATGTCTCGGATAAAGGTGTCAATTTTTGTGCTTTCATTTTCACAATCTTCGCAATCTAGTGCGTGTTGCTTGTTGTAGCTTATATGCACCTGTACATTCTGGAGGTCCCACTCTTTGCGTTTAGCGTACATTTGAATAGTCATTACCGTACAGGCAGCTAACCCAGATGATAGAAGTTCATACGGGGTAGGACCATAATCTTTACCTCCAAAAGCTATAGGCTCATCTGCGGTTAAATAGTGCTTACCTAATTTTAGATCGGTTGTAAAGCCATCGTTCTTTGTAAGACTGGCCGCTACATCATGCTTGGTAGCTATAGATACTCTTTCTGGAATTTCTACGTAGCGGGATGCCCATCCAGCAATTACTTTGCCAGCATATAAAGAGTCCTCTTTCCGGCTTAGCAAATGATCTGCACCATCTAAGGAAACAAAGCTTTTAGGATGGTGGGCAGCCCTATAGATTTCTTCCGCGTTGTTTACAGAAACGGTAGCATCCTGAGGCGAATGGAGAAGTAACAATGCCTTTCTAAAAGAACCCACAACCTCTTTGATGGGCTGTTTTTTTAGATCGTCTAAAAAATGTTCTTTAATGGTAAAGGGTCTGCCACTTAAATTAACCTGTGCTTTTCCTTCTCGCCTGATCTTTTCAATATCCTGCTCTAAATGGTGTTTTACGTGTTCCGGATCACTAGGAGCATTAATAGTAGCTACTGCTTTTATATTGGAGAGTTTGGCAGCTGCCATTACTACAGCTGTTCCCCCTAAAGAATGTCCAATGAGTAGGGTAGGAGCGCTGTATTCTTTTTCAAGAAATGCTGCTGCTGCCAGTAAATCTTCAACATTCCCACTAAAGTTGGTGTTTTCAAAATCTCCTTCGCTTTCCCCTAAACCAGTAAAGTCGAATCGCAACACGCCAAACCCTGCAGCTGTTAAAGCCCTGCTTACATTCTTTACTGCCAATAGGTTTTTAGTACAGGTAAAACAATGCGCAAATATTGCAAAATTATGGGGTTGCTGGTCTGCGGGAAGCTCTAAACGTCCTGCAAGTGTAAGTTCTTCTTGATTGGGAAAATTTACTTTGTGAAGGTTCATAAGATGTAATGTCGTTTAATTATAAAGATACGAGATATAAAGTTTTATCCATAAAAAAATGGGCGATTGCCCATTTTTACAACTCTTATTTTTTTAATCTGTTATAGTATTCTCCTGGATATTTTTGTAAAATTTGAATGCTTGCCAGGCAATATCTCTACCTAATTTATTTCAGTTGGAGTCCAATCTAGACTAAAATTAATAGTCATTAACAACCTGTCAAATTTATTTGTTGCAGTGTGCAGCTTCATATACCCTAACCGAAAATCCATGTTTGGTAAAATTTTATATCCTAGATTACAAACGAGCCTGTTTTGATTAAACGTATTTTTATTAAAATTTAAAAACACTTCATCAAAGGCCTGGATAAACCATTTTTCAATAAAAGGGTAAACTATTGCTAATCTGTATCTGAAACGGTGTATCACCACATTATTAACCTCTGGATCAAAAATTCTATGTTCCATCCTGTAACGGTGTTGCATTTTTAGTTTTCCATATTCTTGATTAAAAGCAAACTGCTCAAAAATCCTATTTTCTCCAAACAGTTCGTCACTCGTGCCAATGTCATAAGTAGGATCTGTATAAAAATATCCATACCCCAAAGATGCAGTAACCCCTTTTTTGAAGGACCTTTGTAAACCAGTAATCACCCAAAATTGGTCTAAATCTGAAGTGGTTTCATATAAATTCAAGTTTATTTCGTTGTATATTTTCCACTTTTTTGAAATTTTGTGATTGCTAAAAACGGAGTACCAGGCACCTAGTTTTTCTTCAGGGTTTTGCTGCGCTTGAAGGATAGGAGCTATATTGAACAAAACAAAAAGCAAAATAAATATTCTTTTCATAAAGTACCTGCATATTTGGAAGCTAGGTACAATTTTAAAAAAAAAAGAAAACCAACCCTAGTGATATGTTAAAAAATGCTAAGGCTGAGAAGCTTTGGAAAAGTCTGGAGTAAACGTAAGTTGAAATAACAATCGGTCAAAATCCGGACCGTCCAGATGAATTCGTTGATACCCGACTCTGGATCTTATAAGATCGCTGAACTTATATCCCAATCCAACTCCTAACCAATTTTGAGCAAAAGTAGGTTCATTTCCAACATTTAACCACATTTCATTGTAGACGTCTGCGCTCCATACGTCTGAGATAGGATATGAAAATTTCGCCATATACCGAAACCAATGCCGTGTATCTGTCTCGCCATTTGTTACTATAAATCTATTTTCTAAACGGGCTCGATGGTCCACCTTTACGTTCCCAACCTTGTGATCCAGGTAGATATCCTCCACAATACGGTGCTCATCAAAAGAGGGAGGGGTATCGGAAAGGTACGAGAAATCATTTCTGAAATATGCATACCCAACTCCTGCGGAAAGCCCTTCCATAATGCGGTATTTGGCACCTGTCCGTATCTTAAATTGCTGAATTTCTGAAGCTAATTCGAAAAACCGGAACTGGGTTTGTAACTGAAAAGATAATTTTTCGGTTAGTTTACTATTGGAAGCGAGGATATACCAGGCTCCCAATTCATCACTTGGGTTTTCTTGAGCATTTGTAGTTGTTGTAAACGAAAAGAGCAGAATAGCTGCTAGAAACGTAGTGTATTTCATAGGTTACTTTATTTAATTGATTCTCCTTTAATTTTTTTGTTATCTAACGTACTTTGGTTCTCTCCTTTTAAGTATTGATCCAGGAATTCTTTAATTTTTCCGTAGGCTTCGATCTGATTTTCTTTTTTTACAAATCCGTGGCCTTCATCTTCAAACAATACATACTCTACGGGAACACCATTTTTCTTCACACCTGCTACAATTTCATCGCTTTCAACTTGTAGTACACGCGGATCCTTGGCGCCCTGAAGCACCATTAATGGCTTCGTTACTTTATCGGTATGAAACAAAGGAGATATTTTACGCAATCTAATGGAATCCTCTGTGTTTGGATCCCCCATTTCGGTATAGAGTGCATCTTTAAAAGATTCCCACCACGGCGGAATGCTTTTTAAGGTGCGTAGCCAGTTGGTCACTCCAAAAATATTTACTCCTACCGCAAATTCTTCGGGAGCATAGGTAAGAGCCGCCATCGTCATATAACCCCCATACGAGCCTCCAATGATCCCAATTCTTTCCCCATCAATAACATCCTGAGCTGCCAGCCAGTCTTTCCCGGCAATACAGTCTTTCAGGTCTTTATCTCCGTGGTTCTGATCGTCCATTTTATAAAACGTCTTTCCGTAGCCGCTACTACCTCTATTGTTTACTGCAAGGACAGCATACCCATTATTCACTAAATATTGAATGGTACTGTTAAAACCCTGTCTTGATTGTCCTCCAGGACCTCCGTGAACCCAAACTAGAGCCGGAACAGGATTTTCTTTAGTAGCTTGTATGGGTTTATAATAAATAGCCGGGATTTCCAAACCATCAAAAGATTTGTATCTAATTACCTGTGCCGAAACTAAATCTTCCTGGTCAATTTCATCGTTTAGATTTTCAGTAAGCCTTACTACTTCTTCTGTATTTAAATTGTAGGAGTAAGAATCTGAAGGGGTATGAGAGCCTCCAACTCTTAACAAAGCAGCTTCTTCGTCACGAGAGAAAGAAATACTGGTAATTTCTTTTCCCTCAAAGGAAGGCAATTTTAGGGGTTTACCTGTAGCTACTTCTGTAATTTCCAGACTGTTTTTAGCATCTTCATTAATAAACGTAATCTGGTAGGTGCCATTTTCTGAAAAAGAATAACCATTGATGTCCCATTCTCTTTCAAGTACCTTTTCTTTTGTACCGTCTGCCAGGTTGTATTGCATCACATAACTAAATTCTCCACCATCATCTGTTGTGTAATACAGATACGTACCGTCTGGTGAAAAATCCTGTGGACTATTTCCACTCACAGCATCATTCACTTTTGTTTTAACTCCGGTTTCAGTATTCAAAACATAGAGGTCAGAATCATTTGTATTAATAGGACTTAGTAGGGCAATGTACTTTTTGTCTTCACTCATTCCGGCAAAATCGAACCCTTCTTCAATCTGATATACCATTTTTGGGATGAGGGTTTCCAGATCCATTTCATACCTGTCCATATACTTTGGGTCACGCTCGTTACTGGCATAGTAAAAACTCTTCCCATCTTTTGCCCACCCGTTAAAAAGGGCCCGGACATCTTTAGTTTGGGTAAGGGCTTTGATTTCATCACCGTCTTTCATATAGATTTTATAGATCTCGTCTCCATTGCCGTCCATTCTAAAAAGGATGCGGTCATCTTCCGGAAAGTAGGAAATGCCAAAAATCGAGGCGCTATCACTTTTAGTGATGGGAGTTAAAGCTCCACCGGAAGCAGGAGTCGTGTACATATTAAAGATTCCGGAGCGATTGCTCGTCATTAATATATTGCTTTTGTCTGAAGAATAGCCATTGGCAAAGGCATTTTCGTTATCCATAAACTGGGCTATAGAATACTGCTGTATTTCCCTTACATCAGCAATTTCCTCTTTTTTGGTTTTCTTGCACGCAACAAAAAGAACCAGTGCCATGCAAAGTACAATGAGTTTTTTCATAATGGTAGTAGTTTAGTTAATCAAGTTTTATAGGTTGCGTCTCCTTAAAAGGCGCTAATTCTATCTTTTCTACTTTAGACTTGTATTCTGGCCATTCGGTTACAAAAAAGCTGTTTGTTTTATCCAGAGCAGCTGTTAACTCGTCTTCTGCTTGTTTTAGTAAGATACGCTCCGTTTTGGTTAAACCAGCGGGTCTGCTACCACTATACCAATTGGCTTGTCCAATACGCTGCATTACCGTAATTTCTGGATTACGTGTAATTCCCTGGCGTTTATCTTCTTTTCCAAGGTATAGGGCTACAAGCGAGTCTATTTGTTTGGTAACCTCTTTGGTAAGTTTAATTTCCTCTTTATATTTTTTCTTGTCTTCTTTTAAAAGTCTTTTACTGAAATCTTCTGCGGCATTTTTACTTTCTACCAATTGTTTTACAGCATCAGCAGCAGTTTGCGTCATTTTCTCAATATCTTTTGAAGCATTGTAACTATCTGTAATTGCTTGTTGCGGGATATCCAGTCTAGGGTCGCTTTCAACCTTAAGGGTTGTTGAAGTACTGTTTCCATCGTGCTCCAGGGTAATTTTATAGGTTCCTGGCTTTACCTGTGTTCCTCCAGGCTCTCCACGGCGTTTTCTAATAGTTCGGGAAGGACGATCGCCCCCAGCTTCTCGCATTCTCCAGCGCCAGGTGTAAATTCCTGTACTATCCGGAACTTTTGTTTTAAGCGTTCTGATTAATCTAGTGCCATCATAAACTTTCATATAAATAGAATCCTTACTGGGCTTTCCGTCTTCCATTTCGTCATTCGTATCCTCGTTGGAAACATCCTCATGTTCTCTGTCCTCACTATCGTTTTGCTCACTGAGCGGAGTCGAAGTGTCTTCTTCCTTTTCTTTTGAATCTGCTTTTGTTTTCTTAAAATAATACCGAATTCTTGCACCGCTATCTCTGTTCTCTCCATGGTAGGTTGCATCGCCTCCAAAACGACTTCCGGTAGGTTGCTGGTAAGAAGCCTGGTAGGCAGTTGGCGGACTAAAAACGGTAATATTATCATTTAAAACCGAAGTATTCTTCGCGATTTCCCGAAGCGGCTTAATGTCGTCCAGCACCCATGCAGCACGACCAAATGTACCTAGTACCAGATCGTCTTCACGTTCCTGAATTACCATATCTTTTACTGAAACTGTTGGAAACCCATGCGTCCATTTCATCCAGTCCCCACCTGCATTGGTAGAAATATATAATCCGTCATCGGTGCCTAAGAAGAGTAGGTTTTTTTCTTTAGGGTCTTCCAGGATGCTAAGCGTATAGCTTTCCGTATCGTTTTCATCTACAATCCGGTTCCAGGTTTTTCCGTAATTAGTAGTTCTGTAGGCATACGGTGTATAATTGAATCTTCGGTAATCGTTTGCTACGAGCAAAGCTTCTCCTTTATTTTTATTACTTGCTTTTATCTGAACGATCCAGCTTCCCTCAGGCAGTCCGGGAATATTTGCTGAAACATCTGTCCAGCTTTGTCCCCCGTTCTGGGTGTAATGTACACGTCCGTCGTCACTTCCCGCCCACAGCATATTTTGCTCCAGGGGAGAAGGTTCAATCACCAAAATAGTTGTGTGATTTTCAGCTCCTGTTGCATCCATGGTTAAACCACCACTTTCGCTCTGTTTTTGCTTTTCGGGATCGTTCGTGGTAAGGTCTGGCGAAATTACTTCCCAGGTTAACCCTTTGTCGGTAGACTTGTGAACAAACTGACTTCCGAAGTAAATGGTGCTGTTATCGAAAGGGTCAATGTTAATAGCGCTGTTCCAGTTAAAACGCAAAAAGACATCTGGATCTGGATGTGTAGGCTTTACGGTATAGTTATTTCCGGTGATATGGTCATACCTGCTTACAAATCCCTGCTGACTCATACTCCAGCCATAACGACTATCGTCACGGTCCGGAACTACGTCGAACCCGTCACCAAAGCTTATTTCCTGCCAATAACTATTACGGATCCCCTGTGCTTTCCAAACATAAGCAGGACCTCTCCAGCTACCATTATCCTGCATTCCACCATATACGTTATACGGAAATTCATTATCTACATTAATATGGTAAAACTGTGCTACGGGTAAATTCCCCACAAAACGCCAGGATTTTCCTCCATCGTGGGTAATGTTCATTCCGCCGTCGTTTCCATCCAGCATAAAACTACCGTCGTTAGGATGGATCCACCAGGCATGATGATCTGGATGAACACCGTTATCCACACCGTAGGCCGGCATTAATTCTGTAAAGTTTTTTCCGCCATCTTCAGACACATTCACATAGGTAAATACAGAATAGACTCTATTTTCATTCTGCGGATCTACAAAAATATCGCTGTAGTAAAAGGGACGATTTCCTATATCGTCTTTATCGTTAATTTTTTTCCATGTAAAACCACCGTCTTCAGACTTATACAGCGCATTTTTCTTGGCTTCAACCAGCGCATAAACAATTTCTGGTTTATTAGGGGCAATGGCAAGTCCAATACGTCCTAATTCCCCTTTGGGTAACCCATCTGCATCGGTTCGTTCTTCCCAGGTTTCTCCTCCGTCGTGGGTGATAAAAAGTCCGGATCCTTCCCCGCCAGACTTAAAGAACCATGGGTCACGTTTGTGCTCCCACATGGCGACCATAATTTTGTTTGGGTTGGTAGGGTCCATCACCATATCTGCCACGCCTGTTTTTTCATTTTGAAAGAGTATTTTCTTCCAGGTTTTACCTCCATCGGTAGTTTTAAAAACACCACGTTCGGGATGGACACCCCAGGGCGAACCAATAGCGCCAACATACACTACATCGGGATTGGTAGGGTCTATTAAAATTTTATGAATATGTCTTGTGTTTTCCAGCCCCATAGCGATCCAGTTTTTTCCACCGTCGAGCGATTTGTACACACCAAAACCACCGTTCAAGCTATTACGCGGATTTCCTTCACCAGTACCTACCCAGATTACACTTGGGTTGCTTTGTTGGATTGCCACAGCACCAATAGAAGCTGTTTTTTCATTATCGAAAATTGGAGCCCATTTTATGCCGCCACTTGTACTTTTCCACAAACCGCCGGAAGCAGTTCCCACATACATTACATCTGGATTGTTAGTTACCACGTCTATAGAAGTAACACGCCCAGACATGCCTCCAGGGCCAATGTTTCTGGGCTTCAGGTCTTTAAGGATGTCGTTGGTAAGTTGTTGTGCTGAAAGGGTTGCTGAAATAGCAATAAAAAACAGGAGAAAAATGTGTTTCATGTGTTGTATTAATTTTAGGAGTTTAAAGATACTAAAAACCTTTTGGTATAGCTATAGCTTGTCGCCCTTTCAGAAGGACAAGCAACTGTTTAAAAGATTCTAACTTTTGTTTAACAGAGTAGAACTATTTCTTACACAATAAAATAGTAATTTTAGAAGATGAAAAAGAATCCGCCTAAAACAGGTTTTGTTTTTACCAAGCACAATCCTAAAGAGCAATCTATATTTGATAGGCTTTTTGAGGTTTTTCAGGAATTGATTACGCATACATCAGGCGATTTTGACGAGGCTATTGATTGGTTGCGACAACTTGATGAAGAGTATAAGCTTACCACACCTGAATATACGATAGACGACTTTATTCAGGAATTAAAAGATCGTGGTTTTATCCGGGAGGAATTTAAACCTGATGGCACTGGTAAAGGAAAAGGCGATGGAAAAACTAGTATTACCGAAAAACTGGAACGTTCCCTGAGAAAACGGGCCTTAGAACAAATCTTTGGAAAGCTGAAACGTAAAGGCGTTGGCAACCATAAATCGAAGTACAAGGGAAGGGGAGATGAGCAATCCGGAGAATTCAGAAACTATCAATTTGGTGATGCTCTGGATCGTATCTCTATGACCGAAAGTTTGAAAAATGCACAGATAAATCACGGACTAGGCGATTTCCGATTGACGGAGAATGATCTTGTCGTGGAAGAAACCAATTTTAAAGCCCAGATGAGTACGGTGCTCATGATCGATATTAGCCACAGTATGATATTGTATGGTGAAGATCGAATTACGCCAGCCAAGAAAGTAGCCATGGCGCTCGCTGAATTAATCACCACACGGTACCCCAAAGATACATTAGACATTCTCGTTTTTGGAAACGATGCCTGGACGATAAAAATTAAAGATTTACCGTATTTGAATGTGGGCCCGTACCATACCAATACTGTTGCCGGATTACAACTGGCAATGGATATGCTACGCCGAAAGAAAAATACTAATAAGCAAATTTTTATGATTACCGATGGCAAGCCCAGTTGCCTACGCTTACAAGACGGCCGATACTATAAAAACAGTAATGGTCTGGACGAATACATTGTTAATAAATGCTATATGATGGCAGCACAAGCAAGAAAATTACATATTCCCATCACCACATTTATGATTGCCAGCGATCCCTATTTGCAACAATTTGTAGATCATTTTACAGAAGCCAACCAGGGGAAAGCATTTTATACGGGACTATCAGGTCTGGGAGAAATGATCTTTACAGATTATGAGAATAATAGGAAGCGGAAACTACGCTAAGAGGCAGTTAGCAGGACAAAAACAAATCTGCTTTTACTAAAAAAATAAACAAGGTCTCTGTGAAGCTCCGCATATCTTTGCGGAATTAATACACAGAAATGCATAGAGAACCGTAGCGATATACAGATAAATATTTATGGAAACAAAAAACATCAAAACCTTCGGGCAATTAAAAGATGCCGGATACAATTATAAATCGATTAAAGAAGAGTTACGCCAGAACTTACTCCAAAAACTAATGAAAAAGGAAGTGGTTTTTGAAGGCATTCACGGGTATGAATACACTGTTATTCCTGAACTGGAGCGCGCGATACTTTCTAAACACAACATTAACCTTCTTGGGTTACGCGGACAAGCAAAAACTCGTCTGGCACGGCAAATGGTGTCTTTGCTGGATGAATATATTCCAATAGTAGAAGACAGCGAAATTAATGATGATCCGTTTCAGCCTATTTCAAGATATGCAAAAGAGTTGCTGGCTGAAAAAGGCGATAAAACTCCCATCACCTGGTTGCATCAAGAGGATCGTTTTGCTGAAAAATTAGCCACGCCAGATGTAACAGTGGCCGATATAATTGGTGATGTAGACCCCATAAAAGCTGCGAACTTAAAATTGACGTATGCCGACGATCGGGTGATTCATTTTGGGATGATCCCGCGGGCAAATCGATGCATTTTTGTAATTAACGAATTACCAGATTTACAGGCAAGAATCCAGGTAGCATTGTTTAATATTTTACAGGAAGGCGATATACAAATAAGAGGGTTTAAGTTAAGACTTCCTATGGATATTCAGTTTGTGTTTACAGCAAATCCTGAAGATTACACAAATCGGGGAAGCATTGTTACTCCATTAAAAGATAGAATAGGATCGCAGATCTTAACACACTATCCGGAGTCGCTAGCAATTGCAAGAACCATTACCGACCAGGAAACTTCTGCAGCACAAGCCGATAAGCTAAATGTGTATGTTCCCGAGCTAGCAAAAGATATTCTGGAACAAATAAGTTTTGAAGCCCGTGAAAGCGAATTTATAGATTCAAAAAGTGGAGTGAGTGCACGATTGAGCATCACCGCCTTTGAAAACTTATTGAGCACTGCAGAGCGACGTGCTTTGGTTAATGGCGATGAAAAAACTGCCGTTCGTTTGAGTGATTTTATGGGGATTGTTCCCGCCATTACAGGAAAAGTTGAATTGGTATACGAAGGAGAACAAGAAGGGGCTCACCACGTAGCCAAACAATTAATTGCCGATGCCGTAAAAACTGAATTTTTAAATTACTTCCCAAAAATTGAGAAACTACAAAAAGAAGGAGATCCAGATCCTTACGAAGATCTGGTAGGTTGGTTCTTTGAGCAATCGGGTGGATTTGAGTTACTGGATACTGCTACCGATGATGAATTTCAACTGCAATTGGACAGGGTTGAGCCCTTGGATGAATTACTGGATAAATTTGTAGATACTTCAGCTGAAGATAGAAACTTCTATAAAGAAGTTATTTTATGGGCGTTGGTAGAATTTAAGAAATTAAGCAAGTATAATTTAAGCGACGGACTTCGTTTTAAGGATGTGTATGGGGGGTATATTTCGGGGCTTTAGTTGGTAGCTCGTAGTTGGTAGGACGTCCACTTATACGGATAGGTAGCGTAAAACTGCTTTGTTCGCCATTGTAGTGTTGAATTTAGGTTTTCTGTGTCGATTTCATTTTCGGTTATAATTCAGTAATTGCCTTTACAATTAAGACGACTCCACTTATCACCATAATAGCAATGAGCCAGCGTCTAAAAGCGAGTTTGCTCATGCGTTTCAATAACCATTTACCTATAAGGTTTCCAACAATGGCCCCCAGGCCCATAGCAATTCCCAGAATCCAAAGTTCCTGGGTCATTAAGCCGAAATAGGCATAACTTCCAATTTGTGCAATTCCCAGAAAAAAGCTTTGTGCACTTTTGGTGCCTATCAGTTCTTCCTTATCTATGCCAACATTCAGCAGAAAGGGGTTTAGAATGGGGCCCATTCCTCCGGTGAAGGTGCCAATAACAGAGATAAAAAAACCTAAAGGAATAAAATACCACAGTTTCACTGTAAAGGAGCGTTCTTTTTTTCCAAAACGGTATTGAAAAAAAGTACTTATTAAGAACAAGCCCACAACAATCTGGATCCAGTATATTTTTATTTCAGCAAAAAGCGCTGCTGCTACCAGAGCTCCCAACATGGCGGAAGGAACATAATACCAAAAAACAGTCCAGTTTATGTGCTTCCAGAAAATGATGATCCTGCTCGGGCGGCTTATAAAGCTACCTAAATTGATGACTTGCGCAGTTTTTGAGGTTCCCAGTAAAAAGTTGAGAATAGGAATTTGTAGTAAAGCCCCGCCACCCCCGCTTATAGTAGATAGGGTAAAGGCTCCCGCTCCTAAAAAGAACAGCCCAAGAAGCAACCAGACAGATATTTCAGTAAAAAAAAGTTCCATAAAAAATCCCGCACTAAGCGGGATTAATTGTATCGTTTTTTAAAATTAGATATTAGGAATCACCAGTTCCTGTCCTGGGTGAATCATATCCGGGTTTTTAAGAATGTCTTTATTTGCTTCAAAAATAGCGTTGTACTTCATAGGGTCTTTGTAATAATGCTTTGCAATTTTACTTAAAGACTCTCCGCTTTCAACAGTATGGCGTGCATATACGGTCGTGTCTGCTACGTCGATGTCTGCCATAATATCTGATGGGTTTTCTCCACCAGAAGCTTTAATTTCATCCCATAGGAGGTTTTTTTCATACTGGGTGTTTGCCACTCCTTTGATATGAAGTTTATTTCCATCCACTTTTACATCTCCATTTTGGATTTTTAGCTTTTCACCTAAGTCTAGTACGTTTTGATATTTTGCTTTAACCATTATTTTTTCTTTTAGAAGTTTTTCAAGTTTAAAGATACAAAAAAGAATAGAAGACCCTTATGATAAACCATATTTTAAGTACGTATAATATTTACCCATATTTTTACTTTAAAACGGCCTGATGCCCAATATTTAACGTAACATTAGTGTATTGTTAATAGTATTTACTGAATACTAAATCTATATTTGCTATATCAAATTTAAAAACCAACATTATTATGAAAATGAGTAAAATAATTATGTCACTTGCTGTAGTAGCACTGTTGTTCGCATCTTGTGATGACACTAAAAAGAAAGAAGCCGAAGCAAAAGCAGAAGCTGAAAAAATGGAAATGGAAGCCAAAATGAAAGCTGATGAAGAAGCTAAAATGGCAGACATGGAAAAAATGGAAATGCAGAAAAACTCGATTGCCTCTAAAGCAATGGCAAATCCAAACTATTCTACGCTGGTAGCAGCTTTAAAGCAAGCTGATTTGGCTGGAACATTTATGGAGCCAGGAGAATACACTGTATTTGCTCCTACCAACGATGCTTTTGCAAAAGTTCCTAAAGCTACTTTAGATAATTTAATGAAGCCTGAGAATAAAGAACAATTACAAGGCTTGCTTAAATATCACGTAGTGAAAGGCGAGTGGAAAGCAGATGCTGTTGTAAAAGCAATTAACGATAACAAAAATGCTTACAACGTAACCACGTTAGCTGGGGAAAACTTAACCCTTTCTTTAAAAGACGGTAAAGTGATGATTAAAGATGGAAAAGGAAAAATGGCAACTGTAGCAGATGCCGATATGGATGCTTCTAACGGAGTTATTCACGGTGTGGATACAGTATTAATGCCAAAAGGATAATACCTCCAGCATAATTAATTATAAGAAGAGCCTCAGTTTTGAGGCTCTTTTTTTTATATTTAGATATGAATAACTTTGTAACCAAAAACAAAAGAGCAATCCTTGGGGGAACAATAGCGTCCCTCTTTATGGGCCTTGCAGTATTCCTCCTTGGCAATCTTTCGGGGTACGAAGCCAAGCAACTTATAACCTCCTCCTTGCCAGGTATAAATATGCTTTGTAACACAATCGTTCTGGCTTCTGCTACCATTTTGGCATTGCTCCTTACACTTTTAGGAATAAGTACAGGAACAAAATCCAGATTAAAAAGCGCTCACTATCGGCAAGTACTAAGTATCGCAAAGTTTGATACTATATTATTTGTAGGAGCTCTTATTCTGTTTCAATTATTCAACATTCCTATTACCGAAGCAGAGAATGTAGAAACCTCCTGGTATGAAATTATTTATTGGGCCACGATTTTATTTTCATCCATCTTAAGTGGAATGATGATTACGGTCATACTCATGTTATACGCAACCGTTACCAATATCATTCATATAGTAGGATTAAATGAAGATCATCACCTTATTTCAAAAGAAGAACTAGAAGAGGAAGAGAAAGAAGAAGACTGAAGTAATGTTTCTCGCTTTTACTTAAATTCCCAATTTAGCTTCAACTTCAGCTTCAATATTTGCTCTTAAAACTAAAAGCATATTCACTTTCTCCGTGCTCCCGTAGATACTCCAATCGTTTCCTGGCTTCTTCCACAGTTGGAATATGGTCTTCTTCTACATACCACAGTACCATATGCATTTTAGGCATTTTCTGAAACCACTCTTTTTTGCGTTTAAAAATTTCCATGTGGTCACTCTTATACACAAAGTTGAAGAGGCTTTTCCTGTCTTTCCATACACTCATATTTACCAGAATATAATCATTGCCAAAAATAACTTCGCCAAGGGAATTACCTGTGTAATCAACGTCCAACCGCCAGATAAAACCATCACTTTTATCGGAGAGTGCATTAATTCTGTCTACATTATTTATAAAATCTGCCATAATAGGATCTTCCATATCGGCTAGGGCGTGTGCAAGGTTTAATTGGGCTATGTGCATAGGTTTTAGGTTCAATATTCCAAATTTTGATATTGGAACTTATCTTTCAGTTAGATATTCAAATTTTTGGAGATCTCCTTCAGTATGCACTTTGTGAGAACTCCCTCCTTTAAGTACAATGTTTTTGTCTGAAATTTCCAAAACGTCTTGATAGTAATGATCTGTTATTAAGATTCCTTTTTCGCACTTCGTTTTCAGCAAAAACTCTTTCAGCTTTTCTTTGTGAAGCGGCTCCAGCATAGAAAATGGCTCATCCATACATAGAAATGGATGGGGCAACAGGGAGAGGAGTACTACTTCTAAATACTTTAATTCGCCTAGGGAAAGAGCTCCAGTTTTTTTATGTGTCATGGTAGCAATATGCGGATCATAAAAAACAGCGTCTTGTTTAGCTTCTGAAGGGTGAAACATAGGAATGACATCCCGTACTTTACGTTGTTTGGGAAGAAAAGGATGTTGTGGCAGATACGCAATGAGTTGTTTTGAAATAACTTCGGAGGGTTTCATTGTTTTTTCATCAATACTAAGGGAGATAGTATCAGCTTTTAAAGTTCCGAAGAGCATTTTTAGTAATGTGGATTTCCCTGAACCGTTGCTGCCAAAGAGCCCTAAAATCTCACCTCTTTCTATTGAAAAAGAAACATCTTTTATAACCTCTTTTTTTCCAAAAGATTTACGGGCGTTATATACTAGTAGTCTTTCCAAAAATAAGTAGGAATAGAGCCAGAAATACCAGGAAAATAGGCAGTCCAACCAATAGATTAATGATAAATGAAGTTTTTAAAAGCTTCCATTTTGTAATGCCCAAATTGTAATAACTGTAAAACTCACCTTTCCTGAAGTTAGCAAAGCCAAGATACCCTATGACAACCCCTAGTGTACAAAACAAAAAATAGCCCCAATACACTCCAAAAATACCCATAGCTATAAGTCCGGTTGCGATCACAAAAGGAAAGATAGTCTTGTAAAACTGTATGTAAATTCGGAAGTTCATGATTTTTTAAGTGTCCCCTCGAGGGGACAGTTTTGACTTTAATTTCAATTTCATATCCCAAATAATAAAAAAACATCTCCTACTTTAAATCTTAAATCTTAAACCTGAAACTTCAAATCGTCGCAGGCTAGTGATTACAGCCACTATGCATAAAACTATTGCTTTCCTGATGCCAAGGGAAGGCCTGGCTTTGTTTGCTGTCTTCCCACCAGAAAGCTTTTCGGTCTTTTGGGTGGTTACCAATTTCATTCATAGTACTGGCATCATAGAGACGCCCGTTTATCATTACCATTTCAATAGTATTGGTGTTCTCAATGTTTTCTAACGGATTTTTATTCAAAATGATTAAATCTGCCAGCTTTCCAGCTTCTAAAGAACCAATATCATCCCCTGCGCCAATATATTCTGCGGCATTGATGGTGGCAGTTTTTAAGGCTTCCAGGTTGCTCATGCCGCCAGCTGCCAGCATCCACGTTTCCCAATGAGCCCCGATACCTTGTATCTGTCCGTGTGCGCCCATATTCACTTTTACACCAGCATCACTTAATTGCTTGGCAGTTTTGGATACCAAAATATGCCCGTTTTCATATTCCTTTTCAGGAACCATCGTTCTGTGTCTAGAGCGACTATCTATAACAGAGCGCGGGGTAAATGTTAAAAGCTTTTCATTTTCCCACACGTTGTCACGCTGATAATAGTAATACTCACCATTTAAGCCACCGTAATTTACGATTAAGGTTGGGGTGTAACCAGAGCCACTTTTGCCCCAGACCTCCAAAACATCCTTATATACGGGTGCTACGGGAATGTTATGCTCAACACCCGTATGCCCGTCAATAACCATAGTAAGGTTGTGATAAAAGGTAGAACCACCTTCAGGAACTACATTAATCCCTTCTTCCCTGGCAGCCTGCAAGACCTGTTGACGTTGCTCCCTACGTGGCTGATTGTAACTCTTTACACTTTTAGCTCCAAAGGCCTTGGTGCGTCTAATGCTGCTTCTGGCGTCCTCTATATTGTTGATAACAGCTTTAAAATCTCCGTCTGCTCCATACAAAATAAAGCCTGTTGAAAATAAGCGAGGTCCAACTAAGCTTCCTGTTTTTTGTAATTCAGAAAGCGTAAAAACTGTTTCAGTGTTTGCTGATGGATCGTGCGCTGTGGTAACTCCGTATGCTAGGTTGGCCATAAATTGCCAATTTTGCTGTGCAGGAATACCAGCTCTAAAAGCACCAATATGGGCATGGGCATCTACCATCCCGGGCATAATTGTCTTTCCTTCCAGGTTGTATATTTTTGCTCCGGCAGGGATCTTAATTTTTTGACCAACCCCCAGAATCTTGTTGTTTTCAATAAGAATAGTACCATTTTCTACTACACGGTCACCATCCATCGTAATAAGGGTAGCATTTGTAAAGGCAATAGTTCCGGTGGGCTTATCCGCAGGAGCTTCCAACCCTATTTTTATACCATTTTCGGGCATTTCGGAAGGTTCTTCTGCGCCACCAGGTACAAAACTGAATTTCTCCTGTAGCGTATTACTAAAATATTCATCCCCCAACGTCCATAGTACTTTTTGGCTGTTAGGTGCCCAGTGAATATTCACCCCTGCATCTTTAGCGATTTGTTGCACAGGAACCGAATTACTTTTTCCGTCTATGGTAATTGGTTTTCCATTTAAAACCAAAGGAGCTACATACACTTTATGCAGGTTCGAAAAAGCAACCCATTTATTATCGGGACTTGGTACAATATGGTTGGCGTATTTCGAAATAAGGTGTTCTTGTTCATCTTCACCTTCCAGATTTACACTAATTAATTTTTTTGTTAGGTTCCCAAAGTAAGTGCCTCCTGTTTGGAGAAAAATTCGTTTTCCGTCCTTTGTGAATGTTGGGTTTTCACCGTCTTTTGTTATAAACTTTTCATTGTTTCCGGATATATCAATACTATAAATACCAGGTTTTTTGCTAAACGTAAAGCCTTGATCACCATTACCATTTTCTTTTCTGAAAACCAGTGTCTTTCCGTTCTTAGAAAATGAGGGGGTGCGATAAATTCCTTTTGAAGAAGTGACTTTTGTTGCGTCGCCACCAGAAGTAGGTACTATAAAAATGGCACCTTTCTCTAAGTCGTTCCAAGTGACGAAAGCAATTATGCTTCCGTCTGGGGAGATGCTTGGTTCGAACTCGAAATCGGTGCCTTGTGTTAACCTTTTAGGGGTTCCGTTAGGTAAATCCTTGCGCCAAATATAGCCTAAAGCATTGAATATTAAAAATTTTCCATCAGGAGATGTAACGGCATCACGTATCACTTTGCTGGTAACAGTTTCAGTATTTATTTTGCTGGTTGTGTGTACGGTCTCGGCAAGGTCTATCTTTACATTTGCTGTAAATGGAATTTCTGAAACTTGAAGTGAGTTCACATTTATTTTGTTGATTTTCCCACCGCTCCAAAACACAAGTTCGGTATTATTAGGCATCCAGTCGAAATTTGGGTAAACCCCAAAAATAGCCCAGGCTTCCTGTTGGTCTTTGTTTAGTTGGTCGTATACAGGCCATTCTTCCCCTGTTTCTAACTCGTGAATATAAAGGACACTTTTTTCACGCACTCGTTTTACAAATGCCAGCTTTGTACCGTCTGGGGAAAGTGTTGGACGCGCTGCGCCTCCAGGACCCCCTGTTATAGTTTCGGTGGTTCCATCTTCAAAATTATAACGTTTTATCACATAGATCTGACTGTTTGGATCTTTGTTGTATTGAAAAAAACCTCCCGGGTACATGTCTTCAGAATAATACAAGTACTTACCATCGCTGGAAACATAAGGCTCATTTACATCTTGTTGATCATTTTTTCGCTCTGTTAACTGTAACCCACTTCCGCCTGTAATATGGTACTGCCATAATTCTCCGGCCCCTAAACTACGACCTGAGGTAAAGTGTTTACGCGCAATAAGGTAGTTACCATCTGGCATCCAGACTGCGTTGTTAAGTAACCTGAAATCTTCTTTGGTAATTTGTTTGGCATCGCTTCCATCTGCATTCATAACCCAGATGTTATCACCACCGCCCGCATCGCTCGTAAACGAGATCTTGGAGCCGTCCGGGCTAAAACGCGGCTGAATTTCAAAAGGAATACCACTTCGTAACACCTTGGCTTCTCCACCAGAAATAGGAATCGTATAGATATCTCCCAGCAAATCAAAAACGATTGTTTGTCCGTTAGGGCTTACATCCAGATTCATCCAGGTCCCTTCATCGGTGCTGAAGCTATGGGTTTTGTAATTAAAATCCATTCCCGGATTGGCTACATCCCATTCGGTTTTTTCCTGGTCTTTTTCTTTTTTCTTTTTCTTTTGGGAGAAGGAGGTTCCGCTTAAAAGGATAGCGCCTGCAAGGAGGAAGTGTTTGTAGTTCATTTGTAGTCGGTTTTAGAGGCTACAAAATACGGATAATAATAAATATAAAATAATGTCGGGTTGAGCCCTTCGACCAGGCTCTTGATATACTAAAGTTGAAACTAATTTAACTGGCAATTTTTACTCTAGTACTCTATACTACGCAATGAGGGTAGAGGTATGTATTCAACAAAAAAAAGGTCGAAACCTATTGAGAGTCCGACCTTACTCATGGTGTTTTACTGCTTTTAAAATTTCAGCGAAAGTGCCATGGCAGTATATTCATCACCTAAGAAAGTTCTTCCACCTGTTGGATAGATAGAAAGTCCGTCATTATTTTTCTTTTTATGGAGTTCTGGCACCAGGATTCCTACGCCAGCTCCCAGCACATACCCAAGCGCTACATCTGTCAGGAAATGTTGTCCTCCCTGAATTCTGAAATATCCAACAGCTGCCGGTAATGCAGCGGCTCCACCCCATATTAATACTTTACCAGTCGGGCTAGCATCTGGGTTAAAATCGCTATACACTTTGGCCATGAAAAAAGTAGCCGTAGCTGTAGCTGCTACGTGACCCGAATAAAAGGACCTTTGTCCGTTGTTACTCATTCTTCGGTCTCGTCCTGTTTCTCCACTATCATCATATACATACGGACGACTTCTGTCTACCAGTCCTGCTGTAATGGTGTAAGCAGCAGCTGTAGTGGCCAGACTCTCTAAATATAAACCTAGGTATTGGCCAGTATGGTCGTTAATTTCATCATCAAACAAAAAAGCCAGGGGTGCAGCAAAGGAAATAGCAAAAGGGATGTCACTTATAGCATTTGCGTTTTCATCATGATTCCCAGCGGCCCAGCGGTCTATAAAATTAATTTTATCTATCTGGCCTTGAAGATCATTCTCAATGAGAGCAAATTCTTCTGGCTCAATATCTTCTTTATTTTGAATCAATAAGAATCCACCGGCACTTCCGGCAAGCGCAGCACCTGTCCAAATACCATCGGTAGTCCAATCCCATTCGTACGGACTTTCGGCTTTTTGAGCGTTTGTAGTAATTGAAATTAGGGCTATGGTAAGTAGTATGAGTTTTTTCATAACACGAAAATAGTTCTTCAATCGGATTATGGTATCTACATTAACAAATTGTTAAGCGTGATTTATTGAAATATTTAGAAAAATGGAATCCAGTCATGGAATGTTTTTAGCTTTTCGATTTTCTTAACAATTTTAATCCTTGAATTGTTAATTACTTTCAGAAGATATCGTTTTTCAATTTCTAGTGAACCCCTATATTTAACGCTTATTCACGAGACTTTATGGCAGAAACAAATTATACCGAAGATAACATACGTTCGCTCGATTGGAAAGAGCACATTCGTATGCGTCCAGGGATGTATATTGGAAAATTGGGTGACGGTTCTTCGCCAGACGATGGCATCTATATTTTGCTGAAAGAAGTGATCGACAACTGTATCGATGAATTTGTCATGGGCGCAGGAAAAACGATCGAAATAAAAATAAAGGATAAAGAAGTAAAAGTACGTGACTTTGGTCGTGGCATCCCATTGGGGAAGGTGGTAGACGTAGTTTCCAAAATGAATACAGGTGGAAAATACGACAGCCGTGCGTTTAAGAAATCGGTTGGATTAAATGGGGTAGGAACGAAGGCGGTAAATGCACTTTCGGCTTCGTTTAAGGTAGAGTCTGTTCGTGACGGACAACAAAAAACCGCTCGTTTTGAATTGGGAGAACTCATAGAAGACCCAGCGGTAGAAACTACTACCAAACGTAAAGGAACTAAAGTGATCTTTGTTCCGGACGAAAGTATTTTTAAAAACTATAAATACCGAAGCGAATATGTAGAGAAAATGCTTCGGAATTATGTGTATCTCAACCCAGGGCTTACCATAGATTTTAACGGTGAAAAGTTTGTGTCTGAAAACGGGTTAAAAGACCTGCTGGAAGATGATATGAATAAAGAGGATATGCTCTATCCTGTGATTCACCTTCGTGGCGACGATATTGAAATTGCCATGACCCACAGTAAAACCCAATACAGCGAGAGCTATTACAGTTTTGTAAACGGGCAAAATACTACCCAGGGAGGAACGCATCTGGCAGCCTACAGAGAAGCGCTGGTAAAAACCATTCGCGAACACTTTGGTAAAAATTACGATGCCAGTGATATCCGTAAATCGGTGGTAACGGCGATCAGCATAAAAGTAATGGAGCCTGTTTTTGAAAGTCAGACCAAAACAAAACTGGGTTCTACCGATATGGGAGGAGACCTGCCTACAGTGCGAACCTATATCAACGACTTTGTAAAAACACAGCTGGATAATTACCTTCATAAAAACCCTGAAATTGCTGAAAAGCTTCAGAAAAAGATCCTCACCGCCGAACGGGAACGCAAGGAACTATCCGGAATTAGAAAACTGGCAAAAGACCGCGCTAAGAAAGCAAACCTGCACAACAAGAAATTGCGGGATTGTCGCATTCATTTTGGCGATAATAAAAAAGAGCGTAATCTGGAAAGCACCTTGTTTATCACCGAGGGAGACAGTGCGAGTGGAAGTATTACCAAAAGCCGGGATGTAAATACACAGGCCGTTTTCAGCCTAAAAGGAAAACCACTCAACAGCTACGGACTCACAAAAAAGATCGTGTACGAGAATGAAGAGTTTAATCTTTTGCAGGCCGCACTAAATATTGAAGAATCTTTAGAGGATTTACGGTATAACAACATTGTGATCGCCACCGATGCCGATGTAGACGGAATGCACATACGGTTACTGCTCATTACGTTTTTCCTGCAGTTTTTTCCTGAAGTAATTAAAGAAGGCCATTTGTATATTTTACAAACCCCGCTTTTTAGAGTACGAAACAAAAAAGAAACCATTTACTGTTATAGCGAAGAGGAACGTCGCGAGGCCATAGAAAAGCTAAGGCCCAAGCCAGAGATCACCCGATTTAAGGGATTAGGTGAGATCTCTCCGGACGAGTTTGTACATTTTATAGGAGAAGACATTCGTCTGGATCCCGTGATGCTGGACAAGCAAATGAGTATTGAAGAGATGCTAAGCTTCTATATGGGCAAGAATACACCCGATAGACAGAAGTTTATTATTGAGAATTTGAAGGTGGAGTTGGATGCGGTGGAAGATTAAAAATGGAATATCGAGTATGGAATATGGACAAATGATTATAGCGTAATGCCTCGACACAATTTTAGAAAATTGAATATCTGGATGGATGGTATTGCATTTGTGAAAATTGATAACAAAAGCTTTTCCAAAATTTGAAATGTTTAATCTAACAAATCAGATGAATAAATCTGCTGTTTCAATTCCATCAAACATAGCTGAGGGCTCAGCAAAATCCAGCGACAAGCATTTCAAAGTTTTTCTTGAAACAAGTCTTGGCTCTGCTTTTGAATGGGGAACATAGCTAGAAGTTGCAAAAAATGAAGCATATATTTCAGAACTAAAAAAATAAAGAACTTTTAAAATTAATTCAATCATTGCAAAAAAGAATTGGAAGTTTTATAGACAGACTGAGCTAGTCCGTTCCACAATCCAGGTTCCATATTCTTAACAAGTACTATATAAATGAGCGAAGACGAAAACATAAACCCAGACGAATCATTAGATCCGGAAGAAATAAACCACCAAGAATTGGAAGGAGGCGATGCTGTATCTGAAGAAGAGGAACCAGATACCGGCGAAACTATAACCCGGGTTACAGGAATGTACCGCGAATGGTTTTTAGACTACGCCAGCTATGTAATTCTGGAGCGTGCTGTACCTGCTATTGAGGACGGTTTTAAGCCCGTACAGCGGCGTATCATGCATTCTATGAAGGATCTGGACGATGGGCGCTACAACAAAGTAGCGAACATTGTAGGGCATACCATGCAGTACCACCCGCACGGGGACGCGAGTATTGCAGACGCCATGGTACAGATTGGTCAGAAAGATTTACTCATAGATACGCAGGGAAACTGGGGAAATATCTTAACGGGCGATCGCGCAGCCGCTTCAAGATATATTGAAGCACGTTTGTCCAAATTTGCGTTGGACGTAGTCTACAATCCAAAAATAACCGAGTGGCAAGCCAGTTACGACGGTCGTAGAAAAGAGCCTATTAACTTACCCGTTATGTTCCCGATGCTTCTGGCACAGGGAGGTGAGGGAATCGCGGTAGGATTGTCTACCAAAATATTACCCCACAACTTTATAGAACTGATAGACGCTTCGGTGAAGCATTTACAAGGCAAGCGTTTCACTATTTACCCGGATTTCCCAACCGCGGGAATGGTAGATGTAACAGACTATAACGACGGTTTAAGAGGCGGAAAAATAAGAAGTCGTGCACGGATTTTACAGCATGATAAAAATACCCTGGTGATTCGGGAGATTCCGTATACTACCACTACGTCGTCGTTGATAGATTCTATTCTGAAAGCCAATGACAAAGGTAAGATCAAGATTAAAAAGATCGAAGACAATACAGCGGCAGAGGTAGAGATCATGGTGCATATTCCGTCGGGGATTTCGCCAGATAAGACCATTGATGCTTTGTATGCGTTTACCAATTGTGAAACGTCTATTTCGCCTTTGGGTTGTGTGATTGAAGATAACAAGCCACTCTTTATAGGAGTGACTGAAATGCTGAAACGCTCTACCGATAGAACTGTTGAGTTGCTAAAAAGCGAGTTGGAAATTCAGTTGGGCGAATTTGAGAATCAGTGGCATTATGCTTCGTTGGAACGTATTTTTATTGAAAACCGAATTTATCGTGACATTGAAGAAGAAGAAACCTGGGAAGGGGTAATAAAAGCAATCGACAAAGGACTAAAACCGCATACGGGACATTTAAAACGTGCCGTGACGGAGGAAGACATTGTTCGGTTAACAGAAATTAGAATCAAACGTATTTCAAAATTTGATATAGATAAAGCGCAGCAAAAGATTGATGCCCTGGAAGATCAAATCGCCCAGGTAAAGCATCACTTAGCCAACCTGATTGAATATGCCATCGACTATTTCAAAAGGCTCAAAAAAGACTACGGCGAGGGTAAAGAACGCCAGGCAGAAATTAAAGTGTTTGACGATATTGAAGCCACTAAAGTGATCATTCGCAATACGAAGCTTTACGTTAACCGAGAGGAAGGATTTATAGGTACAAGTTTGCGCCGTGATGAATATGTGACGGACTGTAGTGATATTGATGATATCATTTGCTTTACTGAGGAAGGGAAAATGATGGTGACCAAAGTAGACAGCAAAACTTTTATTGGCAAGGGAATTCTACACGTTGCCGTCTTTAAAAAGAAGGACAAACGTACCATTTACAATTTAATTTATAAAGATGGACCCAAAGGTGCAACGTATGTAAAGCGCTTTAATGTAACGTCCATGACCCGTGATCGTGAATACGACCTTACGGCAAAGACCAAAGGCTCCAAAGTGTTGTATTTCACAGCAAACCCAAATGGGGAAGCTGAGGTGGTCACCATTTTATTACGCCAGAGCGGAAGCATTAAAAAACTTAAATGGGACCTGGATTTTGCAGATCAGCTAATTAAAGGCCGTGGCTCCAAAGGAAACATTGTGACCAAATATGCCGTAAAACGAGTTGAGTTGAAAGAGAAAGGACTTTCCACCTTAAAACCTCGCAAAATCTGGTTTGACGATACAGTACAGCGCTTAAATCTGGAAGGAAGAGGTGAGTTGCTGGGACAATTCAGGTCTGAAGACCGCTTGCTAATTATAAATCAAAAGGGAATTGTCAAAACCGTAACCCCAGAGATAACCCTTCGGTTTGAAGACGATATGATCGTGTTAGAAAAATGGGAGCCTAAAAAGCCTATTTCAGCAATATACTGGGAAGGAGAAAAGGAGTTGTTTTATGTAAAGCGCTTCTTAATTGAAAATCCAGACAGGGAAGAGCTCATTATCACCGAGCATACCAAATCGTATCTGGAACGTGTATTTACAGACCACAGGCCTATGGCAGAGGTTGTTTTTGTAAAAGAACGCGGCAAAGAGCGAAAGGACAACCAGGAATTGAATCTGGAAGAGTTTATCTCCATAAAGGGAATCACCGCTATGGGGAATCAGTTAACGAAGGATAAGGTGTTAGAAATAAATGCATTATCGCCTTTGCCTTACGAAAAACCAGAGGAAAAGAAAACCGAGGATTTGGATGTAGTAGACGAGGAGGAAATTAGTGCCGAACATAAAACTGAAACGGAAGTTGATACTAATACTGAAACATCGACCGACCGTGAGCCGCCTAAAGCTTCTATGGAAGACCAACAGAAAGCATCTGCAGACGATGAAGAAGAACCTCCGTTAGGAGAAGATGGGCAGGCAAAATTATTTTAATGGAACGTTCGAAGAATATACTGCAAACCATTAAGGAATATGCAATTCCTTATTACAAGCATACATACCATACTAAATTTTCGGCACAGGAAATACGAGAAAAGCTGCTCCAGCATGTCGATACGAAGGAGCGATCATTTTTTTCGAAGATTTTTGGAGCCAGTTCCTCAAAAAAAGATTCCTACCAGGGGAACATTGACGGAGATACGTTTAAAATCCACCGGGTTAAAAAAGGTAAAAACTCAAATAGACCTGTGATACTGGGAACTATTACTCCATCGCTTAACACAACCCAGGTTCATGTAGTAATGCGGTTACCCTATTTTAATGCACTTTCACTGGTTATCTGGATAGGTGTTCTTATATACATAGGGCTTGGAGATGCTACTCCAGCGAACTTTACCGATGCTAACATATACTTTTTACTATTTATGCTATGTTTTGGGTATCTGGTTACCACGATTAGTTTTAATTATGAAGCATCTAAAACCAAAAAATTTTTAAAGCAAATCCTCCAGCCAGTGGTCGCAACTCATGAAAGTGACTGGATTATTCGGAATTAAAAACTGTCGCTTATGAAAAGTTTTATAAAAGAATTTAAAGACTTCGCTGTAAAAGGCAATATGATAGATATGGCGGTAGGGATCATTATTGGTACCGCCTTCAATAATGTGGTAAATACGCTGGTGAAAAAAGTAGTAATGCCCCCTTTGTCTTTGCTTACAGACGATGTAAACATTGCAGAACGTAAATATGTGTTGCGCGAAGCTGTTGGTGAGGCCACAGAAGTTGCTATTGGCTATGGTGAACTTATTGAAGTTTTAATAGACTTTCTTGTGATAGCCCTTACTATATTTGTAGTGATAAAAGGGATTAATCGTTTCAAGAAAAAAGCTGAAGACCCTAAAAATAAAACCGTAGAAACCCCTAAAAACATTGAATTGCTTTCTAATATCGAGCGGCTTCTCGAAGAACAAAATGCGGTTTTAAAGAATAAATCTCCAAATTAACTATAATGTTTGTATAATTGTAGGAAAAGTCTACTGCTTTGTTGGTTAAGTTACTCTCAGAATAAATTTTTATGCTACGTCCACACCCCAAACGGACCTATTTTATCGCCATTAGCGCGTCTACAGTTTTAGCCCTGTTTTGTATATTCATTTATATGGAAACCAAGAAACAGCTCGATCAAGAGCTGGAAGGGCAAATCCAAACCCTGGGGACCATGATTGTTACTGATTTTGAACGTATTGTTCGTAATAATGTTCACTCCTTAGAAAACCTTAAAGACCGTATAGAAGAAAGCGACGGAGCGTTTATGCAATATTTTGAAAGTGATGCAGAACGAATCATTCACCAACATCCGGCCATACGATTTGTAGAGTGGATTGACAAGGATGGTATCATACGTAAAATCCATCCGCTTGAAGAAAACCGAGCAGCTTACTTACTAGATATAAAACCTATACAATACAGGTATGAAGATTGGCTAAGTAACAGTAAAAATGAACAATCTAATATGACCTCGTGGGTAAAGCTTACCCAACAAGGAAATGCCTTTCTGGTAGATGTGCCTATTTTTATTGATGGTGAGTTTTATGGAACGGTCTCGGCTGGGATGGATTTTGAAGCTCAATTTAATGACTTGAACAAAAACCTTAAAAACCTGGACATCCAGCTAGTTGATGAAGAAGGAAATGAGTTTTACCGTTTTAACAATCTTAATTCTAAAGAATTTTCAGATAGTAAGAAATTTTATAGTGTCGTTCAGCCAATTCCTGAGACCTCCAAAGCATGGAATTTTCAACTTGAGTTAGCTGGGAGTGATTTGTACAAAGGGCGTGATATTATTCAGAAAACCGCACTTAGTTATGGGCTTTTAATTTCTGTGATCGTAGGCTTTCTGTTTGTATATTTTTTACGTTCGAAAGAACGTACAGCGCATCAAATTGCGATCAACAACACCTTAACTCAACTCAATAAAGATCTTGAAGAACAGAAATTAACTGCTCAGGAAGCATCCCTGCATAAATCTGAATTCATTTCTAATATGAGTCATGAGATACGCACCCCGTTAAATGCTATTCTTGGTTTTGTAGAAATATTACACGCGAAAAAGCTATTAAGAAATGAGCGCCTTTATTTAAAGCTGATGAAAAATTCTGCTCAAAATTTATTGAGTCTGGTAAATGATATATTAGATATTAATAAGATTGAGGCGGGCAAGACAGTCATTGCGAAGGAAATTTTTAAGCCTTCTCAAAACCTAAGTAAAATCATAGCAACCTACAAATCGCAAATACTGGAGAATAAACTGAATTTAGAATTTCAAATTCCAGAGAAAAAATACCATTCGGTGGTATCAGACAGTACAAAGTTCAACCAGATCATTACAAATCTTCTCTCTAATGCTATAAAATTTACTCCCAGAGGTAGTATCGAAGTTCATTATAAAGAATATGTGCAGCGTGATATGCTCATAGTTGATATTGCGGTTACCGATACTGGAGTTGGTATTCCAGAGGATAAACTGAATTCAATTTTTAGCAGGTTTGTTCAGGTCGAAAATGGAACCAGAAAACGACATGAAGGAGGCGGCTTAGGGCTCGCCATAACCCATGAACTTGTGCAACTGTTAGGGGGTAGTATTGAAGTAAAGAGTGAAGAGCATAAAGGGAGTACGTTTGCGATAACCCTGCCTATGGTAATTGCCTCGGGACCGAAAAACACCATTACAAACGAGACCCCTGATCTTTCAGATCAAAATTGTCTTATTATAGATGATAACAGAATTAACAGGATGATCTTATTTAATTTTCTTCAAAAAACGGGAACAAAAACAGATAGCGCAGGAAGTGGAAAAGAAGCGCTGGAAAAAGTGAAGGACAAGGCGTACGATATTATTTTTATGGATATACATATGCCAGATATGGACGGTTTTGAAACAACTCAGAATATTTTAGAGCTAAACCCATTCGCTACCATTCTGGGAGTTTCTGCCGATGTTACGTTAGAGGCTATTCAAAAAGCCAAAGCTTCCGGGATGAAAGATTATCTAACAAAACCCATACATAAAGAGACTCTGTATGAAATGTTAAACAAACTGTTCCCTTCTAAAACAGGTAGAGAGCAGACAAATTCTTAAACCGCTATACAATCTGAAATACTATTCTTCTTCTTCGCTCTGTGGAGTATACCTGGAAAGTAATTTACCTGGCACCTTATACGTCGCTGCGTATTTTAAGCCTTCCTGTCGGTGTTTAAAAGTGTTAAACGCCTTAAGATACCATCTTTTATCTGATGCTTTCTTATTGTGGTCCTGATGCATTGTAGCGCCAAAAGAGGTGTTTTTAGCCCAGGTGTTTATGCTATAAATGCTTATGCCAAAGAAGCCAGCACGTTCAATAATGGTTGCGAAGTCTTCTTCCGAAAATTTATACTCTTCGGCTTTCTCGGCTTTTTTATTGAGGTTGGTTGCGTCTTTAAAAACCTCTTGTTGTAAAAATTGTAATTCTGTCATGCGGTAAAGGTCGGTATTGTTTTTCAATGTAAAACCAAAGTGCTCAAATCATTTTTTAAAAGTGCGGAGATACAATCGTTCCACCTTTTCCCGCGCCCAGTCTGTCCGTCTTAAAAACTTTAAACTGGAGTTTATGGAAGGGTTTGTTACAAAACTATTAATGCGAACACGTTCTCCTAATTCCTCCCAGCCATATTCCTCTACAAGTTCCTCCAGAATGGTTTTTAAGGTAATACCGTGTAGCGGATTGTTTTTCTGTGTCCTGGGTTTTTCTTTTTTCTGAAATATTCCAAAGAATTCATCCCCCTTCCTTGATGCGATAGAATTATAGCATTCCTCCAGGACAACGATGTCAAAATAGGGTTTTAAAAAGGTTCTGTATTCTGCTTCGGTGGCTCCGTAGGGTCTATGTTCATTGGGTTCCATTGCTGAAATCTCCATAAGCACCCCCACCAACTTTCCTTTTGGAACCAACAAAGAGGCCATTTTAGTAGCGTACTTAACCCGTGTCATTGGATCAGGTTCAAAAGAACAGAAAAAGGTTTGTTCTATAACAAGGTCATATTTTCCTTTGTGCTTAAAAAAATCTTTATGATGAATATGCTCATCAGGAAAGGTAGGGTTACGTTGTTTAAAATTAGCTAATGGAATTTTAGAAATATCGAGGATATGCACGTTCGTAAACCCGTTTTTATGCAGGTATTCGGCTTCATAGGCGTTGCCAGCCCCTGGAATTAAAATTTTGAGGGCTTTGTTTTCTAATTGTTCAAAATAGGCTAGCAGGGGACTGGAAGCTCCTCCAATGTCCCAGCCTATATCGTCGTCTTCATAGCGTTTTGTCCAGTATTCCTGATTGTTTTCTGTCATGTTCTTTCGGCGTGGGCGGAAATCTCATTCCGCATTTCTATATGTTATTTATTGCTTTTTTAGGATATTCAAGAAAGTAAGGTTCTGAGTTGTTTTCTGTTTAGAGTTACCATTCAACCTATTTCTTTTCAATTAAAAATTGTACCGAAGCATCAATTTCTATTTCGCAACCCTTCATAGACTACTATACTTACAGCGTTTGCAAGGTTTAAACTTCGAATGTGGGTACTGTGAATGGGGATTTTATACGTCATGGTAGCATATTTTTCTAAAATTTCAGCAGAGAGCCCTTTCGACTCTTTTCCGAAAATAAAGAACATATCGTCTTTAAAGGGTATGTCCCAATAGGACTTGCTTCCGTGACTGGATAAAAAAACCATTTTTTTATTGCAATGCTGTATAAAAAAATCTTCAACCGACTCGTATACAGTGAGGGGTACGTGCTTCCAATAATCTAACCCGGCACGTTTTACACGCGTGTCGTTTAACTCAAACCCAAAAGGCTTTACCAGGTGTAAATGAGAGCCCGATGCTAAGCTTAACCGCCCTATGTTCCCTGTATTGTTGGGTATTTCGGGCTCAATAAGAACAATGTTGTATGCCATTACTCTTTCATTATTTTAGCTTTCTCCTGTTGCAATTCTACGTCAATTTCATCTGGATGTGTTGTAACAATTTCACTGGTCGTTTTACGGTAACGCATATTTATAAATTCAATGAACAAAGAGAATGCAATGGTAAAGTAGAGGTATCCTTTTGGGATCGTTCCTACTTCACCTCCAAAAATTACGAGATGAGACAGGTGAGCGCCTTCAGCAATCAACATAAACCCTATGAGAATTAAAAAGGAAAGACCTAAAAGCTGTACGGTTGGGTGTTTGTTCACAAAACGTCCTACAGGGTTGGCAAAAACCATCATAATAATTACTGAAACTACCACAGCGATGACCATAATAATAAGTGCATCGGTAGGGCTGTTTCCAATACCGTTTGTCATCCCAACAGCAGTTAGGATAGAATCGAAAGAAAACACAATATTGATTAAACAAATCTGAATAATAGCCTTCGTAAGTGTTGTTCTACGGCCTTTTGCCACCTCACGCTCGTCGTGGCCTTTGTCTTCCACTTTTTCGTGTATTTCACTGGTACTTTTATACAGCAGAAAGAGTCCACCGGCGATAAGAATAAGACCTTGCCCACTAATACCTGCCTGAATCCAGGGTAGGTTAATGTGCCAGAAAGGAGCTTCCATGGCCACCAGCCAGGAAATACCAAATAAGAGTACCACACGAATGATCATCGCCATAAACAACCCAATGTTGGTTGCCTTTTTTTGATGTTCCTTTGGCAGTTTGCTTGCTGCAAGAGAGATAAATATAATGTTGTCTATCCCAAGAACAATTTCAAGGAATGTAAGGGTTAATAATGCTACAAGTGCATCGGGTGAGGTAAGGATTTCAAACATGGGTTAAAATTTAATCGGTAGGGTTCAGGTATTAAACAGGTTAAAGATAAAAACTTAATTAGTTCTTAAATATAATTTTGGTCTCAAATAGAAAATTAAATTTTAATATCAGTATAAATTTGAAATAAGGGTTTGTTACTTAATTGTTTGCAGATGGGTATATAGAATGTAAAAAGCTCAACGATATGATACCGTTGAGCTTGATTAAATTAATGTAATAAGTTATTTAGTTATTTTCACAAATAACCGTAGCATAATGAAGATTATTTAAATCTTCCCAGCCTGAGGTAGGATGAACTGAAGATTTGTTTACGGTGAACTCATAGGTAACTTCTCCTTGAGCATTAAAATCTTCTTTGCTTATATAAATTTGTGTTTGATCTGCGTAATAAATAGTTAGTCCTCTATAAAAATTAATATTATCAATTCCTCCATTAATTGCTTCCACTTCGCTTCTTACAGTAATGGTTGTGTTGGTTTCAGACAGCCTGCATACTCTTGCTCTTACTCCAGCTTCAGAAGAGCCTGTACCATCAGGAACCCCGCTTAAACATGAAGTATTATACACGGTCCATGCTTTACAGTCATTGGCACCACCGCCACCAGTTCCATCACCGTTTCCATCTCCATCACCATCTCCATCACCTCCATCTCCACTGGGATCTTCGGGACCACCTACTTGAGCCACGGAATCACCAATGGTCCAAGATATAGTATCACCATCCTGTACGTTATTTACTTGTACTGTAGGGTTTCCCATACCCGAAGTGCTTACCTGTACATCGACAGAAGAACTTTCCGATTCATATGTAATTGGGATGCTTCTTGTTTCTCCTACTTGAATATTACTTACTTGGTCAAAGTCAATATCGAGTTCTGAACCATTTATCTCGATGGTTGCAGTAACATATAAAGACTCTACAATATCATAATCACTATGCGTAATATTTAAAATAAATGAAACTACTTCTTTCTCTTTATCACAAGAGATCTGTGTAATACTAAGAGCGACTAAAAAAAAGGCCATGATGGCCCTGGAAAAAATTTTGTTTGACATAATGCGTTTGTTTTAAGATGGCAAACATAGTTCGGGCTCACAAATGACACAATACCCATTAGAGGGTATATTAAGAAAACAGTTTTTAAATTTATTTACTTTCCAACTTTCACAGCTGTACCCTGTTCTTTCCTGGTTTCTCCTACAATATTGTACTCAAAGGTGTATGTAGATCCCTCTGTGGCTAATATCTTCATATGGATAGCTCTTTTTTCAGCCTGGTTCTTCGGATTCTTTTTGGTGACAATATATTCACAAGCATTTATCCACCGAATAGCTGAGGTGTCTGCTTTTCCTCTAAAATAGTCAATTTCTATGGAATCGTTCCGTACAAAGGTGGTTTTGGTGAGCTCAGTACCTACAAGTGCTTCAAACTCGAAGGTTCCCGTCCTAAAATCTGAACAGTTTCTTTCTGAATTATAACAACCAGTAAGGGAAGTTGCAAATAGTAAAAGTAGAAAATAGCGCATAGACAACTTTAAAGTGCGAATTTCTGAAATTTTACGCACACATCAGGGTAAGTATTCCTTAAAAGTTCCATCGGAATAAAAAATGACAATGCGGTCGATTGAACTCGAACCTGAATTTGAAGGCAATTTTGAAGACGATTCTTTATCTATTTCTAAGGCTGGAAACCCTGAAACATCTTTTTTCTGAACCGTATTTTCAGTTGCTGAAACAGGTTCGCTAGTCTTCACATCCGGAACGACAGCAGCCTCTTTTTTTTCAATTTCAGCAGTAGAAGGGAAGGTGCCTTTTCCATTCAGGAGCCAATATAAATTTACTTCTTCAAAGGTATTGACAACCTTCATGACAAACTCCAGACTGGGCTTATTTCTCCCCGAAATTAAGTGGGAAATAGTAGAGCGGTTGAAGTCTATTTTTTCGGAAAAAGCAGTAGCAGACAACCCGTAATAATCGAGTATTTTTTCTAATCTTTTGGAGAAATCTGCACTGTTTACCATTGTAACATAGCGTGTTTGTGTAAAAACGTTTACAAAAATAACATATTGTGGTTTTATTCACAAGAAGAATCGCTAGTACCTTGAAAATAAATAAACTAAAGCTTAATATAAATTAAAGTAAAATACTGAAAAACAAATATTTATAGTTAATAAAATATTTAAAACAAGATGTTTCCAAAATTCTAAGGGCTTTTGTTTACAAGACCCTACTAAACTGCCTTATTTTACTGTTTACATTTGTAAACTAAACAATAGTTACCTTTGTAACGCAGTAAAAATCACTATGAAAATATTAGACAGCTATTCTACTTTTTTTGAAGATAAAATTCAAGGAAGATATGTCACTCTGGAGCACATTTCTCCGCTTCTGAAAACCTATAAAAATGTGTTTGAAATTTCAGAAATCGGAGTGTCTGAAATGGGTCAAAAAATATCCATGTTCAAAGTGGGTCATGGAAAAAAAGTAGTTTTGGGATGGTCTCAAATGCATGGAAATGAAGCGACGACCACCAAGGCAATTTTCGATTTTTTAAAGCTTGTTTCGGAACAAAAAATTTATAAAAAAGAACTCTCAGAATTTTTGGAAAGCTACTCTTTTTATATCATTCCCATGCTCAATCCGGATGGAGCAAAAAAATACACCAGAGAAAATGCCAACGGAGTTGATTTAAATAGAGATGCCCAGGATCTTTCACAAGCTGAAAGTAAGGTTCTAAACAAAGTGTTTAATGAAATAAAGCCTGACGTATGTCTCAATCTGCATGACCAACGCACTATTTATGGTTTTAAAACCGGAAAACCAGCGACGATTTCGTTTTTGTCTCCTGCTGCCAATTCAAAACGTAGCGTAACTCCTTCCAGGAAGACTGGGATGAAACATATTGAAACGATGGGAAGTATCCTGCAGGAGCTTATTCCGGGCCAGATAGGACGCTACGACGATGCTTTTAACGCAAACTGTGTTGGTGATTCGTTTCAGATGGCAGACGTGCCTACTATTTTGTTTGAAGCAGGCCATTACCCGGGCGATTACCAACGCGAAGAGACCAGAAAATACATATGTGTTGCCTTGCTGGTATTTTTTAAAATACTACAACCATCAGAAGCAAACACTACTTCATATCATAAGATTCCAGAAAACAAAAAGAATTTTAAAGACGTACTTATTAAAAACGTAAGGGTTCCTGGTTTTTCCAGGCTTAGAACAGTTGGTTTTCAAATCACTGAGGTGCTGGAGGGTGCGGAAATCGTATTTCAGTTATGTGTGGATGAAATTGGGGGATTATCATCCTATTTCGGTCATTTAGAGTTAGATGCCTTAGGGGGTGAAATTTTGGTGAATTCGCAAGAAAATTATAATGTTGGGGAAAAAGTTTCAAAAATTGTCAATAAAAAAGATAATTCGGTGTTATTTATTAATAGGGATTAATTTCGTTTAGAGCGAAAAAGTCCTATTTTTGCAACCTGGAAACACATTGAGACTATGGCTAAATTTAAACTTGACGATACCGATCATAGCATTTTAGATATGCTTATTGAGAACACGCGTACTCCCTTTACAGATATTGCAAAAAGATTGAAAATTTCGGCAGGGACGGTGCATGTTCGTGTCAAAAAAATGGAAGAGGCGGGAATTATTACTGGTTCTTCATTACGAATAGACTATAAAAAACTAGGGTATTCATTTATTGCCTATGTAGGTATCTTTCTTCATAAAACTTCTCAAACCCAATTTGTTTTAGAGCGTATCAATGAAATCCCTTATGTAACCGTAGCACACGTGACTACCGGGAAGTTTAATATTTTTTGTAAGATACGAGCTAAGGATACAACGCAGGCAAAAGATATTATTTACCTTATAGATGATATTGAAGGAGTAACCAGAACCGAAACAATGATCTCCCTGGAAGAGAGTATCAACGATAAGAAGCGCTTAATGCACTCTATCTTTAAAGATATTTAAATAGTACAAATTACGATTGACGAAGAACAAATTTGAAAATAAAAAGCCGAAAACTAGCTAGTTTTCGGCTTTTTTGTGACTTATAGTAGCTTAAAACTTCGCAGTAAGCCTAACGTTAAATACTCTTGGCGACAAAAAGTTCGGGATGCTGTATTGTGTTTTTGTGTACACATCGCGTACAAAGGTGTTTGTAATGGAGTTTTGTACATCAAAAATGTTGAAAATTTCAGCACCAATGCTTAGCTCCTTAAAGGGTTTAAAGAGACCGGAATCCTTCAGTTTGTCTTGATGAATCAATACATACGAAACACCCAGATCTGCACGTGCGTAGTCTTTTAAACGGGTCTGGAAGTCGTACGGGTCTGCGTAACTCGGTGATCCTCCCGGTAAGCCTGTTTGGTATACCAGATTTAAGTACATTTTTAAATCCGGAATGATCTTTACGTAATCCTGAAAAAGTACCGCAAACTTCAAACGCTGGTCTGTAGGTCTGAAAATATAACCACGATCGTCAATGTTTTCTTCGGTCTTTAAATACCCGAAACTCACCCAGCTTTCGGTTCCGGGCACAAACTCTCCGGCCAGTCGCATATCGAGTCCGTAGGCATATGCCACTGCATTGTTTCTCGCTCTGTAGCGTATTCTTACATTCTCAAGTGTGTATGGGTTTACGTCTTGTAAATCTTTGTAATACACTTCACTGTTCAGCGTAAAAGGTCGTCCCCAGAGGTTAAAGCTGTAATCGTTTCCTAAAACGATATGAATGGACTGTTGTGCTTTTACTCCGGGGCGTACTGTACCTGTAGAGTCTCTCAGCTCACGATAGAAGGGAGGCTGATGGTAAAATCCGCCAGAGAGCCTGAAAAGCATATCCATATCCCAGTCTGGCTTTAAGGTTACCTGTGCTCTTGGGCTCACTACTGTTTGTGTCACACTCTCAATACCGTCACCACTCACGGTCCAGTTTTGAGAACGAACCCCTGCGTTTAACCACAGGTCGTTGCTTCCTAAGGTCGTTGCTTTGCTCCATTGTGCATATCCCGAAAAGCGATTGATCTGCACATCATTCTGCGCTCTGATGTCGGTAAAAGGGACTATAGGAGCCTCAAAAGGTGAATACGGCTGGTTGTTGGCAAAATCGATAATAGGCGGACGGATAGAAAACCCTGCAGAGTCAATAATTTCATATTCCTGTACCCGGTCTCTAATGTCTTCGCGGGTATATTTTACACCGTATTCTATGGTGGTTTCGTCACTTAAAGAGAAGATCCCTTTGTGCTGTGCATTAAAGATAAGGGCGTCGAGGTCGTTACGGGCGTGGGTGAGTTGTGAGCCAATTCCTTCGCTAAACTCAACTTCCCCTAAATTATCGTCTCCGATATTGGTATTTACTTCCCCTAAACGGTATTGGGCTAAAATATCGAAATACTCTTGTTCTGTGGTCTGGTACGCGCTGGCAATAAACTTTGCCGTATAGGTATCAGAAACTGCGTAGGTACCTTTTAAAGCTCCAAAATAGGTGTTGTAGCGATCTTGTTCTTGTCCTTCATAAAAAACCAGCAAAGCAACAGGATCTGCCAGGGTACCAAAGTTGGTCTGGCGGGTGAGTGGTTCATAATCGTATTGATTGATAGCAATATTTCCTAAAAACCCTAATTCGAACTTATTACTGAATTTATAGGTTAAATAGGTCTGTGCATCGGCGAACTTTGGGCGGAAATTGGTTTCGGTTTGCTTCGCATTTACAAAAAGGCTGTTATCCCGGTAGCGCAAGCCTACTATGCCACGTAATCTTTCATTTTTAGAAATGCCTTCAACCGAAACATTTGCTCCCAGCAAGCTTAGGTCTGCTGTAGCTCCAAATGAAACCGGACGACGGTATTCAATATCTAAGACGGAGGATAATTTATCGCCATACTTCGCCTGGAATCCCCCTGCTGAGAAGTCGACCGAACGTGTCATGTCACTGTTTACAAAACTTAACCCCTCTTGTTGTCCGCTTCGTATTAGAAAAGGGCGGTAGACTTCAATTTCGTTTACGTACACTAAGTTTTCATCATAATTACCACCTCGCACAGCGTATTGCGTACTTAATTCGTTATTACTTACAACGCCGGGAAGTGATTTCAGTAAATTTTCAACACCTGCATTCGCCCCGGGAATTTTCCTGATAGCTTCCGGGCTAATGGTAGTTAATCCCTCAATCCGTTTACGCTTGCTAGCCGAAACTACTACAGTTGCAATTTGCTCTACGTCTACTTTTAATACGGGGTTTAGCTCAAAATCTTCGTTAGGGGCTAAGGTGGGGATGGTGACCGTTGCGTTTTTATGGCTTACGTGAGAGAACGTAAGTGTCACTTCTTGTCCTGAAGGAACATTTAGAATATAGTAGCCATCAAAATTAGATTGTGCGCCTAGACCATTGCCAACACTTACGTTTACGGCAGGAATAGGAACGTTATTTTCATCGAGGATAACACCTTTAATGGTTGCATTCTGGGCGATTGCATTTGCTGAAATGCAAAAAAGGGATAAAACGAGAGCGTGTAGTAATGTTTTCAAAAGCTATGAATGTATTTTTATTTTCTGAAAAAAGTTGCTTCAAATGTAGTACTATTTCCCATAGTATCCACGACGATCAGTTTCAGGTTGTTTTCAGTATCTTTTACAATGTCATCATCAAAATCATAGGTTAAAACGTCGGTTTTGTAATTATATTCCATTAAAATAAAGGTACCATTCACCGTAGCCCGATAAGTACTTATACCGCTTAGGTCGTCTTCGATCTTTATTTTGAGTGTTTTGTTACTGCTTATCCACTTACCATCATCAAAATTTACAGGTTTTACAGTAGGAGGGGTCGTGTCCATAGCCAGAGTATAGGTTCCAAACGTACGAACTCTTGTAGTGAGTTTGTTGCCGCGTCTTGAGGTATTAGAGTAGGAGGGCTGTCCTCTGTAATTAAGCCTGCCAATGTATAATTTTGAAAGATCCTTTGCTTCATAATTAGAAGCATCTATACTTATGGTAATGTTTTTATGAATAGGAATCACATCTTCATGGAACTGCAAGGTATCTCCTTTGGCCTCAATATCCAGGTAGGTGTTTTCATATAGACTTTCAGCAGGTATGTAAATATCAAACTTGCCTTTTGTGATGGCCGTACCCTGGTTGTGGTACACATAATGGTCGGTTTCTTTGGTGTTTTTCGGCTCTGGATTTTCAGCTGCTTTTCCTTCAATGGGTACGGTAATGCGCATGGCATTGCCTTTATAGTCTGTTATTTCTATGGTGTAGTCTGCAGAAAAACCCTCTTCTATTGTTACATAGCCATTGTCGTCTTCGCTTACAATAACACTCAACGGATTGTTATCCTGGCGAAAGAGTTTTTGCACCCGACTTCTGTTGGTTTCAAAATATTCGTAATCCATATACCTGTTCAGGTAGCGGGTTTCAGCAAACGAAAATTTTTCAAACAACACTTTAAATTTCTCTGTACCATTCAAGGAAGTTTTTATTTGGTAGGCCCCGTTTTTATTGGAAGCGCCATTTTGCTGGTCATAGGTAGAGACCCCAAAGCCTATTTTACCCAACGCTGAAAGCTTCTCGGTCCTGTAATTACCATCTTTTTGCCGGATAAGGCGTAGCTTATTTCGGTTTTTGGAATTGTTAGCATACGCGCTATCCCCTACAGGGTATACAAATACAGAATTTACGAGCGGCACCTTGGTGTCTGGAATTTCAATCCCGAAAAGCAATGGATTCATAGGGCGGGAGGCAGGATCGCGGATTTCAAAGTGAAGGTGTGGGCCTCCGCTGCTGCCGCTGTTACCAGTATAGCCAATAATTTCGCCCTTTTTTACAGGGAGCAACTTGTCTGAAGGAAATTCTTCAAACTCGAACGTTTCTTTTTCGTATTGTTTTTGCTTTACGTAATCTTCAATGTCGTGAGCGTAGCGTTGTAGGTGGGCATACACGGTTGTATAGCCGTTTGGATGCTGAATATACAGTGCTTTTCCGTAGCCATAGTGGGCAACCTTAATACGTTTTACATACCCATCGGCTGGAGCGATAATTGGAAAACCTTCTTTTTGCTGTGTCTTAATATCCAATCCACTATGAAAGTGATTGCTGCGCAGTTCGCCAAAACTACCCGATAAAATAAGGGGAATGTCCAGAGGATTGCCAAAATAACCTTTAGGCACATCCTGTTGTGCGGTTGCTAAAAGTCCAATAAAAAGGGTTGCAAATAAAATGTAATGCTTCATAAATAGTGTAATACGCTATAAATTAAGGGGAGTAGTATACTGTTGTTTTTAATAACAGTCAATAATACAAAAAATTGTAGAAAACAGTTGGGTTATTTGCTGGTGTGTGTTAACTTTGTGTTAGCAGTATTGATTAAAAATGAAATGAGCGATCTTTCTGAAATCGTTGACACGCTGGAAAATAGAATAAGCAAGTTGCTTCACAAGTATGAAAACCTGAAGCAAAAAAATATTCAATTAGAGGCGCAAACGGAAGAAACACAAAAATTGTTGGCAACTTCGCAAGAGGAAGCACAGCAATGGCGAGAAAAATGCAGCTCATTGCAGTTGGCAAATTCAATGCTGGGCAGCGACCAACATAAACGAGAAACAAAGCTCAAAATAAATGCTTTAGTTCGGGAAATAGACCAGTGTATTAGTCAACTTTCCGATTGAAACAATAAAATCAATGTCAAACCCGTTAAAAATTAAGCTATCTATTGCAGACCGGGTATATCCATTAAATATACCGCCAGAGCAGGAGGAAGGCCTTAGAAAAGCCACGAAGAAGATAGAAGCCATGATTAAACAGTTTGAAAATAGTTATGCCGTTCGGGACAAACAAGATGTTTTGGCCATGTGTGCCTTACAATTTGCAACCCAGGTAGAACAAAAACAGATTGATAACCAAACCGATACACAACAAGTGGAAGAGCAGTTAAAAGCGCTTAACCAACTGTTACAAGAGCACCTATCGTAAACGTTCTTTACATATAATTAAAAGGTTACTGCCTACATTAGTACTTATTTTTGGTAAACTCAACACGAATTCTTTAAAAAGGGTGAGTTAAAGTTGTAAAAGCGGGCCGTCTTTGAGCGGATTCTTGACCAACTTGTTAGCCCTAAACTTTTCTTTAAGGAGTTTATTCAAAATCGCATATTAATGTAGGCTTTTTTATACCCTGAAGTGAACGGGGTATGGTGTACTGGATATGGTATTTCATATTCTACAATTTAAATTTAAACAACCATGGATAACACTATTATAGCCATCATTGCAGCCGTTGTAGGTATTGCTGTTGGCTTTATAATTGCAAAAATACTGGAGCGTAATAACTCCTCACAGCTTATTAAAAACGCAAAGAAGTCTGCAGCTTCTATCCTGAAAGAGGCCAAAAGTGAAGGCGAAGCTCTTAAAAAAGATAAAATGCTACAGGCAAAAGAGAAGTTTATCGAGCTAAAATCTGAACACGAAAAAGTAATTACAGGCCGTGAAAAGAAAATGAACGATGCCGAAAAACGTACCAGAGATAAAGAGTCTCAAGTGTCCAGCGAACTTGCGAAAAATAAAAAATTAAACGCAGATGTTGAGAACAAGAAAAAAGAGTACGACGAGCGTTTAGACTTCCTTGAGAAAAAGCGTTCTGAAGTTGAAAAAATGCACCGTAGTCAGATCGAGCAGTTAGAAGTTATTTCCAGCCTTTCTGCCGAAGACGCTAAAACACAATTGATGGAAAGCCTGAAAGAAGAGGCGAAGACCGATGCGATGGCCTACATCCAGAACTCTGTGGAAGAAGCCAAAATGACGGCACAACAGGAAGCCAAGAAAATTATTATTAGCACCATCCAGCGTATTGGTACCGAAGAGGCCATTGAAAATTGTGTTTCTGTATTTAACCTGGAAAGTGACGATGTAAAAGGTAGAATTATTGGTCGTGAAGGCCGAAATATTCGTGCTATTGAAGCTGCTACAGGTGTTGAAATTATTGTAGACGATACGCCAGAAGCGATCATCCTTTCGTGTTTTGACAGTGTGCGTCGTGAAGTAGCAAGACTTTCCTTACACAAGCTGGTAACCGACGGTAGAATTCACCCGGCACGTATTGAAGAGGTAGTACGAAAAACGTCCAAACAAATTGAAGAAGAAATTATAGATGTTGGGAAACGTACCGTAATAGATCTGGGAATACACGGATTACATCCTGAGCTTATTAAGGCAGTAGGGCGTATGCGCTACCGTTCGTCTTATGGTCAAAACCTATTACACCACTCGCGTGAAGTTGCAAAACTATGTGGCGTGATGGCAAGCGAATTAGGGCTAAATCCTAAATTGGCAAAACGCGCCGGACTCTTACACGATATAGGGAAAGTACCAGAAACCGAAACAGAAGTACCTCACGCAATCTTAGGAATGCAGTGGGCAGAGAAATACGGTGAAAAAGCAGAAGTATGCAATGCTATTGGAGCCCACCACGACGAGATAGAAATGACGAACCTGCTATCGCCTATCGTACAGGTATGTGATGCCATTAGCGGTGCCAGACCCGGTGCAAGACGCCAGGTACTGGATAGCTATATACAGCGTCTAAAAGATCTTGAGGATATTGCCTTTGGTTTTAACGGTGTGAATAAAGCCTACGCTATACAGGCAGGTAGAGAATTACGTGTGATGGTAGAAAGTGAAAAAGTAAGCGACGACAAAGCCGCGCAACTATCCTTTGAGATCTCACAAAAGATCCAAACCGATATGACCTATCCGGGACAGGTAAAAGTAACGGTAATACGCGAAACCAGAGCGGTGAATATTGCGAAGTAACTTTTAAGTCGCTCAGTTTTGAGCACAAACCTATTTTAATCCCCGTTTCTTAGTTGAATAGGGGATTTTTGTTTTGTGGGAGAGGAAAACCGTAGTTGATGATGGGGTCGGTTTTCATAACTTTACGAAATAAGACAGCTATAAAAGCTATGGTATCCGGTTATACTTTCGTTATAAAATGCATAAATTGCTTTTTATAACGAGCTGACAGTGAGTGATAAAAGAAATTTAAAAAAGAATGCAAGATATACTGGAATCATGGAAAAAAAATGTTCAGCTTGTCAAATGGAGAAGATTCAAGACAGCTGAAAAAGAATTTCAAAATGATTTTTTAGATCAAAAAATACATACACTTCGATCCTTTTTTCACAAATCTGACTTAGATATATTAACCTTTAGAAAGAATCAAATATATGATTATGATCCATCCGAATTTTGGCTACTTTATCTAGTATCACAATCTAATATTGCAAGTATAGAATTAGTATTCGAAATATGTGATGTAATTGAATATTACTCAAAAATTGACATAAATTATTTAAGGCATAAACTTTTAAAAAGTAATGGCAAAATTGATAAAAGGTCATTTAGAGATAAATATTTTGAAGTATATCTCAACTATAATTTGAAGCAAATTGGAATTCAAGTTGATTTTGAGAAATGTTATAGAAATGAAATGAATCCAGACAGTGAGGGAATGGATTCTTTTTTTGTATTTAAAAGCATACCATACACCATTGAATGTTTAAAGATCAAATCTTGGAATGAGCAGTTTCATTCCGCGGCTTATAAAATGCTGCAAGTTATAGTCAAAACAATCCGCAGGAACCCAAGAGGTTTAAAAATACTACCAATTACTATTCTAGCTAAACCTTCAGAAGATTTAAGAAACATTGATTCAGATTTTAAGAAAATAATTAATGAATTTATCAAACATTACAATTTAAAGGGAATTAAAGAATTCAAAACTACATCTCGAGTGTTTACGGATATTATTTTGATTGCCAATGAAGATTTTGAAGACGTAATATCGAAAAAGAAGAGTTTGGGAAATGATTATATAAAAATTAGCACAAAATTCAGAAATCTTAAAATACTAGATAAAGAAGATAATGATATAGTTTTAGATATAGATAGAGCTCTAACAGAGCGTTATGAATTTACGATTGAATCTAGATATAACTTGACTAAACCTCCTCACGAATTTGAAGACCATTTATTAAAAAAAATAAAGAAAAAAATCAAACAGCTAAAAGGTTTAAATATATTAAAGAAAATAATTGCCATCGAGTTCGAAGCTTTTGAAGGATTTGGGAATTTCCCGGTCAATATAAGTTACTCTTTCAAAAAGTTGAATAAACTAGTCGACAATGAACCTAACTTGATAATAATCTTATTCTATAAAAATTCTAAGGGTACGAAATTAATTAAATATAAAAAGTCAATTTACGAAGAGAATGATCAGTTTATGAACTATTTATTAAAACGATACATATAAAATCACCAGCTGCCAAAACCGCATATTATACAGCGGGTTAAATGGTTAAGTGAATTGGATTTCCTACAAATAATTGTAAATTAGTCACGCGGATAAATACGTAGTGGCGGCGCCAATGTCTTCCTCTCGCAGAAAAAGCGCGTCGGAGACAAGCGGCTGATTCGCACGCTGCCCGCCCGTAGCGAACAGTACGTTCGGACGGGTGCTGCTGCTCAAAACCTGCCGTATCATACGCAAAACTGTTGTAGTGTATTAAAAAATCCCCTAAAATGATTAGAAATCTTAGAAATGAATCATGGAAAAGAATAGAATTCGATGAGAAAATTGCAGATAACGAGCAGTTTAAAATATCGAATTATGGTCGAATTATTAATTGTAAAGGTGAAAAGGAATTCTTGGTCAATAAAGTATTTACCAACGGATATCAAACCTTAAGTTTAAAACAGAAAAAAAACGGAAAATCAACTAGCAGATACGTGCATAAGCTCGTGGCTCAACATTTTTTAGAAAAAAATGATGGTGTTTTTGTTATTCATTTAAACTATGATAAAAAAGACAACCATTTAGAAAATCTAAAATGGGCAACTAAAAGAGAGAAAGAGCTTCATCAATTTAGCCATCCAGATTGGGAGGAAATTGTAAAAAGAAGGAGTAAGAAAATTGGTAAATTAAACGAAGGAAAGGTAAAGATCATTAAACGCCAATTAAAGAATAATAGAACTAGAATCAAAATGATTGCAAAACGTTTTGGAGTATCTGATATGCAGATTCACAGAATTAAAACTGGAGAAAACTGGGGGTCAGTAAAAGAATAGGATTAACGCACTACAACGGTTTTGCATTTAATACAGCGGTCACATTTGGCTTCAATTAAATTCCCTAACTTTATAGAAAATTTGGTGCAGCGGATAATTACGTAATGGCCCCGCCAGTGTCTTCCTATCGCAGAAAAAGCGCATTGGAGACAAGTGGCTGATTCGCACGCTGACGCTTCCCACAAACCGCTGACGCAGTTTTGTTGGCACTGCCAAAGCTGCCGCTAAAAACCCGTCGTATCATATACAATTACCATAAAAACATAAAATGAAAGAAAACATAAATATAGCTGTCTTAATTGATGGTGACAACATACCATCTGCGAACGTCAAGGAGATGATGGAGGAGATAGCCAAGTACGGTAATCCTACTATAAAAAGAATATATGGAGATTGGACTAGGCCTGGACTGAATAAATGGAAAAATCTACTTTTAGAAAATGCTATAACTCCAATACAACAATATGGCTATACAACTGGCAAAAATGCAACTGATTCTGCCATGATAATTGACGCCATGGACATACTTTACAGTAATAAAGTGAATGGCTTTTGTCTTGTATCCAGTGATAGTGATTTTACGAAATTGGCTACAAGGCTAAGAGAGGCAGGAATGTTAGTTATTGGAATTGGGGAGAAAAAGACACCTAACCCTTTCATTGTTGCATGTGATAAGTTTATTTATATAGAAATTCTTAGGAAACAATCCGAAGATAAAACTGACCTAAAAGCAACCACTAAACCTTCAGTTGATAAAATCACCAACAAAGAGATTAATTTAATTTCATCTTCAATCAATGATTTATCAGATGAAGAAGGATGGGCTTTTCTTGGGGATGTTGGAAGTTTAATTCAGAAAAAACGTCCCAATTTCGACTCAAGAAATTATGGATTCGAAAAATTGACTCCGTTAGTTGAGTCCACCGGAAAATTTGAAATTGAAAAAAGAGAAACGCCAAAAGGAAGACGGAAATTAATTTTTGTTAAAAATAAAAAAAGCATATAACAAAGTGTAAAATTTATGGCTTAGCTCAGTACTAATAGATAAATTCGAACAAATAATAGTAAATTGTACTTCCGAAAAATACGAGCTCGCTTGCCCTTCTGATTCTCACGCAGCTCTGACAAATTTGAGAAAGTGGAAAATTTGAAGGTTGACGCTACTGCCAGCAACGCGCTGCGACAGGCGCCATAAATCTTATACAAACCCGTTGTGCTTCATTATCAGAAACCGCTAACCAATGTTAAAATTCTTTAGAAAAATTAGGCAAAGACTGCTTTCTGATAATAAATTCAGTAAGTATCTGATTTATGCCGTCGGAGAGATTATCCTTGTTGTTATCGGGATTTTAATTGCTTTGCAGGTTAACAATTTAAATGAAGTTCGAAAATCAAATTTGGAATTGAACAAAATAAACCAAAACTTGATTCAGGAATTTGAATCTAATCAAAAAGCTCTAAATGTAGCATTACGTGGATTAAAATGGACAAAACGTGGAGGTTTAAAAATACTCTCAATGGTGGGGAAATCAGAAAGTGAACTGAACCGTACAAATATTGATAGCCTGATAGAAACCTCACTTTTTTGGCCAACTTGGAAACCTACTAATTTTGTCTTAAACGAACTCAAAAGCACAGGTAAATTGTCATTAATTAAAAATAATAAGATAAAGGAACTACTCTTTGAATATGAACGACAGTCTGAAAATGTAAATGAATGGAATAGACGTATGGAAAAAAGTTCGCAGGATATTGTTGATTACATCAAAAATTATGGTTCATTGAGGAATGTAAACCATAATCGGATTTCAATTAAAAAGTCTGATTTGGATTTTAACAACATTAGTTTCTTTAATGATTTAAAATTTGAAAATCAAGTTGATGAGAAAGTACTTTATTCGCAATTTCTGGAAAATGTTTATGCCGAAACTGATAAATTAATCAGTGAAATTTTAGAAGAAACCAGAAAATAGCGAAAGCACAACAATGTATAATCGCAATTACGGCAGATTCGACTATGTCCTAATCCACTTGGAATTGCTAAAGCCCATGCTAAACCTAACATTAACGCATATAAATCCGCTACTTTTCATATACAATACCGAAAGACAAAGCGCTCAAGCATCTTAACCGGATATACCTCATCGGGGGAATAGGAGGGGAGTTCTACGTAACTTTGTGTAAATTTTGCATATGAATCCTTATCCAGAACGTTTTAATACATCAATTAAAAAATAAAAAGACTTGACAAAAGAAAAATCAAATTTCGTTTCAATACTCGCATGGATACTAATTTTAATTTCAGGGTTTGCAACACTTATGACATTGATGCAGAACATAATGATGTATGTCTTGCCATTTCCAGAAGAAGAATTAACAGAGAACAGCGATTTGATGGATTATGTATTTTACTACTCCGAAATAATTGTTGCCGTTTTTCTTCTCATAGCAATTTGGACGTTACTCAGTGCTATAGGGCTTCTTAAAAGAAAAAACTGGGCTAGAATTAGTATGATCTGTGTTTTTATCTGGGCGATCATATGGACAGTTTCATCAACTACCATTCAATGGTTTTATTTTTTTGATGCCGAACTCTTTGATTTTTCCGGGACCTCATTGGATACACCTTCAATTATTGTAACCGCTATAGTACTTGTTATAATCGTTAGTTTAACAATTCTATGTGGCTGGCTAATAAAGAAATTGACCTCTCAAAACATAAAGGCTGAATTTCAGTAACCCTATTACAACATTTCATACATCCCACCGCACCATAAAAAAACCTCCAAACCACAATAACTAGATGTTTAAGGTTTGGAGGTTTTGATTATTGAGATTTTCTTAGCTACTCATCATAAATATTCTCATATCCCTTACTGGGTTCTTCAAAGAATTTTCCGGTGATAAAGCGTTTGTGTTCATCCAGTGCTTCGATTTTTTGTATATCGTCTTTTGATAAGTCCAAGGAAGCCGCTTTAAAGTTTTCTTCAATATGTTCTTTGCTCGTTGATTTCGGTATTACTGCGGTGCCACGCTGTAGGTGCCAGTTAATAAGTACCTGCCCCACCGAAGCATTATTTCTTCGTGCTATATTTTGCAGAGTTTCAATTTCAAATAAATTGGCTTCGTCTTCCCCTTTCATATCTTCAGAACGATCTCCAGAACCTAATGGAGAATAGGCGGTCATAAAAATATGTTCGCTGTTACAATAGTCCAGCAATTCTTTTTGCTGTAGCAGAGGGTGCAGTTCTACCTGATTCATTTCAGGTTTGTGCGTCGCTTTGTCCACCAGATCTTTCAGTTTTTTCTTGCTGAAATTGGACACCCCAATATGTCTTGCCATTCCATTTTCCTTGGCTAATTCCATCTGTTTCCACGTTTCCACGATGGGAACTTCTTCTAACGAATAATAATCGTTTGGTTTCTGCGGAAAACTCACACCATTTTTAAAAGCAACAGGCCAATGTATAAGGTACAGGTCTAAGTACTCCAGTTGTAATTTTTTTAAAGATTTCTGCAACGCTGGAATTACATCTCCTTCTTTATGCGCATCGTTCCATAGTTTGGAAGTAACAAACACGTCCTCCCGAAGTATTCTCCCTTCGGCAAAAACCTCCGTAAGTGCTTCGCCTATTTCTTTTTCATTGTCGTATACTGCAGCAGTGTCTATATGCCGGTATCCTGCATGCAACGCATCCTTAACGGCTTGTTTTACAGTATTTCCTTTTGCTTTCCAGGTTCCCAGACCAATGCAGTGCATGGTATCTTTATTGCTAAATTGTAGTGTCTTCATAATTTTATTTTTACTAAAATTACTGAACTATTTCAGCTCATTAAAGAAATGAATTCACTTTAGCCTTTATTTAACGGTGGGTTACTTTCTGGGATGGTATTTCTCCATCACTTCTGTAAGATAAGAAGTTTCAATGTGGGTGTAAATTTCAGTAGTAGTAATGCTCTCATGTCCCAACATTTGCTGAATAGCACGTAAGTCGGCTCCATTTTCCAGTAAATGAGTCGCAAAGGAATGCCGAAATGTATGCGGACTAATGGTTTTTCTAATACCTGCTTTTTCCGCCAGGTTTTTTACGATCGTAAAGATCATTGCGCGTGTGAGTCCGTTACCACGTCTGTTTAAAAAGAGAGTATCCATGGCAGTTGGTTTGGGGTGCTGGTGTACCCGTACTTGCTTTTTGTAGGTGTCGATAAGCTGTATGGTGTTGGTGCCAATGGGTACGTAACGTTCTTTATCTCCTTTTCCAGTTACTTTAATAAACCCTTCTTCAAAGAATAGATCTGAAATTTTCAAATTAATGAGTTCTGAAACACGCAATCCGCATGCATATAAGGTTTCAAGCATTGCACGATTACGTTCCCCTTGTGGTTTACTTAGGTCTATACTGCTTATTAACGTGTCAATTTCGTCAACCGATAAGGTGTCGGGTAGTTTTCGGCCAATTTTTGGACTTTCAATGAGCTCTAATGGGTTTGTTTTTCGGTATTCTTCAAAAATTAGCCACGCAAAAAAGCCTCGTAAACCAGATATAATACGGCTTTGCGACCTTGGGTTCATTATTTTGCTAAGCTCATAAATAAACTGCTGAATTTCGGTTTCGGTAATAGTAAGTGGGGTGCACTTGAGTTTGTTGTCTTCACACCACAGGATGAGTTTTTGAAGGTCTAACCCATAATTCTGAAGTGTATTTCTTGATAGCCCTCTTTCAATTTTAAGGTAACTTTTATAATCGGTTAGGGCTCTGTGCCACTTCATATAGGGTGTTTTTCAAATTTCAATTTAATATAATATTAGGAAAACCCGCCCAAGTTTCTGCTATATTTGACTCAAATTAACGTTTAAAACAAAAAACATGAAAAAGATAGTAGTAGTATTTATTTTAGCTCTTGTTACCACAGGTGTTTCAGCACAGGGAATTGATTTTGGTGTTAAAGCGGGTGTGAATTTCGCAAGTCTTAGTGATGCAAAGCAAGGCGCAACAGAGTTAGATTTTAGCAGCCGGACCGGAATCGTTGTTGGAGCCTTTGTTGGGGGAAAGCTAAATGATAAATTTGGTATTCAGGCAGACCTCTTGTACTCACAGCAAGGAGCAGAATTTGATGGAGGTGAATTCAATCTGGACTATGTAAATGTACCCGTTGTGGCTAAAGTATACTTTTTTAAAGGTTTACACCTACAGGCAGGACCGCAGTTTGGAGTAATTGTTAATGATGAAGCCCAAACGGTAGTTGGCGAAGTAATTAACGATATTGCCGTAAATGACTTTGATGTTTCTGCAGTAGTAGGACTTGGGTACGATGTGCCCCTAGGATTACGATTGGAAGCGCGCTATAACTTTGGTCTTTCAGATGTGCCAGACGGTGAAGGAGCCAGTGGAAAAAACAGTGTAGTAACCCTGTCTTTGGGGTATAGCTTCTTATAAAAGAGCTGGTTTATACTACAAAAATGACGCTGTAGCGCAATACAGTTTAATGTGTTGTCTTACAGAGCTTTAGTGGTTTTAAGTATGATTTATTGCATTTTATTAACATTTCATTAAGAATTTATTTCTTAGTTTTACTTAACATTTTAACAAAAATTAAAACTTAACAATTATGAAAAAACAAGTATTATTAATTGCTGTTGCAATTTTTTCTTTCGGAGTAATGCAGGCACAGGACATTCGTTTTGGTGCTAAAGCAGGTGTTAACTTTGCATCAATTGGTGGTGATTTTACTGATGGTGTTGAAGGGAAAACTGGGTTCCACATTGGTGGCTTAGTAGAAATTATGCTTTCAGACAAATTTGCAGTTCAGCCAGAACTTTTGTATTCTGCTCAAGGAGCAAAAATAGAAGATTCAGATACTCAGTTTGGAATTACTGTTACAGAGACATCAAAAACTAAATTGGACTATATTAACATTCCAATTATGGGTAAGTTTTACGTAACTGAAGGCTTAGCTTTAGAAGCAGGTCCACAAGTAGGTTTTTTAGTTTCTGCAAATGCTGAATCTGAAATTGAAGTTTCTGGAGATGTAGATCCTGAAATACTTGATGAAATAAACAATCAGTTTCCATCTGGAGATGTAGATATTTCAGATTTTACTTCTGGAGTTGATTTTGGTGTAGGTGTCGGAGCTTCTTATCGTTTGGATATGGGGGTTTTCTTTGGAGCACGTTACACATTAGGTCTTTCTAACATTAACGACGGTCCTGGAGCTGACAGTGTTAAACAACAAAATAATGTATTCCAGTTTTCTGTTGGTTACTTATTCTAGATAACAACTATAACAATTTCAAAAAGCAGGAGTTTTTTCTCCTGCTTTTTTTATACCTAAAAGTTGTACTTTTACCATCCAAACAAATAATTCGAATTCATGAAAAAAATAATTTTAGTAGCAACGCTTATCATTACTTCTCTTCAGTTACACGCACAGGAATTTGGGATTGGAGCCCACGCAGGATACCTTACCGAACTTGATGCCATTGGAGCAGGGATAGATTTTAACTACGACTTTACAGAAAAATGGGGGATTTCTACAGCTACTGTATTTTCAGCTACCGAAGAAGGTGGTATACGAAACAAGTGGTTTGCTGTAGACCTTAATGCAAGATATTACGTTGTAGACAAATTGTATGCTTTTGCTGGGGGTGAGTACCTTTCACTAACCGTGAAGACCCTTGGTTTAGGAGGAGGCGTTATTGGCGGTACTGAAACTACTGTTCAAGACTCAGAATTTGGTGTTAACCTGGGGACAGGGTATCGGTATAATCTTGTAGATAATGTAAATCTTTTTGCCGAAGTTAAATACGTGCTTTTAGACGCTGGTTATGTACACGCTAAAGCAGGAGTTCACTTCTCATTTTAATAGTACACCCATAAAATACTAAAAATCGGGCTGTGTCCCGATTTTTTTTATTCCTATCTTTAGCGTAGGAGAATATCTTTAAAAGAAACCAATAACGATACATAGTGTAGGCACTCCTCACCTTACTTACAGGCAAGTACCCTCAAGAGCATTAAAATAGTATAATAAATGAAAATAGCTATCATAAACGGACCCAACCTTAATTTATTAGGAACAAGAGAAACCAGTATTTATGGGAAGCAGTCTTTTCAGGAGTATTTTTCTGAACTTCAGTTTAAGTTTACTGAAATAGAACTTACCTACTTCCAATCCAATATTGAAGGAGAACTTATAGATAAGTTACACGAATATGGATTTGCATACGATGGTATTATTTTAAACGCTGCAGCATATACCCACACCTCTGTTGGTATTGGAGATGCCGTAAAGGCAATTGAGTCTCCTGTGGTTGAAGTACATATTTCCAATACCTTCGATAGAGAGAGCTACAGACATATTTCCTATGTTTCTCCCGCAGCAAAAGGGATTATTGTGGGCTTTGGGCTTGCAAGTTATGAGCTTGCCGTACAGAGTTTTTTATAATTCCGAAAACAGGGTGTTTTATTTTTTAGAAAATAAATAAACATACCCAATCGAAAACTCTGTAAAGTCTGCTTGCCCAAGATTTGCATTTATAGAAGCTCCGGCATAGATATTATGCGTAGGACTTGTTTCATTTCCGAAGAGATAATACCGTAATCCCAATCGGGTTGCCAGTGCTTTTTTAAGCTTGTATTTAGAGTTGTACTCACCCAACATCCATTCTTCCGGAATCTCACGCGGGGTATTGTCCCACCCTTGATTAATACGCCAATCTATATCGTATGCGGGCTTGTGAAGGTTAGCGCCAATCATAAACGTGAGTCCAATGTGGTTTAATAACACCTCACCTTCAGCAAATAAGGTAAGGTTGGAGGCAGACCACGTTGGGTTGTCCTTAAGGTTTTCAAACTCTCTTCCGTCCTGTACTAAGGATTCATTCTGAATGATATAATCATAGTAATGCTCATAATACCTGTAGCTAAAACCTAACCCAACCTTAAAGGTTTTATGAAATTGTTTTCCTGCAGAAAGCGCCACGGTATACACCTCCTTTTGGTCATTATACACCAACGATAAAATATTAGAGCCAATTCCAATTCGAGGTGAAATATAATAGGAGGCACTCTTCTGAAAGTCATTGGCTGAAGTTTCAAGGGGTTGCTGTACTTTTTTGGTACCCAATAGTGCCGAAACACTACCTAACAAGGAGTTATATCCATTGTTAGGCAAGCGGGTGTGCCCGTTCGAATGATGCAAAAAACCACCCCCCAAACGCCATTGTATGGTTTCAGACTCATAAATTTTATAGTGAAAAAAGAGTCGGAACGTCCAGGTAAGATCGGTAGAAACGGCCTGATTTAAAGGATTGGTAACCGCATCAAACTTTTTATTGAAATAGGAAGCGCCTAAGCCTACATTCATCGTAAAGGAACGGCGCGAACGCCCCAGTAAATTGAATTCAATAGTTGGGAGTACGGTATATGCTTGTCCTAAAAATTCGCTATTGCCATAATCTACAACACCCACCGCAACTCCGGTTTTAGGAAACCCTAGCCTATAGGCCCATTCTTGCGTATTGCCATTCTGAAATTTCCCAAAACTCACATACAATCCCTGTGTTGAGGACGTTTCAGGAAAGTTAGAGTTGGATGCTGCTGTGGTGCCTGCTACAAATTCTGGTGTTATAAAATTTGAAAAATCAGTCGCGTTGGAGGTGTTTTGCGCATACAGGCAAACACAGGCTAGTAGAAATAGTATAGTAGTAGTTTTCTTCATCGAGCCTGCAAGAAACAATTTCTTCTGAAATTTTAAAAATTTAAAGGTACATTCGTATCTTAAAATATAGCATAAATGGATTTTCTGGATACGTTATTTGCTGACATGGCCTCACTGGCATGGGGTTTACCCTTGCTTGTGTTACTTATGGGCGGCGGATTGTACCTGTTGTTTCGGATCAGGTTTTTACCATTCCGGTATTTAGGACATGCGGTTGCCATTTTAAGCGGAAAATATAACAATGAACATGATGCTGGCGAAATTACCCATTTTCAGGCATTAACCACAGCACTCTCTGCAACGGTTGGGATGGGAAATATTTCAGGAGTTGCCGTGGCGATTGCCATTGGCGGACCGGGAGCTGTTTTTTGGATGTGGGTAAGTGCAGTTATTGGCATGTCCACTAAGTTTTTTACAGCAAGTCTTTCGGTACTATACCGCGGTAAAGACACCGAAGGAAATATACAAGGCGGCCCAATGTATTTTATAACAGAAGGGCTGGGAAAAAAATGGAAATTTCTGGCGGTGTTTTTTAGTGTTGCCGGACTCGTTGGGGCTTTGCCTGTTTTTAATGTAAACCAGCTTACCCAGGCTATCAACGACCTGCTTTTAAAACCTGCCAATGTATATACAGGAACAACCAGTAATATAGCAATTGGTGTAATCTTAGCAGTGATTACTGCGATAGTTGTCTTAGGCGGGTTGTCTAGAATTAGTAAAACAACTTCTAAGCTGGTACCGGGAATGGTATTACTTTATTTTGGGATGGTACTTTTTATCTTGGCAGTAAACTTCAGTGAAGTACCTACCTATCTTTCCTTAATTTTTACCGATGCGTTTTCAGCTTCATTCTATAAAGGAGATGCTTTTTTAGGAGGTGTTGTTGGTGGTATAATTCTTTTAGGGATTCGACGTGGCGCATTCTCTAACGAAGCGGGTATTGGTACCGCACCCATGGCGCACGGAGCGACCAAAACCAATGAACCCATACGCGAAGGCCTGGTGGCAATGTTGGGGCCGGCCATAGATACGCTAGTTGTATGTACCCTTACAGCACTAGCGATTCTGGTAACGGGCGTCTGGCAATCCAGCGAAGCAAATGGGGTGACACTCACCGCAGCTGCTTTTACAGAAACCATTCCTCAATATGGAAAGTATGCACTGCTTTTATGTATTGTTGTTTTTAGTATCTCCTCGCTGTTTTCATATTCATACTACGGAACAAAGTGTATGTCCTTTTTATTTGGTACCAAGCATAAGGGTATATACAATTACTTTTATATTGCCAGTATTATTTTAGGAGCTACGACATCTCTCAGTATGATGATTAACTTAATAGACACGTTCTTTGCGCTTATGGCGATCCCTACCATGGTAGCCACGATACTATTAGCGCCAAAAGTGATTGCTGAAGCAAGGCGGTACTTTTCAAGCCTGAAGAGATAATTCAGTTTAGTAAACTGTTTAAATAGGTATTTAAATCTGTAGAAAACTTCTTACCTCCTTTGGGGTTCAGGTGGCTTTGGTTCCAGTAATCTTTAGCTGAGTACTGCAGCGTATCTGCTTCCTGAAGGTACAATTTAATAGTACTATAGTGCTGTTTTGCAAGCTGCACGATGCTATCCCGTCTTTTTAAAATTTCAGGGACACGCTGGCGGTGGTAGGTTTTATACATAGGGACTTCAACCAGCATCACGTTTAGTTTTTTTGCTTCCAGATACTCTAGCATTTCAAAAAATAACTTCGTGTTCTGTTCAAATAGCTCCAGATTAGGTGCTTTGTTTATTTTAAATACTTTTTTTTCTGAAATCTTAACTTCATCGTAATTCAAGTCTTTAAATACACCGGCATAGTTAAGCGTATCGTATCCAAACCTGTTAAAGCCGAAGCTTTCTTCCCTTTTTATATAATACTCATATAACTTTTCGGATAAAAATTGTGGATTGGAAAGGTAGATGAGCTGGTCTTTAAAATAGGTCTTGCGCTCGAAGTTATTTGCGCCGTAATAGGTCAAGTAGATACTATTCTTCCAAAAAGCGGAGCTGTTGTGAGGTAATTCAAAATGACTGTAGGAAGCTTCAATAATGACCGTTTTAACGTTGGGAAGTTTTGGTAACAGTTGTTTCAGTAATTTGAAATCGGTATCGTGGTGTTGACTTCCAGAAGCTAAGTTCAGCGTTTTTAAGTCAATAAATGCTGGGTTTATAGCGTTTTTAACCTGTGATGAGCCTAAGGCCAGTACTTCAATAGTTTCGCCTTCTGTCTTCATATATTCTGAAATATAACGATAACTCATAGGCAATTCTCTGGTGGCAAATTCCACGGCAAGGTACCCCAGAACCACCGGGATAAAGAAAGCAAAAAGCGATATAATAAATGTACGTTGCATTAAAACTGAAAATAAATAAAAGCCTCTTTAGGCTCTGCATAGCGAATGATTAAAATAATTAAAACATAATAAAGTACCCAACGGGCAGGCTTCGGAATTTTTAATTGTAATTCTTCTAACGGATACGCTTTATGGACGGTTACAATTTCAGCTAGAATAAGGGCTACAAGGTACAGCAGTTTCCAGGCGATTAATGATGATATACTGGTAAACTCAGTCAAAGTGAAAATACGCTTTATAATAAACCAGGCCTTTGCAATACTTTCAGCTCTAAAAAAAATACTTGAAATGGAAGTAATACTGAAAAAATAGAAAAGTGTTACCAAACGTGGGGTCGTGGGTAGCCATGTTGCCAGGTTTTTTTTTCTGCTAAAAAATGGAATGCGCTCTACGGCCAGAACAATACCATTAAACAACCCGAAAGCCAGGAATGTCCAGTTGGCTCCGTGCCAGAAACCTACCAGAAGCATCGTAAGGAGTAGCCCGATTACCCGAGTGCTTCGGGTTATTTTTTTAAAACTTTTTACAAATGGAATGTAGACATAATCTGTAAACCAGTTGGTAAGAGTAATGTGCCAGCGTTGCCAGAATCGGGTAATAGATTTGGCTAAATAAGGGATTCTGAAGTTATTATGTAGCTTGAAACCAAATAGTTTTGCGGTACCCACAGCAATATCTGTGTAGCCGGAAAAGTCACAATACACCTGGAAAGAGAATAATACAGCCGCAAAGGCTAGGGTAAGAGCCCCGTAGTTTTCAGGGTTTTCAAAAGCTAGTGTCACGGCGATGCCTAATTTATCTGCCACTACTATTTTTTTAAAGAGGCCCCAGAGTATTTGTCGAAGCCCCTCTTTGGACTGCTGAAGGTTAAAGATGCGCTTGTTTTCAAATTGAGGTAATAAAAACTTTGCACGTTCAATAGGCCCCGCTACTAATTGTGGAAAGAAACTCACAAAACACAAAAACTCCAGCAGGTTTCTGGTGGGCTCAATCCTTCCTTTATACACATCTATGGTGTAGCTCATGGTCTGAAATGTATAGAAGCTAAGTCCTAAGGGGATTAGTACATTCCAGATAGTAAACGAAGTTGCAACCCCTTCCGAAGAGAACAGCGTTGTAAACTCAGTTACAAAAAAGTTGAAATATTTAAAGGTAAAGAGAACTCCTAAGTTCCATAGGATGCTTCCATACAACCAAAGCTTCTTTATGTTTTTACTTTTAGAGTTCCCAATGGCCTGTCCCGCCAGGTAGTCAATTAATGAGCTGGCAACCAGCAATCCTAAAAACCGCCAGTCCCATAAGCCATAAAACAAATAGCTGGCAACTAATAGGAGTAAATTTTGTAGTGTACGTCGCTTGCTACCCAAAAACCAGTATAAGGCATAGACCACAACTAAGAAAACCCCAAAATCGAACGAATTGAAAAGCACTTCAGAAATTTGGGCTAAAGATAGTAAAGTAGGGCGGACTGCCTACTCTAAAACAATTTGGTATTCGCTTAACATTTGCAGTAGCACAGTTTCGGTAGGAGAGAAGTGAGGAATAGAGGTAATATCCTCTTCGTGGTTTAATTTTTTTAGATAAAATTCAATAGATCCATCTTCGTATTTTTCGGGGAGAATGGGGTGTACATAATAATCCCGGCACACAGAACGTGTATTGCCTAAACCTTCGGCAGCGGTATCGTAAGCGCTTAAAATAGTACTTTTTATTTCTTTTTTGGTATCGTGCAATCCAACCTTATAGAGGTATTCAAAAAACAATTTACTTGCTGCCCAGGTTCTAAAGTCTTTTGCTGAAAAAAGGTCGCCACTTAACTCGTGTATGTAATCGTTTACCATACCACTGTCAATACTGTGGTGCGTACCGTTTTCATCGTAATACTGAAATAACTCCCAACCAGGTATTTCTTCACATTGCATCACTAGTTTTTGTAAATGCTTATCTGCAATTGTTACTTGATGTTTTTTACCTTTTTTACCAACAAATTCAAACGCTAATTCTTTACCTGAAATATCTAAATGCTTGGTGCGCATCGTGGAAAGTCCATAGGTTTTATTTTTTTTAGCGTAGTATTCGTTACCAATACGAATGTGTGTTTCCTCCATTAATTTTAAAATCAATGCCAGACACTTTCGTTTTGTCATAGTGGTGAGTGAAAGATCCTTTTCAACTTGAGCTCTTATTTTTGGGAGCACATTGCCAAAGGCACTCATCTTAAAAAATTTAGTTTTGTTCTTTATTTCAGACCAACTGGGGTGGTAGCGGTATTGTTTGCGGTTTTTCTCGTCACGACCAATAACTTGTAGGTGGCCGTTATGGAGATGTGTAATTTTTACATCTTCCCAGGCGGGAGGTATCACAAGACTTTTAAATCTTTTTAGAGATTTCTTATCAACTATCTTCTTTCCGTCTTTAGTGTAATAAAATCCGCGACCGTGCTTATGTCGCTTTATAGTTAGCTTATTGTCGGTTACATAAATAAGGTTGGCAAGCTTCGCCGCTTCAACGGGATTCTTTAAAATTTTAGTAGCCTGCGGTGCTTTTATAACCATAGCCTAAAAGTACTTTCAACAAAAGTTAAAAGCTCTTAACGACTCGCCAATTTATTCTGAAAAATTAATCGAAGTAACTAAATGTTTCGCCGTCTTTTAGTTGTAGGAGCGTTTCATAGATAAGTTTGATCACATTTTCCACGTCGTCTCTATGCACCATTTCAACCGTAGTATGCATATACCGTAGCGGTAATGAAATCAAAGCACTCGCTACACCACTTCCACTATACGCAAAAGCATCTGTATCGGTTCCTGTGGCTCTGGATAGTGCCGCGCGCTGGTACGGTATTTTTTTCTTTTCGGCGGTTTCGGTAATTAAGTCACGTAACTTTTGTTGAACTGCCGGGGCATATGCGATTACGGGACCATCCCCAATTTTTGCTGCACCTTGTTTCTTTTGTTCAATCATAGGGGTAGTAGTGTCGTGGGTAACATCGGTAACAATGGCTACATTGGGCTGTATACGTTCTGCGATCATTTGTGCGCCACGTAATCCAATTTCTTCCTGTACAGAGTTCGTAATGTAAAGGCCGAAAGGTAATTTTTTTTTGTTTTCTTTCAGCATTCGGGCTACTTCAGCGATCATAAACCCACCCATACGGTTGTCTAGTGCGCGACATACAAATTTATCATCGTTCAAAACATGAAAAGTGTCAGGGTAGGTGATGACACAACCTACGTGGATTCCCATTTTCTCTACTTCATCTTTGTCTTTTGCACCAACGTCTATAAAAATGTTTTCCGGCTTAGGAGCTTCTTCTTTAGATTTATTACGGGTATGGATGGCTGGCCACCCAAAAACCCCTTTTTTTATTCCATCTTTTGTGTGAATATTCACGATCTTGGAAGGTGCGATCTGGTGATCGCTACCACCGTTTCGGATCACATAGAGTAATCCGTTGTCGCTTATATAGTTTACATACCAGGATATTTCATCTGCGTGCCCTTCAATAACAACCTTGTATTTTGCCTTTGGGTTAATTACAGCAACAGCGGTACCATAGGTGTCGGTTATAAATTCATCAACATAGGGCTTTAGATACTCCATCCAGAGTTTTTGTCCGTCCCACTCATAGCCTGTAGGGGATGCGTTGTTTAGATAATTTTCTAAAAAGGTAAGTGACTTTTTATTGAGGATTGATTTTGCCATAATTGGTGAATGCTAAAATTATAAAGATGAATGTCAAAATTAAGAATTTATAAACTAGTAAGCTCGTACAATTTTTTAATTTTGGAACAGTTTTGGTTTAAGAGAAGAAAAACATTTCATTGAAAACAATTTCATACATATTTATGGTGCTGTTCATGGGGGTTTCGGCTTATGGGCAAACGCTTGAGGAGATCAAGGAGGATAGTGATAGTCTAACGACTTTCTACTATATTATTGAGGGGGATACCATTCCGCGGGAATTTATAGACCTAGATGAGGTTGTCTTACTTAATAAACTGGAGTTCAACTCCAAGGAAGATAGGAGACGGTATTTAATTTTGCGTCGCAAGACCAGAAAAGTATATCCGTATGCGAAACTGGCTTCAGAACGCCTCACTACTATGACGGAGCGTCTTAAAACTGTTGAAAAAAAGCGGGACCAGAGACGCTACACCAAACGTATACAAAAATACATAGAAGAAGAATTTTCCGAAAAACTGAAAAAACTTACCCGCACCGAAGGGCAGATTCTTGTAAAACTCATTCACAGGCAAACGGGCCGTACGGCTTTCGACCTTGTAAAAGAACTACGTACAGGTTGGCGTGCCTTCTGGTATAACACTACTGCCAGTTTGTTCGATATCTCTATTAAAGAAGAATACACTCCTTTTGATAATAAAGAAGATTACCTTATTGAAGATATTCTGGAGCGATCCTTTCAGTCTAATAAACTGGAGCGTCAAGAACCTGCGTTCGACATAGATTACCTGGATCTTACAGCCCACTGGAACAAAAAAACGAAGTAGTACAGTTGCACCGCTTCTTTCTTTTTAAGATCAGCCTCTTATTGGTGATTTAAATAAAAAGAAATTTTACTATCAACTTACATGCGTATTTGGGCGTGCCCCGCTATTGGTATCTACTCCTGGGGGTGAAATGAAGACATACTGTTTGTGTTTTTTCATGTTGTGGTTAATTTGTTCGGTCGGGTCGCGTCATCCGCTGTATCCCCGATAGCTATCGGGGGATGTCGCTACTACCGCTCACGCAAACTTGAAAACCCTATTATATATATAGGTGTAAACTACCTAAAAAAAACTTTTTAAGATAAACTCAATAGTTTCAGCGTGTTGAGTTGTTGGGTTATTAAATCTTTAAAAAAAGGTTTAAATATGTTTGTTTTATA
>TARA_R100000935_G_scaffold18212_1_pt1 | contig 76287 bp, 46 predicted proteins | sample TARA_R100000935 | Tara Oceans TARA_R100000935 (sample SAMEA2621502) | marine metagenome | biome: marine biome (ENVO:00000447); feature: surface water layer (ENVO:00002042); material: "saline water (ENVO:00002010), including plankton (ENVO:xxxxxxxx)" | depth 5 m
TACCAATACCTTGGCATCGGCAGCCCTATTGGAATCCAGATCACATACTGCAACATAACGGGATTGGTCAAATCTAATGGTATCGTGAATATCATGATCCCGGGCTATTCTTCCGCAACCAATTTGCCCGATATTGATCTTATTGCTCGGTGCATTTTTCCCAAATACGCTTGCCGGTACTATAGTTGGAAATCCAACAACAGCTGCAGTAGTCAATAAGGAGTTGTTGATAAACTTTCTTCTTTGCATCTTTTTTGATTTTAATTTACAAATTATTTAGCTGAAAACCTGGGCATTAACCCTTGTCCTCGGGTTTATTCTATTACAATTCTAGGCATTTCTGCAAAACTCTTCCAATAAGATTCAGCTTCCTCGGCAGTTAGTTTGCCGTCGAATACCACCATCCTATATTTTAAACGATAATCCTTATTAGGCTCTATTTTCCATTCCTCATGCCGAATTGGGCAAAACTCGAAAAACATATCGCCCCTTCCTCCATTACCATCAATAGGCCAAACACGCATTGGTTCCGGATGAGCTCTATTCTCAGGATAACTTAAAAACAAAACACCATTGGTTCCCTTGCCGTCGGCCGATTCCCCGGTAACCATACACCAACGGGCGTTGGTCCCATCGGCAGTAAGGCGATCGTTGCCTTCGGAGGTAAGCACTGTACAATTATCATTGTGCCAACGTTCGGTAAACCGCATCCCAAGACCACCTCCATATCGATACGCTTCAAAAAGAATACCGTTTTCCAGTGGCGAATTAAAATTGGATGTATAATCTACCATATACCTATCTGGGCGGTCCAGGTCCCACACCTTCACCTCCAAGTCTTCGTTCAACGCTATGCGCTTATCCGCGGAAGCTTTTAGGTTGATATGCTCTTGGCGCGCACTAAAGCCCCCATATACAGCTCCAGAATTAGTGTCGTTAAAATCCTTAAAAAGGACCGTTCCCTGTCCCTCCACCAAATTCCAAAAATCTACCCTTTCACCTTCTATCTGGGTATGTGTCCATGGTCCCCAAATACCATAATGATGATAGTGATCAGGGGGTTGAATACGGCTAATGGTATCACCGGAAGGAGAAAGTAAAGGGTGAATATACCCGGATTTTTTGAAAATGGAATCCACCCCTTCCGGAGAATAGGTCATTCCATATCTATATGTAAGTAAGGGTATAGAACCTTTGATCAATTGTAGATCCCCATTGTTCTTTTCCATTTTTATGCCACCCGAGCCCTCGTTGACACTCGCTTTCCTTACTATTTCATAAGAACCTTTGTTGCCTGAATCATGAACAAACCATATGTGTTTTTTATCCTTGTCAAATTGAAATGGAATTTGTTCCCCGTTAGAGGTCAACGCCAAATTATCTTGGCCGTTCGTATCTTCGAGCCCTATGGCTTCCACTTTTAATGAAATTGGCGAAGATTGAAAAATTCCATCATCCTCCACTATTTTGAAACTATACTTCTCGTTATCATTACAGGATAATAGGAAAACTAAAAAACAAGCGAGGAGAATATGTCTCATTAAAATAGGTTTGGATGATGAAATTTACAAAAAACTAATTAACTCAATTCAACTAATATTATTCAGGGATAGTGGTCAAGGGCGGAATATTATTCTCTGCTCCTGGATATCCTTCGTTTTGATTTATTATCCCTTGGGTATTGGCATTGATTGCCGAAGCTGGGATTGGCCACAGTACATGATATGGGCTCATGGTATATTCATCGCCATGTATAGTTTTAACTCCTTTGTTATAAAAGTCCGTAACCTCCATTATCCGATCGTACCAAAAATTATCAGTAGAGAAATTGGCTAAACTATAGGTCTTACCATTGTAGGCCGTTTTTCCGGTCTTGGCAAAGATAAAGGCGATACGGGTCAGTTCTGTCTTCCTTCCCTCTTCATAATACAATTCACGTGCACGTTCATCCAAAATATAATCAATATCCACATCGGCAGCTGTAATTTCATCTGCGTCTGCCCTTCTCCTGACAACATTGATATCCTCTGCTGCAGCTCCTAAATTTCCTTTCCAAAAATAAGCCTCTGCCCTTAATAGGTATGTTTCGGCTACACGGTACACGTACCAATCACCATGCCCACCATCAGGCTTAACTCTTAATGGATCCGGGACAAAGAACTTATAGTGTGGAAAACCATACCAATTTCTAATAGTATCAGAACATAACGGAGTTCCATCCGGCAAGTACAACTCCAAATTCTTTCCATAAAATGAATTCCCTGCCGCCTGAAGACTAGGGGCATTATACACCAAATCTTCCATGTCGTACCAATTTCCCAATTTATGTCGTTGATCATTGTTGGCATCTTTCCAAATTTCTTTGGTACTATAATGTGTACCCCTATTGCGCCCAATGCCCCTGCCTATCGATGTAACCTGATCTATGTCTATTCCAGGCGTATCGGACATTCCATTTTGGCCATCCGGGGTGTTAATAAAACGCCACCACAAGGGTACGGCTTGTCTTTGAATTCTTAATCCACCGTCGTAATCTCCGTTATTCTCGTAACCTAAACGATCTATAACCATTAAAATCCCCTCTTTATTGCCAGGTGAGCTTTTATTCTCAACCCGGTGCAAATCCCAAGTAACGTCTTTTGTTGCATCTCCCGCATCTATCCCAAACCTTTCTGTGGTGAGCGCGTGTGTACTTCCATTTATTATTTGTGATGAGGAAGCTATGGCTTCATCAAAGTCGCCCAAAGCAAGGTTTACTTTTGTCAACAAATGCAAAACGGCATCCTTATTAATATCTCCTTGATTGGCCACATCATTCACCATAGGTACAGCCATATTTAGATCTTGCTGCATTTTTCTAAGGATGGTTTCCCTAGCCGTAGACACAAAGTCTAACCTTGCTGAGGTAATCTCCTGTAATATTAAAGGCACATCCCCGAACTGCTGGGTCAATCTATAATACCGATAAGCCCTGTGAAACAAGGCCCGTCCCAAAATATCATTTTTCTGTGAGTCACTTTCAAAGGTAGCATCATTCAATCTTCCAATTACGGTATTGGCGTATTTAATGCCTTTGTAAAACTCTTGCCAAAACCAACCAATTCTATTTGCATCAGCACTATTTAGATTGGCGTCGGGTAAAATCAATAGGTTTAAGTCCTGTGCAGGACCCGATTTATCAGTTGTACCTTCTACTGAAACCTCTGAAAAGATATTCTCAGTAATCATAGGCGCACCATCTCCATAAAATTCAGCCCTCAAATTCCTCATTGCCTGTGACAAAAGGCTGTTTAATCCTTCCGGAGTATCCAGTGCATTACTTGGCGTTAGAAAAGATTGTGGGTCTGCATCCAGAAACTCTTCTTCGCACCCCATGAAAGTCAGGGCAACGATACATGTAAAGCTTAAAAAAGCCTTTCGATAGTTGTATATTATATTTCTCATCGCTATTATTTTTTAATTAAAGATTTAAATCTATTCCAATGGTAAAAAACCTAGGTGTTGGTTGTCTAGCATCTACATCACCATCACTGTTTCGACCTTCTATGTTTGTAGGCTCAGGATCGTAAAAATCCCAATGCGGAGCATAAACCGCCACATTTCTAGCATTGGCGTAAATCCGAAGACTTTGCAATGAGATCTTTTCAAGAATTGGTTTCGGAAATCTATAGGCCAATGTTATATTGCTCAACCTAATAAAGGAAGCATCCCTCCATATTGAAAAACTGGAACTACCATCACTGGAAAACAATCTGGCGTAATCATTTATCGGATTATCAGGAGTCCAGTACGGGGTTTGAATGGAATTGGTCCTGTCTATAAAACCGTTTCTGTTTTTTGCTTCGTTAAACACCCTCTTCTGACCCCAGTTGGAATAGACTTCAAAAGAGAAATCAATATTCTTTAGCAAGCTAAATCTATTGGACATTGCCCAACTGAATCGGGGTGTACGATGACCCATAAAGACATTGTCCTCCACAGTAAAATCGCCACTATTATCCACATCCCTAATTTTCCAATCTCCTGGAAAAACACCATATTCGGCAGCTTCTGCCGCCTCATTGGTTTGCCAGATACCAATAGCTTCCTGGCCCCAAATTACGTCTGTGGCCTCACCAATAAAACGTTGGTTGGTGATATCGTCCAATTCCTCCCCATTTTCATCCAGATCACCGTACAATTTACGGATCTTATTTCTGTTGAGTGAGAAATTAAAACTGGTACTCCATTGAAAGTTCTCCCTATTATAATTCTGTGTGGCCAAGGTAAACTCCAGCCCTTTATTTTCAATTTCCCCCAAATTGGTAGTTACATTATCAAAACCGATAATATTTGGCAATTGCCTGGTAACAATGAGATCATTGGTGATATTTTGGTAAGCTTCGATGGAACCTTCAACCACTCCATTGGCCAAACTAAAGTCCAACCCTAAATTGGTAGCTTTGGTCCGCTCCCATCTCAACTCAGTATTTTCTTGGGTGCCGTTATCAAATGTTGGTACGGTAATAACATTACCCCCTGCATCCACATTTAAATATTTGTTGGCATTAAGTCTGGACAACGCAGTAAAGCGACCTATATCCCTATTCCCATTTTCCCCATAAGACAATCTAAGCTTAAGGAAGTTGACAAATTCGGAATTAAAAAAGGATTCATTGGAAATGGTCCAGGCACCTGCTATGGACGGGAAATAGGCTCTTTTATTATTTCCTCCAAAAGCGGAGTAACCATCCCTACGCATTGTTAGGGTAAGAAGATAACGGGAGTCGTAATTATAATTTAATCGTGTCATTACGGCGTCACCAGTACTGGTTTCATCCTCACTATCCACCGTTTGTACCGTACCCAACTCCATTGCACTATACCCCAAGGCATCGGTTGGCTCAAAGGTATTGGCTCTTGAACGTGACAGATAACTTTGAAACTTCTCGCCATAAACCAAAAACATTAGGTTAAAGGAATGCTTATCAATGGTCTTGTCCCAACGGAAAATATTGTCCAATTGCCATTCGTTTATTTTTGTCACTGTCCTTTCTGCAGATCCCACAATGTTTTCTGGACTTTCTGCTAAAGCATGGTTGTAATATTCCTGAAATTCCAAACGACTGGTATAGCCCACTTCATAGGAAAAGCCCAAAGGTAATTTCACCTTGGCATAAACCCGGGAATTAAACGTATGGTCCAAATCAATTCGATCATTAAACTTCTGGGCCAAAAAAGCATTGACGGCGCCTGCCCCATTGTCATCCTGTGGGCTCAGCCTAATGTTCCCGTCATCATCGAATTCCGAACCCCAGGGTGAAGATCTTTCAATTTGCAAACGATCAGCAGCAATAAAACCTTCATTACGTTTAGCAAATTGTGTATTCATACCTACGGTCAACCAATCGGTTATTTTGGCATCCAAGTTTAAGCGAGACCTCAAAGCTTCAAACTTTTCACCTGCATAAATGCCCTCATTAGATGTTCTTCCCAAGGACCAATAATAGTTTAGCCCCCCATTTCTTCCCGAAATACTTGTATTTATATCGTTCCTAAAACCGGTCTGAATTATCCTATCGTACCAGTTTATGGAGTTTCCAGCCAAATAATTTCCAATTTCCACATCCTGAAATCCGATTCTGTTCAGCCAAGCTCTGGTAGGATCACCTGCAGACCCATCATATGCCAACCATTGATCCAAGGTTACCCCGGCCGGTAAATTATTCGGATTATCATATCTTCCTGGATCATCTATAGTATTCTGTGGATTTATACTTTTAAATACATCCGTTCTCCAATCTGCATAACCTTGTGCGCTATAAGGTCTTTCCTTATAGGCATCCGTTGCTATCCCTACACTAGTATTAATATTAATAGTAGGCTTATCGCTTGTGCCTCTTTTTGTGGTAACCAAAATAACACCGCTTGCACCCCTTGCCCCATATACTGCAGCGGAACTAGCATCCTTCATTACATCCAGCTTATCGATATCTGAAGGGGCAATATCGGACAAGTCTCCATTATAAATCATTCCGTCCACTACAATCAATGGACTGGAGCCTGCACTTAAGCTATTGTTTCCACGAATCCTGATCTGACTGGTTCCTTTTGGAGAGGGAGAAAGTCCGATACTAAGACCAGCCACATTACCTCTCAACACATCGGTAACCGAGTTCGTAGATTGATCTGAAAGCGCATCGGCATCCACTTGTGAAATTGCTCCGGTAAGATCTTTCTTTTTCACCGCACCGTAACCCACCAAAACCACCTCGTCCAAGGTAGAAGCCGTGGCTTGCATTGTGACATTTAATACAGAATTACCATTTATGGGCAGTTCCTGAGTTTCGAAGCCAACATAACTAATGGTCAATGTGGCGTTCGGATTGGCCACCTCAAAGCTAAAGTTTCCATCAAAATCGGAAACTACGCCGTTGGTCGTTCCCTTTTCCACAATGGATGCACCAGGCAAGGGAAGGCCCAGATCATCAATCACGGTTCCCGAAACCATGAAGCCATCTTGTCCATAGAGAGAAGCCGAAAATAAGGTGCACAACAGCATCATAAGTATTAGAGCGCTGCACCTAACTTTTTTAAATAAATTTCTCATACATAATTTTTTAAAGTTGGTAGTTATTAAATTTTAGTAACACCGTGATGAGTCAAATCACAGCTTCATTGCGAACAAATCTAATTAATTGCATTTTATTACGCAACCGATTGCGTAATAAATATTACTTTATTTCACAACTAACCTTACAAATGTGTAATTTTTACATACATATATTACTTTTTCTATATTTTTATACGAAATTATCGCTGTTGTTTTAATTAATACATTTTATTATGTAATATTGTTTCGAAACCTGTGCAACAATTTTCAGGGATGAACCCATGAGCAAGAAAATAACCATATACGATCTGGCCAAAACGCTAGGTGTTTCGGCCGGAACGGTAAGTCGAAGTCTTAACGACCATCCATCCATAAGTCAAAAAACCAAACAAAGGGTTATTGCCATGGCCAATGAGCTTGGTTATAAGACCAATAAATTTGCAGTAAATCTCAGTAAGCAGAAGTCCAATACCATAGGGGTAATAGTTCCTAAACTCAACTCCATTTTTATGTCCACGGTGCTGGCTGGCATAGAAAAAATAGCCAACGAAGCAGGCTATAATCTAATTATTAGCCAATCCTTGGAATCCATGGAAAAGGAAAAAATAAATGCCAAAACCCTTTACGATAGTGGCGTAGACGCCCTCTTGGTATCATTGGCCTACGATACTTCCAATTTTGACCATTTTGCACATTACATCCGCAATAAAATTCCCCTTATATTTATTGATAGGGTACATAATTTACCTAATTGTTCCACGATTATCATCAATAACCGCTTGGCCGGATTTGAAGCTACGGAGCATCTAATAGCAAAGGGATGTAAAAACCTACTTTACGTTGGGGGAAATATAAAACGTAACGTATATTTGGACAGGCTACAAGGCTTTAGGGAAGCTCTGGAAAAACACCAATTGGATTTTGACAAGACCCATTTCCTGGAGAGTGATCTAAGTCCTGAAGACGTGGATTCTGTAATTCAGTATATGGGTAATTTGAAAAATCCGGTGGACGGACTTTTTGTAGCCAGTGATAACTTTGCCGTCCATATCATGAAAGCTTTAAAAAAAGAGAATTATAAAATACCGCAAGACATAAAAATTGTCGGTTTTAACAATGACCCTATATCGGATTTGGTTACCCCTACTTTAACCACCGTAAATTACCCTGGATACGAAATGGGAATTTTGGCGGGACAAAGTGTAATAAGTCAGTTGAACGGCAGTATCAACTTGCAGCCAGCTAATTCCATTACCCTTAGACATAAATTAATAAAGAGAGAATCCACATTTAATTAATTATTTACAATGAACAAAGCAGTTTACACCTTACTAACTTTTCTTTATGTTGGCACAATTTTCGCCCAAGGACTAGAAGAATTTCCAATAACCGACCAATGGCTTTCCAAAATAGAATCTTTGGCACCGTCCGCGCCGAGGGTCAAGGCCGATGTAAAAAAAATATTGGTCTTTTCACAGCATACAGGATTTTACCATTGGACCATTCCCCACAATGACGAAATGCTGAAAATTTTAGCTACAAAATCCGGGGCCTTTGAGGTTACCATTGCAAGGGACATTGACAGCTTTGAGAAGAAGAACTTAAAGCAATACGATGCCATAATCTTGAACAACTCAAATCCGGCAGGGCCAAAAAGGGACCTGTTCTGGGATTTGTTAAAGAAGAATAGTAGCCTGGACGACAATTCCATTACCATAAAGGCCGCAGAATACGAAAATAATTTGATGGATTATGTGGCCAAGGGAGGTGGTCTAATGATCCTACATGGTGCCATTACTGTACAGAACAATTCCAAGGAGTTTAGCAATATGACAGGGGGCAGCTTTGACTACCACCCCAAGCAACAGGAAATGCACTTAAAAGAGGTTAATCCAAACCACCCTATGGTACAGGCCTTTAAGGGAAATGGATTTACCCATGTGGACGAGCCCTATTTCTTCAACAATGCTTATTCCGATTATAATTTTAGACCGCTACTGTACATTGAAGCGGACAAACTAGAAGGGGTTAAGAAGGCAGTCAGTGACAATACCATATATGTTTCCTGGATCAAGAGGCATGGTAAAGGCAGGGTATTTTACACCTCTCCATCCCACAATGCCCAAAGTATGGACAATCCGGAATTGCTTCAGTTCTTCTTGGATGGCATGCAATATGTGGTAGGTGATCTGAAATGTGACGATAGCCCAATCGGGGTAAATTAGTGGGCAGGAACTTGTTAAAAGTTGAAAGTTATAATGTTGAAAGTCCAGCTTAGTATTGAGTACATAGTATTGAGTATTGAGATTGAAGAGTATTCAGTAGGCAGTGGCAGTTGGCAGGGAAAAAGTTTCAGGTTTAATGTTGAAAGTTATAAAGTTTAAAGGAGACTGTTTATTTAAGTGTGTCATAATTCAAAATTTTATAAATTATGACTACAATGGAAAATTCAAAAAAGACAAAAGAAGATCTTGAGCAATTATTTGAAGAAGCTTTGAATACACTCAAGCGGACAAAGAAATTAGAGGGTACGGACGGAGCCTTTACACCATTGGTGAAGCGATTATTGGAAGCAAGTATGGAAGGGGAGATGGATGCACATCTCACTACCAGTCGACCCAATCGTCGCAATGGCAAGGGAAAAAAACAAGTGAAAACGAGTTTTGGGGATGTCCCCATAGAGACCCCGAGAGACAGGGACGGGACCTATGATCCGGATATACTTCCCAAAAGACAACGTTCATTGGGACCGGGACTTGAACAAAAGATTCTGAGCCTGTATTCCATAGGGATGAGCTATCGGGATATCTGCTCCCACATAAGCGAAATGTACGGAATGGATATTTCGGCCGCCCAGATCACCGCCATTACGGATAGGATCTGGCCCGAAATAGAAGAATGGCGAAGTCGCGCTTTGGATGGGGTCTATCCGTTCGTCTGGCTCGATGCGATGTTCTATAAGGTCAAACAAGATGGCCAGATAAAGAGTATGGCCGCTTATTTGGTGCTGGGTATGAATACCGAAGGTGAAAAAGACCTACTGGGCATCTACCTGGCAGAAGCGGAAAGTTCAAAGTTTTGGCTAAGCGTATTGACGGATCTACAGCTTCGGGGAGTGAAGGATATCATCATCGCATGTATAGATAATCTAAAGGGTTTTAAGGATGCCATAAAAGCCGTTTTTCCCCGAACGGATGTCCAGCTCTGCATTGTACATCAAATAAGGAACGCCCTAAGGTATGTACCTTTCAATGATTCCAGGGAAGTCCTTAGGGACATGAAAGAGATTTATAGGGCCAATACCATCGAACAAGCGGAGATCGGCCTGGAATCCTTTGAAAACAAATGGGGCAAGAAGCACCCGGCGATGGTGAGATCATGGAAAACAAACTGGGAAGGTCTATCAACATTCTATAACTACCATCCGGACATTAGATATATTATGTATACCACCAACTCCATTGAAGGCTTCAACCGACAGATAAGAAAGTTTACAAAATCCAAAGGATCATTTCCCTCGGAAAGAGCTCTATATAAATTATTATATTTGGTCAGTAGCAGACTGGCAAAGAAATGGAGTAGACCAAGAAGTTGGACCAAAGTTATTTCTATTCTGGCCTTGACCTATCCAGAAAGACTGGGTCTGGAATAACAATGACACACTTAAATGAACATAACCGTTTAAAGTGAGTCTAATGCTAAATTCTAGTATCTAAAGTCTAACGTCAAGTATCTAATATCTAACTTCTAGAATCCAGCATCTAGCATCTCAATTCTAATATCTAGTCTAATATCTAATACTATTGCTTACGGCTTATTAAAATCGAAGTAGTTCTTGGCGTTGTAATAGGATATATCGGACACAATTTTACCCAATAACTTTTCATCTGTCGGCAACTCGCCATTTACAACATCATTGCCAATTAGATTGCATAAGATCCTTCTAAAATATTCGTGTCTTGGAAAGGATAAAAAGCTCCTGGAATCGGTCAGCATTCCCACAAAACAGCTTAAAAGGCCCATATTGGATAGGGCATTCATTTGTTTTTCCATTCCGTCTTTCTGATCTAGAAACCACCAACCTGAACCGAACTGCACCTTTCCCTTAACGGTTCCGTCATTAAAATTACCTACCATAGAAGCTATTACTTCATTATCGGCAGGATTAAGGTTATAGATTATGGTTTTTGCCAATTGATCCGTCCCGTCCAGTTCGTTCAAGAAACCACTCAATGCACGTGCCTGTGAAAAATCGCCTATAGAATCGAAACCGGTATCCGGGCCCAATTTGGACAATAGCCTTTTGTTATTATCACGGATAGCCCCAATATGGAATTGCTGCACCCAACCTTTTTTGTGATAACATCTTCCTAAAAATAGCAACACCTGTGCCTTGAAATATTGGACTTCTTCCACAACAAGAGTTTTACCATCCAAAGCTTTTTTAAACAAACTTTCGGCATTATAGGTACCTTCCTTAAAATAATAGAGTTGTTCCAATCCATGATCCGCAAGCCTACCACCCTGTTCATGAAAATAGTTTATCCGATTTTCCAAGGCGGCCAATAAGTCGTTATAGGACTCTATATTTATGTTGGACGCCGCTCCCAATTTCTGCAAATAGGCAACATAGGTCCCTCCCTGTTCTATGGCAAAGGTCTTATCTGGGCGGAAGGTTGGAAAAACTTTTGGTGAAATCCCTTTTTGCTTAATGTTTTTATGAAATTGAAGGGAATCTATAGATTCATCTGTAGTACACAGGGATTCTACTTTTTGCTGTTGCAATAATCCCACGGTATTGTGGGAACTTTGCTGTAACATTGCCGAAGTACGCTCATATATTTCCTCCGCATTCTCTGGCCCCAACAACTCCTGTACCCCAAAATAGCGTTGAAGTTCCAAATGGGTCCAATGGTACAAAGGGTTTCTTACGGTATAAGGCACTGTTTCGGCCCATTTAAGAAACTTGTCCTTGTCCGTAGCATTACCGGTGATATAGCGTTCATCTATCCCAAAAGCCCGCATGGCACGCCATTTGTAATGATCCCCTGCCAACCAAGCTTGACTGATGTTTTCAAAAATCCAGTTCCCATCAATCTCTTGGGGCGGCAAGTGATTGTGATAATCAATTATGGGCAATTCCTTTGCATAATTGTGATACAAGGTTTTGGCAAAGTCGCTCTGCAATAGAAAATCATCATTAATAAAAGTCTTCATCTTACTACCGAATTTAATTTTAATTTTATTTTATCCTAAACTTTCATTGCTCAAGAAAACAGATAAAATCCCTTAGGTTATTTTCCAATCTGTTCGAACAATTCCTTTTCGGTATATTCCATACCATCTTTAGGGGAAACATCCCTTAATTCCTTTATTTTTTCCGGCTTCAATCCTTTTGGGTTAACCGAAAATGCATTGGTCACATAGGATATTATATCCGAAATATCCTTATCCGAAAGACTTTTATTGTACTTCAGGCCTGGCATTTGATGGTTGTTATCATATACCTCCCCATTGATGAGCAATGGCCCCTTTAAACCGTGAAGAATAATAAGCCCCAATTGTTCCAAATGGTTGGAAATATACTCGGACCCAACCAATGGCGGTGCCAATCCACGGATACCTTCACCACTACTGGAATGGCAGGAGGCACATATTTGTCGAAAAAGTATGGCTCCATTGGTTCTAGAATCTGCCCTTGCAATCTGGGTTGAATAAATATAATTAGGTCTATTGTTTTCTTGCCTTTCCAAACTTGCCGCCGCCAATACATCAAGATCCGTATTCTTCAAATTGTCCTTCTCCTCCAACTTTAACTTCAAAGCCGACATAACTCCTTCGGAACCACTGAGTATAGCTTCTTGAACTATAACATTATCTTTATATTTAGCGGACAGATCATAAATAAATGAAAAAAACACTTCTTGATCATATTTGGCCCAGATGCCCAACGTTGTGGACAGATATAGATCCAACATGGGTTCATTCCTGTTCAACAGTTCGGCAAAAAGATCTTTTGCTTTGGGAACATTTTTTTCAGAGGCATAATCCTCCATTAGGACCAAAGCATGCGCTGTAGCTTCGGGACCACCACTTATGGCCAATTGCTGCAGGAAGTCGAAAGATAGTACATTAAGGCCTTTTAAAACATAAAGCGCGTGTAATTGTGCCAAAGGGCTTTTGTTGTCCAAAGCCATTTCTTTGAGTCCGGACAAAACGCCTTTATCATTTTTATGAATCAGATATTGTTGGGCCCTATCCCGTATCCAACCATTGGAATCCTTCAAAAAATCCAACAATCGGGGTGCAGGTAAAGTCTCCAGGTCAGGAATTTCCCTTGCCAGCTTGTCCTTAGACCGAACCCGTAATATCCTTCCATAATCTAGAATGGTATCCAATTTCTTCTCTGCCGATATCTTCTTTAAATAAGGGCTCAAAAACGCATAATGTTGAATTACACCTCTGTGCATATCTACCACATACATATTACCATCGGGCCCGTTGGACAAATTCACAGGCCGGAAACCTTCATCCGTAGATGCCAAAAATTCCTTTCCCTGCCAGGCTTGTTTGGCCTCAACACGATCTCCATAAAAGGATAGGATATTTCTTTTTATCAGATTGGCCTCAGGAACACAAACAAAGACATTTTGATCATAATCGGCCGGGAACATTCCTCCCCTGTAGACCAATGGTCCACAGGCCGCCGTAACATTCACCAAGAGACTGTCCTGGTTTAAAACCCCCTCTTCATATCCTCGATTCACAGATGCCGCATGCAAGGGATAAACCCGATTATCCTTGGTCAAGGTTTCATCGACCCCTTTTCTAGGAATAAAATATTTATTGCGGACCAATCTATTGGGAAGTATATGATCGCCCAAAAGTTGGGTAGAATTATTGTTGTAATAAAGCCTTCCAAAATTATCATGGGAAATACCCCATTGCCCTCTGTTGGTTGTAGGTTCCTTTTTCCACACCCCGTCTTTACGTTGGTATCTGAAATTGGATTTGGCATTATAGATCCAATTATCCAAATTCATCATTAAGCCATTGGGTTGATGTTCAGGGTTGCCCACAGTAGCATAAAGAGAATCTACCAACACCCTATTTACCGGTTTATCATCCTTAATCTCCACAAAATAGAGATTAGGGGATTCTGCGTAAAGCAACCCGCCATAAACGAGCGCTAAAGCCCTTGGCATTACCAAACTATCCAAAAACGTCTTGGCATGGTCCATAATCCCATCATTATCAAGATCTTCCAGAATTTTAATGGACCCGCTGGGCAAATCCTCACCATCACCTTCCAAATTAACCATAAATCCCGCCATTTCAGCGACCCATATGCGTCCTTTAGTATCGAAATCTATAGCTACCGGAGCCGTCAAAAGGGGTTCGGAAGCCACCATCTCCAATTCAAAACCTTCTTCTACCTTATAATCCTCCAGTGAAATCTGGGGTTCATTGAAAGACGGTTTACATGAAAAAACGATAAGCGAAAGAGAAAAGAATAAACAAAATGATAATCTCATTAATATTGGTAGTTTGTATTCTGAAATTTTGACAAGGCCACTAAATTAATACAGAGGTATTTAAAATACTAATGGATTAATATTTATTTGGCAAAAAACAGACCAACATAACAGTACTTTATATATTTGGAGAATATTCCAGCATTAACGTCAACAGGAACAGGCCAAAAGTTAAGACCACGCAAAATGAGCCATGCCGTTATAGTGCAGCAAAACTAGAAGTCAATAAGAATCGCTACCCTTCAATTTCCTGAGCCAATTCCTTAATTTTGGCATCTGTCAGTGGCTTGGCTATAAAACCATTGACCATACCATAATTCTTGGCGCGCTCTATATCCCTAGAATCTACAGAAGAACTTAAAATATATATCCTAATATTATTTTCCTCGGATAATTTACCAAACTCGTCCAAGAACTCCCACCCATCCATAATGGGCATGTTCAAGTCCAAAAAAATAACCTCCGGCAAGCTCTCTTCAGATTCTATTAAAGGAGTTATTACATCCAAAGCTTCTTTCCCATTTTGACAGACCAGATAATCCGAAGCGAAACTATTGTTCCTTAAAAGTATCTTGGAGCCAAAAACAAATATAGGATCATCATCAATTATGCATATGGTATTAATCGTCATTCTTGTAAATATTGTTTACTAATGCATTTAAAAAATACATTTCTTGTTATCCTATAGAATTTGTTCGTTACTAATATAATTTATTTTCGCCAAATAGGACCTCTAATGTTTATTAACAAAATGTTATAAAGTTTACAAAACAGCTTTTACGCTTCATTACCTTCACTATCCGCAAATATTGAAATTGGTGATATTTTACAAAGCAATTCGAAAATATGCGGTGAACTTAGTACCCTTATTCAACTCACTTTCTACCTCTATCTTACCTCCCATGGCCTCTATCTGATTCTTACTGATAAAAAGTCCGATACCACGTGCTTCAGGGTGACTATGGAATGTTTTGTACATCCCAAAAAGCTTGGAACCATGCCGGTCCAAATCGATTCCAAGTCCATTATCCTCAAAACTCAAAAAGGCATATTCCCCTTTTGTTCCACTGGTAATTTTCAATTCTGGAAGTCGCTCTGGAGATCTATATTTAATAGCATTGGTAATTAGATTTAGAATAATACTCTCCAAATAGGCATGTACTGCCAGTACATTAATATTGGCATCCACCTCGGCAAGAATTGTAGCTTTGTTTTTCTTGACCACGGGATCAACAGTCTTCATGGCCTTATGGACTCTTTTTAATAAATTTTGAGAAGTTAAGGTGGAGCTCACTTGTGAATTGATCTCCACAATCTCGCTTAACTGGCGAATGGTTTCGTTCATATTATCCGAAACCACCTTAACATTACGGTAGTATTCATTTTCAAGTACTTTTGGATCATCTTGCACTGCCAGATCCAAGAGCATGGAAATATTGCTGGTATGCGATCTTAAGTTATGCGAAACGATATGCGCAAAATTGGTGAGTCGGTTGTTATGCTCGGTTAGATTTTCGGTCATTTGTTTTTTGTCAGAAATATCTTGGATTTGGGCCACGAAATGCATGAGCTCTCCCTTATCATTCTTTACAGCGGCTACTGCCTCATAAATCCAAATATAGCTACCGTCCTTATGCCTACAACGTTTCTCTGTTTTAAACCCATCCAAGGTAACAATAGTCCTTTCAAATAGATCTTTTGCCGACTCCACATCCTCTGGGTGAACAAAATCGAATACCGTTTTCTCAAGAATTCCTTTTTCACCATAACCCAATATTTCACAGATTTTTGGGTTGGCCTTTTGCAGCCTTCCCTTTAAATCTATAACAACCATACCTATAGCTGCATGCTCAAAAGTTGTTCTAAATATTTCTTCACTTAAGGCAAGCTCCAATTTTAATCGCTTTTCATGGTCAATATCCTGCATAAGCCCAGATATTCGGATACATTTTCCATCTTTAAATTCTGGTACTCCAATATGACGTGCCCAAAATATTCCTTTTGACTTACTTAAAATTTCAACCTCAAAATCGAAACTTTTGCCCTCCACTACAGCCAAATTCAAAATTTCTGCAATTCGGTCCTGATCCTTTTTAAGGGCGTAATTGGCAATTGAAAATTCCAGCTTATGGGGCTTATAGTTATCGGCTTCCAACATTTTTATGAGATTCTCGCTCCAGGTCACCTTATTCTCCTGAGGTAAATATACCCACGAACCTATCTTCCCTATTTCATGGGAACGCTCTAAGAGGTTTTTATTATCTATAAGCAGTAATTCGCTTTTCTTACGATCGGTGATGTCCTCAAGCTGGGACAATAGGTGTATATATTCCCCCCTATCGTTTTTAATGGCCGATAAAGAGTGATTTACCCAAATAACATCTCCATTTTTATGAATAAACCGCTTTTCCACCTTATAAGAATCCCTTTTCCGCTCCAAAACCTCGAACATTAAGGTCCGTGATTTTGCATAATCGTCGGGATGAGTAATATTTACCAAGGTCAGTTTATGCAATTCCGCCTCAGAATAGCCAATAATACGGCTAAGGCTTCGGTTAGACTTCTGTAAATTTCCGTTTAAATCGATAAAGGCCATACCGTGCTGGGCATGTTCAAAGGTCTGCCTCATCTCTTCTTCCTTGACCGCTAAATCCTTTGTGGCCCTTGTCTTTTCATCAATATCCTGAAAAAAACCATATAATCTGGTACAGACCCCATCCACCATTTCCGGAATTCCTATGGTTCTTGACCAAAAGATCCTTTGGGTAGTTGTAACCACTTTTAGTTCTAGATCAAATCCCTCCCCCTTGTCAACGGCCCGTCCTAAGGCATCTATTAGGGCTTCCCTATGCTCCCCTTCCTGGAAAAAAGGATAAACTTCATCTAAAGTAGGTTTATAATCCTCTGGCACCTCTACCATTTTTTTTATGGTAGGACTCCAATAAACAGTATTTGTACCCAAATCAAGCTCCCAAATCCCTATACTTACGGCATCGTTGATACGCTGCATTACCTCGGCATTATGGGCGAGCAACAATTCATTGTGCTTACGCTCCGTTATATCCTGCACCTGGGAAACATAATGTATTACCTGTCCTTGATCATTATGAATAGCGGACATAGATATGTTGGCCCAAATAACAGAACCATCCTTATGAATAAACCGATGATCTAATTTTATATATTTATGCTTGCCTTGGAATAATTCTTCTATATACTTTCTGTTCACTTTTAAGTCCTCGGGATGCGCCATTTCAGCAAGGTCTATCTTCTGCAACTCTTCCTCGGTATAACCCAAAATATGGCATAAACTTTTATTTGCCTTTAATAGCTTATTTTCAATGTTAATTAAGGCCATTCCCATGGCAGAGTGGTTAAAGGTTTGCCTAAATTGCTCCTCCCTAAACTTAATTTGCAGCTGTACCTTTTTAATTTCATCGATATCCTGGATTAGCCCGTACAACCTTAAAGACTTATTCCCTTGGTATTCGGAAGCACCTATTAGCCTCACCCATTTTAATTTGCCTTTCTGCGTTTTTATTTGCAACTGCTCATCAAACTCCATCGGTTTTTCCAGGGATTCACAAATAACCTTCTTCATGCGTTCACGATTTTCGCCTTCCAAATAAAAATCCAAACCAGCTTCCACTGTTGGCGTATAATCTTCCGACACCCCGTGTATTTGTTTGTTTACCTTACTCCAGAAAACAGTGTTTTCCTGATCATCCAATTCCCAATAGCCAATTTTCGCAACTTCACTAGACCTCTCAAAAAGATCCTTATACTTCTCCAATAAAATTTCATTGACTTTACGATTACTTATATCGTAATGAATGCCCGATACTATTTCTGGAAGACCGTCCGGCCCATATTTGGTAACCTCACCACGACTTAGGACCCAAACCCAATGCCCCATTTTATGTAGTAATCTAAATTCCAACTCGTAAATACCACTTTCTTTTAAATGGTTTTCTAAAGAAACATCTATCTTCCCAATATCCTCTGGATGAACCAGATTTAAAAAAGTAGTATAGGTTAATGGCTCCAATTCGGCCAAGGTATATCCAAACATATCTGCCCATCTTTCATTGCAAATAACCTCCCCCGTTAGGAGGTTACCCTCCCAGATCCCGATATTGGCACCCTTTATTACATTTTCATAATAATCCTTGTTGATGTGCAATTGCCGTTCACTTTCCATGTACCTATCTATACATTGCGCCGTACCAATAAGACCTTGGCCAGCTTCTGATTCGTCAGCAATCCAGTTGCCTCTGAGGTTTAGCCAAATATAATGTCCGTCCGTATGGCCCAAACGCACATCAATGTTCAGTGGATTATTAGGGGAATTGGATAATAGGCCTTGAAAAGCACTTTGGATCCCCTCTAAATCCTCTGTATGAACCAAGGATAAAAAATCTATCTGTACGGAGGTATTTGGGTGCGGAGAATAACCGAGCAATTGCGCAAACTTACCATTAATATATCCACTTTCAGGATGTACCGAATTCCAGCACCATAGGCCGTCCATTAAACTTTCTCCCGCAAAATTGAAAAAATCATTTTCCTTTTTTAATAGATCATTAAATGTTTTTTCTAGTGCAGTGCTGTTGTTTTTTGGCATAAAATATTCCTTAAAATAATACGTAAAATTCCCTAACCATTACAAGAGAGATGGAATTTCAATTTATATATTGCGCAGAAACCCAATGAATTATTATAATCCACACTATAGCTAACAATGCATAGCGTTGTTGGGTACATTTTTAGCGACATTAAATTACTACTTGAAAGGAGAGGGGGGAGTACCTTGTAGTCGTAACAGATTCCCTATTGCATTGGCAAAATACTATTATTGCGCTTTAACCAATTATGGTCAAAGATAAGCAAAGTTAACGTTAGTACCTTAACGATTGCAAAACGAACAAATTACATGCTACACGAGATTTTGGCCAACAATAGGAATACCTGCCATTTTACAAAAGAATTTATATCCAAAAATATCGACATCCCTAGAACAATAAAAATTAGGAACATAACCCAATCACATAAATTCCCTAGGAATTGTGCAGGCAGAAGAACCAGGAATACATGATGGGATAGCCTAGCAATAAGAAGTTACACATGAATTGCCTTTCCGTTTAAGAAACAACGGAAAGGCATTATAGCTAGGAATTTCCCACTTATTTAGCCTTGGCCCGTGCGCATTCCTTGATGTATTATTTACTCTTAGGCGGAATTCCTACTTGCGTTAATGTTACCGTACAGAGACCTAATAACTATTTTCTCATACAATTCTTTATATTCTGTTTCCTTGCTCATTTGCTGAAGGGCAAATTGTTGGATTACCAAAAGAGGTAACACTATATTTTCACGAATTTTAACCGATTCACGTGAAACCGATTCTTTTTCCATTAAAATCTTGGAATCAGAAATAAGTAACAGCATTTCTTTGGAAAGCAAATACTCCTCATACAGGATGTTCCAAAATTCACCGTATTCCTCATCATCCTTCATATAACTGGTAAGTTCAAAATAACATTTGGCCAAGGACATCATACTATTGAGCATCAATGCCTTAAATAACGGAACTTCTTTGAATAATTTTTTCAGATCCTCCAATTTTCCTTGGTCCTTTAAAATCTTAATAGCCGTTCCGATTCCAAAATAACCTGGGACGTTCTGTTTAAGCTGACTCCAGGAACCTACAAAGGAAATGGCCCTCAAATCTGTGAGTTCAAGTTTTTTCTTATGGCCTCTTTTACCTGGCCTACTCCCTATATTTGCTTTTTGGTAGTATTTTAAAGTACTCTTGTTTTCCAAATAAGCAATAAACTTATCATGATTCTTTAAGGCATCGTATTTCTCAAAACTCAGATCGGACAACTCCTCCAACAATTGTCTTGATTCCTTGGAAATAACATTTTCCTTGCCAAAAAAGTTATTCGATAGTCCGGCCGTTAATAATTGTTCAGAATTATGAATAAACTGCTCCTTTGTGCCATAGGTACTGGTAATGGTCTGCCCCTGAATGGTTAATTGAATTTCATTATTGGCAATGTCCTTGGTCTGAGCGGCATAAAATCTATGGGTCTTTCCTCCTCCTCTGGCCGGTGGACCACCGCGCCCGTCAAAAAATATGGCCTTTATATCGTTCCTATCACAAACGGCAGACAATTTTTCCTTTGTTTTGAAAATTTCCCAATTGGCTTTCACATATCCACCATCCTTGGTGCCATCGGAAAACCCGAGCATTATAGTCTGCTTATTATGGCGTTGGGCCAAATGTTTTTTATACTCTGGAAGATCAAACAATTCATTCATTGTATTTTCAGAACTTTCCATGCCTTTCATGGTTTCAAACAACGGAATAATATCGAAGGTAATCTTATCCGACTCCCAACCGCACCATCTAAAAAGCCCATATACAAATAGTACCGAAAAAACACTCTCGGAATTACTTATAACATATCGATTACAACCCTCCTCGCCATTTTTCTCCTGAATCCCCCTTAATTGTAGAATATTTTGTATTGTTTCTTTAACAATATCCTCTTCGTAATTCTGCACTTGAAGATCAATATCCTTATGGATTAAAATATCTATTAATTCCTGTTTATTCAATTCCCCGATATTCTCGGAAATTAATCCATTAGTTTTAAGAATGGCTTCTACAACCTGGGTATGAACGCTATGGTCCTGCCTAATATCCAAGGTGGCAAAATGTGTCTTAAAAATCTTCACTTTATCTATAAGATAATCCAAATCCTTTAGGTATAGCTTATGGTATTTTTCAATTAGCACCGACCTTATTTCTAGAAGGGGTTCAATAATTTCATCATAGCGCATAACCTTGCTGGTATCGAACATGGTATTGTACAAACGCCCCCTTAAATTGGAAATTATATCCTGAAGATCCCTAAAGGTCAGTTTTTGCTGTAACTTTTTTATATCATGATAATAGCATTTCATTAAAGTAATACGCAACTCATCGGCGACATCTTTAGTGATATTGGATGTTACAAAAGGATTCCCATCCCTATCCCCTCCGGGCCAAAACCCCAATTTCATGATATTGTGATTGTTGAAATCCATGTCACCAATATTGTCCTTGATGTAAGCATAGAGTTCCCCTACGGCATCATAATATACATTTCTTAGAATATAAATTATGTTTTTTGCCTCATCCAAGGGTGTAGGCTTTTTGGCATTTATCAAGGAAGTTAGTCCCAATTGCTGAAGCACCAGATCAATATCATTGATTTTGTTTTCCAAAATAAGACTCCGTAAATTACCTATGATATCCAAGACTGCAGGAGTATAAAACTGTGTAGGGTGTGCAGTTAAAACGATACGCGCACTAAAGGTCGACAGTTTTTCAGATATCTGGTCCCAACTTTTGTTTTTGTCTACCAATTGAAAATAATCCCCAATGGTCAGGGAACTACTGTGCTTCTGAAGCTTCGGAAAAGCAGCATCTTCAACACTATCATACAACACCACCTGTCTTTCCACATACTGTATTATCCGGAACATAAAATCTATCCTGTCCCTTTCCGAATCAATATTTGCATAATTTTGAAAAAAAGCATCCAATATTTCTTGGGGATTTTTACCTGATTTCAATCCTGTTTCTGCCTGATGCAGTAACAAAGGAATCAACATCCCAACATTTTCAATATTCTGGTACGGCAAATTAAGAAACAAGCTATTATAAATATTGAACTTGTTCTGGACCGATTTTTTAAATTCGTCTAATCTCTCTGATTGAAGCATACGTCTATAATTACATTCTACATAATCATGCTCCCTATAATTTAGGAACACGAATTTCAAACATTAAATATCGGTATATTTTTAGATTTGAAGGAGGAATTATGGGTCAAACATCAAAATTTAATGTGGACACCTCAAAATCAATGCACTTGACAACAATATTTTTTACAGCGCAGGGCCATAAGGTACATTTACATTGTAATAATAAAAAAGTAATTTTTTCATTTTCATATAGTGTTCTCGTAAAAGAGCTTTGCCTGACCGGTAAGGCTCTTTTTAGTTTGGACCCATTTAAAACACAATAGGTCTATAATTGCGTCTTAACAATTGTCATCATGAAATGATGGGACTTATATTGGGGTGCCTGGCTATTGCCAAAACCATGCAAACCTTTGCACAATAAACTCCCCCCTATCTTTCGTATTATCAATATTTTATCGTTTTTTTGATTAGTACGCACTTCTATTATCAGTTATGATTTTTCAAAGTCTTAAGCTTGTTTATCACATGAAAACCAATAAAAAATTCTTGTACCCCCTAGTTCTACCTTTATTCTGGATAACAGTTCTATCTGCCCAAAATAAAATGGAAGTTGATTATGTAAATCCGCTAATTGGAACTCCCTCTTCTGGATTTATGGAAGGTAGGGATGGCGGTGGTACCATGCCCTGTGTGGGCACCCCTTTTGCCATGACCAATTTTGTGGCCCAGACGCGTGAAAATAAGATCAGTGAAATGCCATACTTTTATGGGGACAATACCATTCAGGGTTTTATGGCAACACACCAGCCCACGGTCTGGATGGGAGATTACGGCTACGTATCCGTAATGCCACAGGTAGGTAAGCTAAAGCTTCTTCCTAAAGACAGGGCCTTACCGTTTACCCATAAGGAAGAGATTTCGAAACCCAATTACTACAGCGTTTCCATGGGGGATAAAGGACAAAAAATTAAAGGGGAAATAGCCGCTGCCTCCCGCTGTGGTATCTTTCAATTTACCTTTCCAAAATCGGATGAATCGCATATCATTATTCAGGGCATTAATATTACCGAGAACAAGAAGGCGTTTCATGGCTATATCCGCATAGATGAAAACAAAAGGGAGATTACCGGATATAACCCTGAGCGAATGTCTTCCCATTTGGGTCCGGAACTTAAAAACTTTAAAGGTTATTTTATAATTCAATTCGATAAATCCTTTGAGCGATTTGGAACATGGAATTCTTTTAGAACAGAGCCCGATATCAATGAAATGGGCAGGGAACAGACAGGTGCAAGAATGGGTGGATACATAAGCTTCAAAACGGAAAAAAATGAAAAGGTCAAAGTTAAAATTGCCACTTCCTTTATAAGTTTGGAACAGGCCCGGGAAAACCTATCCAAGGAAATACCGCATTGGGATTTTGACAAAGTGGTGGAAAATACAGGAGATATCTGGCAGGAAAACCTTTCCAGAATTAAGGTAGATGGGGCTACCGAAGATCAAAAAAGTATTTTCTATACCGCCTTGTTCCACACCATGTTGTTCCCAAGGGAATTTTCGGAGTACGGACGTTACTACAGTCCGTTCGACGACAAGGTCCATGAAGGGGTTTCGTATAACGACTACTCCCTTTGGGATACTTTTAGAGCCCTGCACCCCCTACTGCATTTTACACATCCCGAAAGGGTAAGCCCCATGGTTCAGTCCTTGTTGCAGATGTACCAAGAAGGAGGCTGGTTGCCAAAATGGCCCAATCCAACCTATACCAATATCATGACCGGCACTCATGCAGATGCCGTAATTGCGGATGCCTATGTAAAAGGATTTAGGGACTACGATCTGGATCTAGCCTATGAAGCCATAAGAAAAAATGCAATGCACCCGCCTTACAGGGACACCGAAAAAGCTTGGGGCGATAGGGACGAAGGCACTTTGTACGAAGCCAGGGGCGGACTCACCTATTACCACTCACTGGGATATGTAGCTTCTGACAAGACTAGGGAATCCGTAACCAGGACCGTAGAGTTCGGTATAGACGATTATAGCATTGCCCAGATGGCCAAGGATATGGGTAAAATGGAAGACTATGAGCGATTAATGGGATGGAGCAAGAATTACAAAAACCTCTACAACAAGGAAACGGGATTCCTCAATGCCCGACTTTACAACGGCAATTGGGACAAAAACGAACAAGAAGGGTTTACGGAAGGTGGGAGATGGACCTATTTATTCGGTGCCATGCACGATATCCAGGGAAGCATTGAACTCTTTGGCGGAAAGGAAAAGTTTGCCGCCAAATTAAATGAAAACTTTGATGGGCAGCACTACAGGCACGATAACGAACCTGGGCACCACTATGCCTACCTATTTAACTATGCCGGGCAACCCTGGAAAACCCAAGAGCTTATACGTAAGCATACCTCAACCATTAATTATAGGAATCATCCTCTAGGAATCAACGGAAACGATGATTGCGGACAAATGTCGGCCTGGTATGTTTTTGGAGTTATGGGATTTTATCCAGTTACCCCCGGAACCGAAATTTTTGCCATTGGAGCACCACAATTTCCCGAATTCACTCTCAGATTACTCAAGGATGGAGCACCAAAATCCTTTAAAATAATTGCCAACAACTTGTCCGAAACCAATAAATACATTCAATCGCTTACTTTGGATGGAAAGTTGGTGGAGGAACCCTTTATTACCTATACCCAAATAATGAACGGCAATGTCCTCGAATTTGAAATGGGAAACAGTCCAAACCCAACTGCCTTTAAAAACAATTAAAAACGGAGGTAGCCTTAATTAAATTTTTGGTTATTCCAAAAAGAACAAAGAGGATGGTTTCCACATTTTAAAACCATCCTCTTTCAATTTTATAAATTATGTCTTTTATTCTCCAGATATATATCTTAACCAAGCCATTATTTCTTGGGTATGGAGATGATAATCGTTTATTTCTAACGGAAGGCCTTTTTGCTCCTTCAATTGCGAACAAAAATCCTGAACTTCTTTCAAGGATTCAAAAGCAGTGCTTTTGACTAGTTTTTCGGATAAAAATGAAGCTATCAAAGCCATTTCCGAAGTATTGAATTCAGGATGGTATTGTACCCCAAAAAATGACCCATTTTTATAGTCGAAAGTCATGCCCTGCACCTTGGAATGTGCATTACTGGCCAAAATAATAGCATTTTCAGGTGCTTCTGCCACCTCGTCATAATGGATACACAGGGCCGTAAACGACGTTTTTCGATGTTTAAAAAATGGGCTTTCCTTTCCAGAAGCTGTTACTTCAATGAGCTTGGATATCCCAAACTCCAATCCATTAGGACTTAACGCCACCTTTCCCCCTGCCACTACGTTGGCCACCTGCATCCCCCAACAGCTGCCGTAGAACGGCACGCCGCTTTCAAAAACCTCATCGGCAAAATTCAGTTGCCCATGAACATCCGGAATATCATCAAGAACACTTAAGGAACTTCCTGTCCATAAAACACCGTCATACTGCTTCAATTCCGCAACTGTTGGCAATCCGCCTGTACCATCTGCAGGAAAAGCAAAATCTGTCTGTGCCGTTGGAACCAATCCCCTTAGCATTTCCTGAAACGTAAGATGATAGGGCTTTATCCCAAAAGCTCCCCGCTGTAGACGTGTTTGTTCGTTATTACCTTCTACAATTAATAGTTTCACGCTTACAGTCCGTTTATATCTCCAGATACCGCGGCTCTAAAAAGCTGCTCCAAATCCTTTGCGTTAACAGGTTTGGCATTTGAAGGAGTGGAAGGATCCTTATAGGCCATTTCCCCAATTTCCTGTGCATTATCCAAATTAATGTCTATTTCCTTTAAAGTATTCGGGATATTCAATTCTTTTCTCAAACCGATTATATAATTGATAATAGCATCGGTACCCTCCTTTTCCAGACCCAACACCTTACTTAAATGCACCATTCTTTCCTCTATTGCCAATTTGTTCTGTTTTAGGGCATAGGGCAATATTATAGCGTTTAACAAACCATGCTGTTTGTTGTAAATAGCGCCCAATTGATGGGCCACGGAATGCACGGATCCAAGTCCTTTTTGAAAGGCAGTTGCACCCATGGATGCCGCTACCAACATTTGGCCCCTAGCTTCCAGGTTTTTTCCGTCCTTAACTACTATAGGTAAATACTTGGCAATAATTCGGATAGCCTCAATGGCAATACCATCGGCCATAGGGTGGTACCCTGGAGCACAATAGGCCTCAATGGCATGTACCATAGCATCTACACCGGTCCAAGCCGTTATATGTGGTGGCAGGCCCAAGGTTAGTTCCGGATCCGATATCACGATTGCCGGTAACATTTTTGGGTGAAAAATGATTTTCTTGGTATGCTGTTTTTCATCCAATATTACCGAAGCCCTACCTACCTCCGAACCTGTACCTGCTGTGGTAGGTATGGCTACAATAGGTGCAATTCCGGCAGGATCTGCATAACTCCAATTATCTCCCACATCTTCAAAATCCCATAGGGACCTTGTTTGGCCGGACATAAATGCGATGGTCTTGGCCGCATCAATGGCAGATCCACCTCCAAAGGCAATGACCCCATCATGTTTGTTCTTTAAATAATGGGCCACCCCATCAACCACATTTTTTTCTGTTGGATTTCCCTGTACGTCACTATAGACCGTGAAATTCAACCCATCCCTTTTTAGAATGTTTATGGTCTTCCCAACTATATCCAGTTTTACCAAGCCTTCATCGGTAACAAATAAAGGGTTGTTGATTCCCAATTTTTTGCATGCCTCCGATATTTCGTTTATTCTACCATTTCCAAACCAGATGGTGGTAGGATAATTCCAATTTGTATTTGCTAATTGCATTAATTCTTATTTTTTAAATTCTATAAACTGATCTAAAATTTCTTACTTCCCTTTTCGAAAATTGAATGATTTAACCCGGGTAACATGGTCGTATCCCATTTTTGACAATGTAACGCCCTTGCCGGAATTTTTAACGCCCGTCCAAGCCAGTGCAGGATCCAAATAATCGCAACGGTTCATAAAAACTGTACCGGTCTCAATTTTCCTCCCCAGATCAATGGCCCTATCCATATCCTTTGCCCACAGTGAAGCGGTAAGTCCATATTGGGAATCATTCATTAACCTTATTGCCTCCTCATCGTTCTTCACCTTCATAATCCCAACTACAGGTCCAAAACTCTCCTCGGTCATTACCTCCATACTGTGATCCACATTGACCAGCACATGCGGAGATAAATAAGGCGTATCTTTTTTGGATGCTGCAAACAAAGATTCTGACACCAAAGATTTTGCCCCCTTACCCAAGGCTTGCTCTATTTGTTTTCTTACATAATTGGCCGCATCGGTCTTCACCATAGGCCCCAAATTGGTTTCTGCATCCAACGGATTCCCTAATTTGTACTGCTTTGTAAGTGCTACAAATCCATCAACAAACTTGTCGTAAAGCGTTTCATGAACATAAATTCTTTCAATACCACAACAGGACTGCCCACTGTTAAAAAATGCCCCGTCCACCAAATTTTCAACACTATTTTCCAAATTGGCATCGGCCATGACATAAGCGGGATCCTTTCCTCCCAATTCCAAGCCACAGGGTATAAACTTATTCATCAAGGAATTTTGAACCGCTACTCCACCCTGTACTGAACCTGTAAAGTACACTCCGTCTATTCTGGAATCGGCAATTAACTGGGCCGTATTTTTATGGTTCAGGTGCAGTATCTGAAATACCCCTTTTGGCAGTCCAGCCTTTGCAGCTGCCTTGGCATAACGTTCCGCCACCAATGGTGTCTGGAAAGAATGCTTTAAAATAACCACATTTCCTGCCATTAAGGCGGGAACAATAGCATTTACTGAGGTCAAGAATGGATAGTTCCAAGGACTCAGCACGCTAACCACACCTATTGGAACACGCTCTACCCATCTTTTATCCGGATTCGCGGCATCTGCAACTTTATAGTCGCCCAAAGCCTCTTCCGCTATTCCTATCATATAATGGGCACGGTCTGCAAAGCCCTTTATCTCTCCAGGGGATTGTCCCAAGGGCCTCCCCATTTGCCAGGTTATTTCGAGGGCGATATCATTTTTATCCTCAACAATGGCTTCAACAAAGGCTGTAATAAATTTAGCACGCTCGGCAATGGAAAGATTGGACCAAAGTGGAAAAGCACTTTTCGCCTGATGTAAGGCCTGTTCAATATCTTTTGGGCCATGTTCTTCGGCAGTGAAATAAATAGTGCCGTCTATAGGTGATATGGTATTTATCATTTTTTTAAATTATTTCGAAATAACGTTTTAATTGCCAGTCGGTTATAGCTCCAAGTTGTTGTTGGTCTTCCCAAAGTCGGGTATACGCATAATGATCCACAAATATATCACCAAACAGGTCCCGTGCAATTGTTGAATTCTTAAATTTTTCGGCCGCTTGGGACAAGGTCCTGGGCAACTGAAGCTCCTGTGAAAAGTCTACATCGTAGGCGTTCCCGTCTACCGCTTTTGTAGGTTCAATTTTATTCTCTATGCCCCACAGTCCAGAACCAATGGCGGCTGCCAGTGCCAAATATGGATTTATATCGGCTGCGGAAACCCTATATTCCACTCTTTGCGACTTTTCAGAACCAGGAATGGCCCTGAGGGCACATGTTCTATTATCTATACCCCAAGAGGCAGCGGTGGGGGCCCAAAAACCTGGAATGAGTCTGGTATAGCTATTGCATGTAGAAGCCACCATGGCCAAAAACTCAGGCATTAACTTTTGTTGCCCTCCAATAAACCATCGCATTACATCGGACATGCCATCGGTTTTATCTTTATCGAAGAAAGCAGAGGAACCATCCGCATTTTGCAAGGAAATATGGATATGACCGGATTGTCCAGGATAATTGGAAGACCATTTGGCCATAAAGCAGGCCATTAAATTGTTTTGTTGCGCCCAAACCTTAATAAAATTTTTAAACAAAGCTCCATTATCGGCTGCCCTCAAGGCTTCGGAATATTCAAGGGCTCCTTCCAGCACCCCTGCACCAGTCTCTGTATGCAGCCCTTCCAAAGGCATGTCCATCTCCTTGGAGAGTTCCATTATTTCGTGATAAAAACTGGCATGGGTAGAACTGCGCAAAATGGAATACCCAAAGTTACCTGGCGTCATTGGTTCCAGATTATGATAATTCTTATCGCGAACGGATTTAGGGGATTCATTAAAAAGGAAAAATTCGAACTCAAAAGAGGCACTTGCCTTAAGCCCCAAGTTTCCCAATCTATCCAAGGTTTTCCGCAGAATAGATCTTGGACAAACACTTGCTGCACTGCTCTCGGAAAAATCTACCAAAAAAATAACGGACTTGAAATCTTCCGTTGGCAACATTCGCATACTGGATGCATCTATCGTAGCGTTGGCATCGGTAAAACCATCTGCCCAGCCAGTAAAGGAATCATTCTTATATAGTACATCATTGGAATCCCAACCAAAGATTACACTGCAAAAACCAAATCCCTTGTCCAAAGCAGATAGGAACTTTTTGGAATTAACGTATTTCCCGCGGAGAACTCCATCAACATCAACAACGGCCAACTTTATATTTTCAATTTGATGTTCCTGTATATAACTTCTAACCGATTCTACGGTCATTTTTGGTGCTTCCTTTTTCATTGGTATATTTTTATAATTAACTATTAACCTATATGTTCCGTGCCATGGACATTAAGATTACATTTTTGTGCTATTTTGGTTCATTATTCTATTCTTATTCCCCTATTAGTGATATGCTTTAGATATAGTTGAAAATATATTAACGGTCACATATCCCTGTTTACATTATTGCCATCCCTTGATAAAAATGCTCCATAAAATTATTGAATAATGCCCACCTATAATCGTAAAAATTAGTTTTTTGCCAATTCCTTTTTTACCTCGTGTTCCAAAGCAAACTCTTCTTCCGGCGACAGTATCAATCTATGCCTACCTTTTAGCCCAAAGTATACCAACCCGATAATTAGATACCCTATGGATATAAAAACTGCCGTCCTATAAGATTGATCCTGTAATTGAAAATATATAATTATACTGGCCAAAAATATAGTGGTCCAGGCACCGAATTTCCCGAACGGACTAACATAAGGTCTTTCCAAATCCGGTTTATCCTTCCTCAGCAATAAAAAGGAGCCACATTGCAATATATAGGAGAGCATGGCACTAAAAACGGCAATGTTCAATAAAGCCCCCCCAACAAATACCTCACTTTCATTTCCGGCCAAAAATTTGGTGACCATCAAAACCGTAAAACCTATCAAAGAGCCGAGGATCAATGCGGTATATGGTGTTTTTCTTTTGCTATGGGTCAATGATAATATTACAGGGAAATACCCTGCCCTGGACAAGGAATAAATCTGTCTGCCAAACGCAAAAATTATGGTATGGAAAGATGCCAACAGGCCAATGGACGCCACCAAGGCCAATAGCTTGGCTATATTGTCCCCGTACAGCACCTTAAATCCGTCCAACAAGGGTTCCCCGGATTGGGAAAGGGCATAGGACCCCAAAGGTATAGAGGCATTGAGCCATAAAATTAAAAAGGCCGAAATAATCAAAGTAATTATCCCATAGGTCAACCCCTTGGGCATATCCTTTTTGGGATCTACGGATTCCTCCGCCGCCAAGGGTAGCTGTTCAATGGCCAAAAACAACCAAACTGCAAATGGCATTGCTTTAAGCGCTCCTTCCCATCCCATTGGGAAAAGGGAACCTCCGCCACCATCCAAATGTTCAGCACTCCCGTCCGGTCCAGCCTTAATATCCAGGGCATAAGTCATAAAATCAGCACTTCCAATAGAAGACACCCAAAATATGCCCAAACATCCCAAAGCCAATAAGGTTAAGGCCACGGTAAAGCGAAAAGACAGCTCTACCCCTACAATGTTCAAAAGGGTAAAGATGGTATAAAATCCGAACCACCAAAAAGGCAACATTTCCGGTGCCGTTTCAAAGATGCCCTGCATATAATTACTTAGAAAAAAAACAATAACGGCAGGGGTAAGTATAAATTCCAAGTTTTCTACCAAGCCTGTAAAGAAGCCACCCCAGGGTCCCATGGCCGATCTGGCAAATGAATATGCTCCGCCAGTATGCGGCAGGGCAGGAGACATTTCAGCTACGCTTTGGGTGAGTCCAACATACATTATAGCTACGATAATAGTAGCGACGAACATACCGCCCCATCCTCCAGAAGCCAAGCCCAGATTCCACCCTGAAAAATGTCCTGAAATCACAGCTCCAACACCCAAGGCCCATAAAGACCAAACACCTGCATGGCGTTTCAGTTCCCTGGATTCAAAATAGGATTTATCCATTTTTTTGTACTTAACGCCCTTGCCCATATCTATTCTCTTGGTTTTTGGTTTGATTATGTATTTCTAAGCTGGTAACTAATATACCATGAAATAAGAAAAATATCACTCTCTAAACTTGAAGGATTTATTTTGCGAATAAAAAAGACCATGGGGAGGAATCCCCATGGTCCGTAAGATTCATAATAAGTTTTATATTAACTGCACATTTAATTGTTACTGGTAACATCCCACCAAAGTCTGGTGTTAAGATCGTCCCCTCCCATACGGGTCACCGCCTGCTGGTAGTTGGCATTATTTGTTGATTTCACGGAATTGGGATACTGAAACCTTACCGGGACCTTCTTATCGTTTACGGCATCCGGACCTGGTATAACTTCAGGCATTCCGGTACGCCTCCAATCGGACCAGGCCTCAAAACCGGTATAAAAGAGGGCTATCCATTTTTGCAGGGCCACTTTTTCCAGCTTTTCATCCGTTGTCCCCGTATAGGCCACTGCCGCCTGTGCAATATAGCCGTCCAGGTCAAAGGCCTGTAGATCCGCAGCGATCTCGTTCCATCCCCCGGCAATTATCCTGTCCAAATAATACGAAAAAGAAGCTCGAATACCGTTTTCATAATAAGTGGCGGCATCGCCCACGTTTATGAAATTTCTTTCCCTGGCCTCGGCAAGGATAAACTGTAGCTCTGAGTAATCCATAATAATGGTCTGGGAAGCTGTTGGCGAAGCAAGCTCCACGTTACAGGCCCTGCACGCCAATAGGATCCCTATTCTGGAGATGAAATTGGATCCTACTTCATCAGGGTTTCCTGATGGACTATAGCTTAGGGCAGCCTCATCATCCAAGCCGTTGGGCATGCCTACATAATCATCCAAGTTGTCGGAATAGATTCCTTTTCCAGAATTGGAAGTGGGCTGGGCAAAGACGATAAGCCTTCTATCGTTCAGGTCCTTTAATCTGGTTTCCAGGGTAAGGCTCAACCGTACCTCATCGAAACTACCGGACCGGGTATTATACTTGGGCTGGGGATTATCGGAATTCCATTGCAACAGTGCCGCATCCCCATTGCCCTCGAATATGGGATATGTGGTCGGGTCCCCCATGATCTCCGCCATACCGGCCGTAGCCTTGGCCTGGTCCACATCACTGATCCTCATCAGGAGACGAAGCCTGAGTGAATTGGCAAACTTCCTCCATTTCAATATGTCCCCACCGTACAATATATCCCCGGATATATTCTGTGTACCTGTCAATGCTGCGTTGGCGGCTTTTAGGTCGGCCAGAAGTCCGTCATAAATTTCCTGTTGTGGCGTAAATTCGGGCGTAATATTATCATCACTGATTCCCTTTACGGCATCCGTGTAGGGGACATCGCCATAAGAATCCGTTAGGTAGGAATAGATCCACGATTTAACGATCAGCCCAACACCATAGTAATTTTGGCGATCCGCATTTTCCCTGTTATCGCGGATAATATTCTCAATATCGCGCAGCCCGTCATAGGCATCGTTGTAAGGATTATCGGTCGGTGACCACTGGTATATATCCCCAGAGGTAAACTGAAGCCGGGCCCCATATTGAACTACTGTAAAGCCTTCTTCCCATCCCTGGTTTCCCCAATTATAGGCCATCTGTCTTAAAACCCCGGGCAAAAGCAGTTCCGAGGAAGCCTGCTCCGGAAAGTTGGGGTTTTGATTTATTTCTTCAAAATCTTCCGTACAACCCATAAAAGCTGCCAAAAGAAACATCACGAAGAAACCCTTTTTTATATTATGTATGTTTTTCATCTTTTATGCAATTAAAAATCGATTTGTAAATTCAGAGTGTATGTTTTGGTACTGGGATAGGACATATTCTCTATACCGGGCTGCAGGGTACCTCCGGCCACCGAGACCGTTTCCGGATCAAAATGGGGGTTGTCCGTCCATAGCGCCAAATTCCTTCCCGTTAAAGACAATCTTGCCTTGCTGATGGGAAGCCTGTCTATAATTTTCTTTGAAAGGCTATAGCCCAAGGTAACCTCGCGCAATTTGGTGTAGGAGGCATCGTATTTGGCCGCCTCTACATTATCACGCTCGTAGTAGCGGTTGTTGAAGGTCCTAACGTCCACGTTTATGGTGTTGGGCGTATATACTCCGGGAGAGGTCTCCAATACCCCTTCTGCAACGATTCCGGTCTCCCTTCCTTCCAAGGTCTCCTTTAACTGCCCGGAAGTGGAACCTATCGTCTTGGTCCTGGATACTACTATCCCGCCTTGTCTGATATCGAACATAAACCCAAAATCCAACGACTTGTACTTAAAACTGTTCAGTATCCCCAAGGTATAATCGGGGGCATAATCGCCCTGGTACACCAGATCGTCCGTCCTGATGGGGATACCGCTGTTATTTACGATCATTTGCCCGTAATACTCACTGTTCTCGTCCTCTACACGTTGGAATCCCCTACCGTAAATGGCACTGATGGAACCCCCTTCCCTGGCCTGGATAAAGACACTGTTCCTCTCGGTAAGGGTATAATCTATACCTCCCAGATCGGTGACCTCGCTCCTGTTCCTGGAATAGTTGAACATGGTGTTCCAAGTAAAGTTTTCCGTCCTGACGGGCACAACGTTCAGCATGGCCTCGAACCCATAGTTCCTCACCTCACCGGCGTTGATAAGCTTACTGGTATACCCGCTGGAAATATCCGTACTTATGGGTATGATCTGGTTCTTGGTGCGACCGTCATAATAGGTGGCATCCAAATTAAGCCTACTTTGGAACAAACGGATATCGGCACCGATCTCATAGGATGACGTAATCTCGGGCTTCAGGTCCGCATTGGGGATCAAGGAGGATTCCGTCAAAATCGGGTTATCCCCAAAAGGCGTTTCGTTGGTAAAGAAACTGCTCAGTTTATAGGGATCCGTATCATTACCTACCTCGGCATATGCCGCCCTTAATTTTGCAAAGGACACAAATTCCGGCATTTTGAACATGTCACTGGCAATGGCACTCAAGGTAACCGAAGGATAGAAATAGGAATTGTTGTCCGTTGGCAAAGTACTGGACCAATCGTTACGTCCGGTTACATCCAGGAAAAGCAGATTATCATAGGCAAACCTGGCAAAACCATAGAGACTGTTGATCCTCTTCTGTTCGTTGTTGGTATATACCTCCAGCGGCCTTCTGGTGTTGTTGAAGGAATACACGCCCGGGTTGATCAACTGTGGCGCAACGGTCTGGGTATACTCCTGTTTCTGGCGAAATTGGTTGCCGCCGGCGGATATATTTACGTTCCATTTCCCGTTGAAGGTCTTATCATAGGACAAAAGGAAATCCGTATTGGACTCTTCAAAGAACACATTGTCCTCCCTATAGTAACCAAGGGGGAAACGCTGTGTGCTGAACGCCCTTTTCTTGGTCCTTAAATCGCGATAAAAATCCCTTCCGGTCCGTACCATTAAACTCCAATTATCGTTTATTTCATAGTTGGCACTAATATTTCCATATACCCTGTCCTTGTTCTGGGAGTTGGTATTCTCATAAACGTTGAAGAAAGGGTTGTCGTGATAATTGTAATTGTAGTTGAACTGCTGCAGATCTTCCCTGCCGGGCATCCAATAATCCCTCATACTGTTGGTGTTCAATTGCCTACCGTACCAGATAAAGAGATACATAATACTTTCCGTACCATAGCTTAGGGAAGGCCTATTGTCACTATCGGATTTCACATAATTTACATTGGTATTGATCGTCAGTTTATCCGTCAGGTCAAGGCCCGTATTCAGATTAAAGGTATTTCGCCTAAGGTCCGTATTGGGCACTATGCCCTCCTGATCCAGATTTTGGTAGGAGAACCTGATATTGCCCAAGTCCCCCGATTTGGAAATGGCAATGCTATTGGTCTTGGTGTAGCCCGTATTAAAGAAATCCAAGGTATTGTCCGGATTGGAAACCCATGGGGTTGGAATAATAGGGGAATTGCTCACCAAATAATCCCCACCTCTGGTACCGTCCTCCCGTGGCGAATCGAACTGCGGGATCATTAGCCCGGTATCCAATCTCGGGCCCCAACTTTCGTCAACACCATCGGCGATACCGCTCCCACTTCCGTCTACGAATGCAAACTGCTGGTTGTTCCCCTGGCCGTATTCGTTTTGCCAGTCCGGCAACAACAGAACGTTTTCCATAGTAATTCCAGAATTGACGGTAATCCCCAATTGGCCCTTTTTGGAAGTTCCCTTCTTGGTGGTTATAATAATAGCCCCGTTAGCCGCCCTGGCCCCATATAATGCCGCGGCGGCAGGACCTTTCAACACGTTGATGGATTCTATATTCTCAGGATTTATTTCCGAAGCCCCATTTCCATAATCCACATCCTGAGTCCCGGAACCGCTCGACCCTACAATTTCATTGCTGATGGGGGTACCGTCCACAATGAACAAAGGGGAGTTGCCATTGATGTTCAGGGAAGCATCGCCCCTTATGGATACCCTGGCGGAACCTCCAAGGCCCGAGGGGCTGTTGGTAATCTGTAGCCCGGCCACCTTTCCGGAAATGCCGTTCAAAAGATTGGGCTCCCTGGCCGCGGATACCTGCTCGCCATCAAGCTCTTGGGACGCGTATCCCAAGGACTTCTTTTCCCGTTTAATACCTAAGGCCGTTACTACCACTTCACTTAGACCGGTAGCGCTCTCTTCCAAGGTAATAGAAACATTGGTCTGCCCATTTATTGCCATTTCCGAGGTAGTAAACCCTATATAAGAAACTACTAGAACTGCATTTGGCCCGCTGACATCAATGGAAAAATTACCATCAAAATCGGACTGGGTACCGTTGGTAGTTCCTTTTTCCAGTACGTTGGCTCCAGGCAATGGGCTACCATCACTGTCCAAAATAGTGCCATTTACCTTAAACGGCTGATACAACTCAACCTTTTCTTCTTTGTCCCTAGTTGGGGGGGGAACATTTTTTTCCGGTTTAAGCACTATCTGTTTATCCAATACCTCATAGGTAATGTGCATCTTAGAAAAAATTCTATCAAGAATTGTAGTTACCAATTCTTTATCAGCGCTCACAGAGACAATTTTTTTATAATCTACCTCCTTATCATTATACATGAATTTGAATTCTGTAAGCGACTCAATTCTGTTCAATACACTTTCGATGCTTACATTTTCAAGGTTCAAGGTAATTTTGGTCTTTTGACCATAAGTTTCGTTGGCATGAATTTGAAAAAGCGAAACAATCAATAATAATGTAGTAAGTTTCATCTTCAAATCATATTGTAGCCGAAAACGGAATTTCCTCCCCGGCATGATCAGGTTTTTCATATTTTTGCAGTGTTTTTTAAGTGGTTAATTAATTTAATCACGTTAGATCGGGAAGTGTTGGCGCACTTTCCGATTTTTTTTTGCCTTTGAGACTTATAATATAAGGGTCCCGCAAATATTGTGATCTGTCCATGAAACTGTTTAAGTTTTATTCTTTGGTTCTTTTAGGCGTCTTTTTCCACCATGCTTCAGCTATTTTTCGGTCCGTAGCTATGGCTATGCACCTTAAAATACCTTCGCCTGACGAAAAAATACACTATAAAATATTCCAAAAACAAAATTTAAACAGTTTCTAAATTTTAGAAAGTCTATTTCATTGGCAGTTGTTTTTGCTTAGTTAGTTAGTTTATAATTATTTGTCTGTCGTTGATCTTGTATTCCATTTCGTAAGTGACGTTGAAGGTTTTAAACACTTGATCGATGCTTTCAACATCAAAACTTGCCGTAAACATTTCTTCATCAAGTTCGGGATTATTGTTCACGATATCCACATTATAATGCCGCTCCAATTTCTTTACTATGTTCTTAAAGGGCACATGCCTTAAAATGATTTTCCCATTCAACCAATCGGTGTGCATAGCTATATCCGCTTCTTCTACTGAAATTTGTTTATTGTATTTGTTCCATTCTGCTTTAAATCCAGGTTCCAGTAATGAAGCATTGGAAGAATCAAAAGTGTCCTGTTTATTGTAAACGGAAACCGAACCTTCCAAAAGCGTAGTATTGACATATTGATCTTCCGGATAGGAGGATAAATTAAATTTTGTCCCCAAAACACGCACATTAAGCCCATTGGTATTTACTATAAAGGGATTTACCGAATCCTTGGCTACATTAAAAAAAGCTTCCCCATCCAGAAAGACCTGCCTGTTTTTTGTTTTTAAGAATTGCACTGGATATTTGAGGGATGTTCCAGAATTAAGAGTTATCTGGGTTCCATCGGAAAGCAATAGATCAAATCTCTTACCATAGGGAACAGTAAGCGTATTGTAGGTTATCTCCTCTTGTGAAGTCCCATTGTTCTTGTAGACTAACTGTGCCCCTTGTTGGGCACCCAATACATTGCCTTCAGAATCTACAACCTTGGCCTCTCCCCCTTCTGAGATTACCTCAATATTTCCATTCTCCAATTGTAATATAATGGCATCCCCAGGAATAACGGGCGCAGTACGGGAATCAACAATAGTATTCCTAAATATAAAACCAAGCCCTACTAGAATTGCCAAAATAGCAGCAGATTTCAAAATAGCAAGTGGAAGGCGACGTCCGTTTCTGGAGCTTGGTTTTTTGGCATTGACAATACCTTGGAAGGAAGCATCTAAACCCACATCCGTTGCATCCAAGGTGGATGCCACATATTTGGCCTTGATCTCAAGGAATCTTTTGGCATTTTGATCCGAAGAAACAATCCATTCCTGAACTTCCTTTTCCTCCTTTGAAGTCGCAGTACCCCTTAAGTATTTGTATATTTTTTGATCCAGCATCGTCATGTGTTACCTTTAAAAGACGATTCAGAAAAGATTTACACCTAGTGCCGGATAATAAATTTATTATGAAATTGAGATAAATTCCCTTAAATGAAACCTCATATGCCTCAGGGCAGTGGCAATATGGTTATCTACCGTTTTGTGGGAAACACCCATCTGTGCCGCTATTTCACTATGCTTCAAGCCCTCTAGTCGGCTCTTCTTGAAAATATTTTTACATTTTTCAGGCAACAATTCTATACTCTGAATAATTTTGCTTTCCAATTCGTTTTCAAGCAACAATGAGGCTGCTTCATCCTGAATAAATTTATATTGAATTTCGGATTTTATGCGAAAACTATTATCTATGTAGTTCCTCTTAACCTTTTCGTGCCTCAATTGGTCCAGGCACAAATTCTTGGTCATGGTATATAAATAATTATTGATATTGGACACATCGCCCAGAGATTCTTTATTTTCCCATATTTTAAGAAATACGTTCTGTACTATACTTTCTGCCTCCTGTTGGTAGACTAGGTATCCTTTTGCAATTTGTACGAGTTTGGGGAAGTAGAGTCTGAACAAGGTCTCAAATGCACACTTCTCTCCCTTTTCCAAAAGGGAAAGAAAAAGCTCATTGTTGATATTAGGCTGACCTTTTTTCAACTTATAATTGGGTTTAAATATCCGGCTCCAAGAATTTACCAACCTAGAAAGCAACTTCTTCCTATTAATATGGCATACTGATCCAACTAAATTTTCCCCTTCAACATCAAGATCGTACTAAACCTATAGGTAATTCCATCGTATTCGCTTCCTTTTCCAAGTGGCATCCCTGCCATTGATAAATACAAAATCACCACAATTTAACAAAAAATTATATTTTAACCAAGAATCAAATTTCTTTACTCTGCCTATAAAAATTGATTTTGGATTTTCGTAGTTTTACGGATGCTAATTGCCTATTTCCTCAATTTTTACAGGTCTTTTTTCCCGTAATGATTTTATGGCAGCTAGGCCAATTTGAAGCGACCTCAAGCCATCGGTGCCATCTACCTCCATGGCATCACCATTTTTTAGACTTGTTACATAACTTGCCATTTCGGATTTGTAAGCCGCCGCATATCTTTCCAAGAAGAAGTGCAACGGTAGTGATCCTTGTATTCCCTTGCCAGTATACAGTCGATGTGAATCCTCATAATTATTGTCTGCCTGGGCCATTCCCTTGGATCCGAACACCTCTATTCTTTGGTCATAGCCATAAGCGGCTTCCCTACTATTGTCTATAACGGCCATGGTACCGTCCGTATAGGTCAAGGTAACCACAGCAGTATCTATATCCCCGGCCTCGCCTATAGCAGGATCCACAAGGACTGCTCCTTTGGCATAGACCTCTTCGATTTCCTTGCCCACTACAAATCTGGCCATATCAAAGTCGTGTATGGTCATATCCAAAAAGAGACCTCCGGATTGTTTAATATAGCTTACCGGTGGTGCTCCTGGATCCCGACTGGTAATTTTTACCAAGTGGGGCTGCCCTACGGCACCCTGCTTTACCAAATCATGAACTTTTCTAAACTCCTTATCGAACCGGCGATTAAAACCCAACATCAATTTAATATTGGCTTCTTTTACCACTTTTAAAACCTCTACAACCCGTTGCATGGATAGATCCAAAGGTTTTTCGCAGAACACATGGATACCGGCTTTGGCCGCCATTTCAACATAGTCGGCATGGGTATCTGTCGGGGAGCAGATGACTACAGAATCGAAGGGGGCAACAACCAATAGTTCATCATAAGTATTGACAATATGGGGTATCTTCCTTTCCCGCGCATATTCCCTACATTCTTCCATGGGATCCATTACGGCCACCACTTCCACCTGGTCCATTTGAAGCAGGTTTTCCAAATGGATCTTTCCTATCCTTCCCAACCCTGCTACCGCGAATTTAACTTTAGTCATTGATGTATATTTCTTTAAAATTGTTTCGTAAATTTTGATTTGTCTATAACCCTAAGGATTTTATGTAGTCCCTATTGGCCTGTGCACATATTTTGGGATTTCCCATGCCCGGTAGAATGTCCTGCTCCACTACTATCCAATCGTTATATTTCATTTCTTCCAATATTTTTACAATGGATTGAAAATCTACCGCACCTTTCCCCAGTTCACAGAATACCCCCCTTTTAATGGCATCAAAATAATCCCCGTTGGCCTCCCGGGACGCTTTGGCCGCTTCAGGGCTATAATCCTTAAAATGCACATGCCAAATTCTTTTGCCATACTTTTTCAGGGCCTTTACAGGATCACCTCCTCCAAAGGCATAATGTCCCATATCCAAACACAATCCCAACAATTCCGTATCGGTCAGGGCCATAAGTTTATCTATTTCTTCAGGGGTTTCTACATATCCGGCACAGTGATGATGAAATACCGTCCTAATACCGTAGGCATCCTTCACTGCCTTCGCTATCCTTTCCGCACCTGCGGCATATACTTTCCACTGTTCTTCCGAGAGTCCCATAGCAGGGGTAATTCTTCCCGCATTTTTGGTACGTTCCGGAACAGAACCATTGTCATCTGCCAAAACAATAAAAGAATTCCTGTAGCCGGCATTGTACATAAGTTCCGCTACTTTTAAGGCAGAAACAACACCTGCATCATGGTTGGCAGCTTTGGCCAAAGCAACAGGAACAAAAGCTCCCAAAAGATCCAAATTCCTTTTAACCAATTCCCCTTTAAGCAGACTTGGGGTAGTGGGCATATACCCCCAATCCCCCAATTCCGTACCTATATATCCTGTTTCCTTTATTTCATCCAAAACCTGTTCAAAACCAATCTCTTCGGATTTTTCTTCCAGATCAAATTCCAAGGCGCCCCATGAACAAGGAGCATTAGCTATTTTCATCATTCTTACCCAATTAAAATTTTCGTGACCAAATGTTCGGCCATCTTTCTATGATTACCTTGGTCTGTGTGAAGAACTCAATAGCATGCTTTCCCTGCCCGTGTAGATCCCCAAAAAAACTATCCTTCCAACCACTAAACGGGAACTGTGCCATAGGAGCCGCGACCCCTATATTAATTCCAATATTTCCTGCATCGGCCTCATTTCTAAACCTTCTGGCATTGGCACCGCTACCGGTAAACAAACATGCCATATTTCCATAATTTCCACTATTGACAAATTTTAGGGCATCATCTATATTTTTCATGGATATAAGACTCATCACCGGACCAAAAATCTCTGTTTTAATCAATTCCTTATCCAAGGCTACATCCTCCAAAATGGTAGGATTTAGGAAGTTTCCTTTCTCATAGCCTGAAATGGAAGCATTTCGGCCGTCCAAAAGCACTTTGGCGCCTTCATCTATTCCTTTCTGGATCAGGCCGGTAATTCTTGCTTTACTTTCCGAAGTAATAACAGGCCCCATATTTACTTCCCTGTCCAGACCGTAACCGGTTGTTCGGGATTTAACGGTTTCATACAGGGCATCCTTGATCTGTCTTTTTTGATCATCCACAGTGATTATTGTGGAAGCGGCCAAACATCTTTGGCCTGCACATCCATAAACGGAATCCGCTATGATTTTCGTGGACATTTCTATATCTGCATCCGGCAGGATCACTACTGGGTTCTTGGCACCCCCTTGGGCCTGCACCCTCTTACCATTGGCGGTACCCTTGGAATAAATATATCTGGCCACCGGGGTACTTCCCACAAAACTCACCGCTTTAATGGCAGGGTGTTCCAAAATGGCATCTACAGAATCCTTACCACCGTGCACTAGGCTAACAAGTCCCTTTGGGATATCCAATTGGTCCAAAAACTCAAAAATCTTCATCATGGTCATGGGCACCTTCTCGGATGGCTTCACCACAAAGGCGTTACCAGTAGCAATGGCATAGGGCAAGAACCAAAAAACGATCATACTGGGAAAGTTGAAAGGCGTTATACAGGCTGCTACGCCTAAAGGTTGCCTGATCATCATCTCGTCTATTCCCGTAGCAATATCCTCAATAACATCTCCAGCCATTAGCATAGGCGTTCCACATGCCACTTCAATATTTTCGATTGCCCTTTGGATTTCCCCAACAGACTCCCCATAAGTTTTCCCGCACTCCTTGGTAATAATTTCCGCAAGCACTTCGGTATTTTCCTCCATTAGGGATTTTAAGCGATATAACACCTGAACCCGTTTTAGCACCGGAACCTTACTCCATTCCTGATATGCTTTGGATGCCGAAGCTACGGCCAAATCAACATCCTTTTGTGTGTCCTTTCCATAAGGCACCTTGGCCAAGATTTCCTGGGTGGCCGGGTTTACAATATCTATTGTTTCCTTAGATGTACTTGGGGTCCAAGCACCATCGATATAATTTTTTAGAGTTTCCATTTTTTAATTATTTAATATTTTTGATCATCGCAGTACTACTGGTTGTTCCAGAGCAATACATATATTAATATAGTAACGGCGCACAAACCAATGGACATGGGAATGGTGTATTTCCAAGCTTTCAGGTTTACAGCGCCAACATCGGTAATTTCATACAAATTCCCGTTGGGATAGAAATAGGACACCGAATACATTATGGCCACATTCAGCAAGAATTCTATACCCCATAGATGTACAAAATGTATACCGTGGCTAGTGTAGCCCCAGGTCATGAAAATATAAAAACAGAGTCCAAATATTAGGGCCACTTTAGCCCCGGTTGCAGAGACTTTCTTCATAAAGAAGCCCGCCAATAGAATGGAGGCAATGGGAATAAAAAATATTCCGTTAAGCTCTTGCAGCAATTGATAGAGTCCGTCCGAGGCATTGGCTACCATTGGGGCCGCGAAAATGGCCGCTACCGCCAAAATTGCGGAAGTGACTTTTCCAATCTTTACCAGTTTAACATCGCTGACATTTTTGGCAATATGCTTTTTATAAATGTCCATACTGAACAAGGTGGCCACCGAATTCAACACAGAATTAAAGGTACTCAATACCGCTCCCATGATTACGGCTGCAAAAAAGCCTATCAACCAAACGGGTAATACCTTTTTGACCAATTGAGGATAAACCGTGTCCTGTTGATCAAAGTAGGTGTCCTGGAAATAATAGTAACATATTACCCCCGGAAGCACAATTATTAAGGGAATCAAGATCTTAAAAAGACCAGTTATCAAAAGTCCCTTTTGGGCCTCCTTCAAATTTTTCGCCCCCAAGGCCCTTTGGATAATCGTCTGGTTCATTCCCCAGAAATATAACTGATTAATAATCAATCCTGTAAACAACACTTCAAACGGCAACACCGAATCCCTTGCCCCTACCACATTAAATTTCTCGGGGGCATAATCATATACCTTCACCAATCCGTCCCAGATGTTGTTATCTCCTATGGCTAGTAGCGCCAATATTGGTATCAACAAACCTCCCAATAAAAGTCCAAATCCATTAATGGTATCGGAATAGGCTACAGCCTTTAAACCTCCAAAGATGGCATATATAGACCCAATAACTCCAATTATGACCACTGTAATCCATAATCCTTCAGATTTGCTGACCCCTAAGGCCTCCGAAACCCCAAACAGGCTTTCAATGCCTATGGCCCCGGAATACAATACGATTGGCAGCAAGGTAACTACAAAAGAAAAGATGAGTATGGCGGCTACCATTGTCCTTGTCATCCCATCAAACCTACTTTCCAAAAACTGCGGTATGGTGGTGAGTCCCATTTTTAAATATTTGGGGACAAAGAAAATGGCCGCGATTACCAATGCAATCGAAGAGGTAACTTCCCAGGCTATAACAATAAAACCATTTACATAGGAATTACCGTTCATCCCAATAAGGTGTTCCGAAGAAATGTTTGTCAATAACATGGAACCTGCAATAACGATTCCGGTAAGACTTCTACCTCCCAAGAAATAGCCATCAGAGGATGTTAAGTTTGTTTTTCTAAGACTATACCATGTAAAAAAGGCAACCCCTCCCGTAAAAATCAGGAACGAAGTTAAAATGATGATGAGTTCGGAATTCATAAGTTTGGTTGGTTATGGTCTATAAGTAATACTTCTGGGTCTTTTTATTTTCCAGTGATGTCTTCAATGAATCCTTCACGGCATCCTTCTCGGATACTTCGGCTACTGCCACATCCCACCAGGCAAATCCGGGCACCGCTTTTTTACGGTCCACTTCAATATAGATTACGGTAGTCTTGTCAATAGTCTTGGCCTTTTCAAGGGCCGAATTCAGTTCCTTTACATTGGCAGCTTTAATTACATGGGCACCCATACTCGCGGCATTGGCTGCATAATCTATGGGCAACTTTCCTCCGTCCAATTGGTCTGTCTCCTCATTTCTATATCGGTAGTATGTTCCAAAGCCCTCGCTTCCAAGGGAACTGGACAAACTTCCTATACTGGAATAACCATCATTGTTCAATAAAATAATGGTCATTTTCTGTTTTTCTTGGATCGATGTTACAATCTCCTGGGACATCATTAAATAACTTCCGTCACCGACCATTACATATATCTCGCTATCTGGGCGTGCCATTTTTGCCCCTAGGCCACCGGCAATCTCATAACCCATACAGGAATAACCGTATTCCAGATGGAAGCCTTTCGGGTTTCGGGTACGCCACAATTTATGTAGGTCTCCTGGCAGACTACCTGCTGCACAAAGCACAATATCTTCAGGCTTGGAAAAGGAATTTACTGCTCCGATCACCTCTCCTTGAAAAGCGGGCACCTCATTCTTTTCCGCATAGATATCCTCCACAAACTGATCCCAGCTCTTATTAAAGTTTTCCACTTTTTTACGATAATCCCCATTCACTTCATAGTTCGCAAGCTCCTTGTCCATGGTTTCCAAAATAGCCTTGGCATCCCCTACCAATGGCAGCGCCCCATGCTTAAAGGAATCGAATTCCGTAATATTTATATTGATAAACCGAACATTGGGGTCTTGGAAAGCTGACTTGGAGATTGTAGTAAAATCGCTATATCTGGTACCTATCCCTATAACCAGGTCGGCCTCCTTTGCAATCTCTATGGCCCCAGGGGTTCCGGTTACCCCTGCTGCTCCCAAGTTCTGAGGTTCGTTATAATCCAAAGAGCCTTTTCCCGCAAAGGTTTCGGCAACGGGGATTCCCGTTCTATTGACCAATTTTTTCAATATTGCGGTTGCATCGCTATAAATGGTACCACCTCCCGCAATAATCATGGGTCTTTTACTGTCCTTTATCTGTTGGATTGCCCTGGACAAAAGTGTTTTATCGGGCATAGTCCTGCCTACATACCAAACGCGTTTCTGGAACATTTCCACAGGAAAATCATAGGCCTCCGCCTGTACATCCTGCGGAATGGATAGGGTGACCGTTCCTGTCTCAGCCTGCGATGTTAATACACGCATTACTTCTGGCAGGGAGGTAATCAATTGTTCGGGCCTGTTGATCCTGTCCCAATATTTGGAAACGGGTTTAAAGCAATCATTGACAGATATATCCTGACTTAAATTGGATTCCAACTGCTGCAATACGGGGGCAACCTGTCTGGTAGCAAATATATCCCCTGGAATCAGAAGTACAGGAATCCTGTTGATGGTGGCCGCTGCCGCTCCGGTGAGCATATTGGTAGCTCCGGGGCCTATAGAGGATGTACAGACAAAAGTCTGTAACCTGTTCTTTACTCTGGCAAAGGCCGCGGCCGTATGTACCATACCCTGTTCGTTCCTGGCTACATAGTAGGGGAAATCCAGATTTTGGTGCAATGCCTGTCCTATTCCCGCTACGTTCCCATGCCCTAAAATACCAAGACAACCGGCAAAAAATTTGTTCTGAACCCCATCCCGTTCTACGTATTGGTTCTTTAGATAGGCAATCGTGGCCTGAGCCACTGTAAGTCTTTTTGTTTTCATCTCTTTAAGAATTAAAATCCGCCCTTTTGATTTATAAAGTCCATGGATTCTTCCAAGGTTGGCATGAAGTTGGCACAGCCCTTTTTCGTCACTACTTGAGCTCCACTGGCATTGCCCATTCTACAAGCCTTTTTTAAATCCCAGCCTTGAAGGACGCCATATAAAAACCCGCTGGCGAAGGCATCTCCGGCTCCAAGTACATTTAAAACTGTTACTGGAAATCCGGGAACATCCTCTCTGGAGCCATCCTTTTGGTATATACTAGCCCCTTTCTCCCCCCGCTTCACGATTAGGGTCTCTATCCCGGAAGAAAGCAATTGTGAAATGGATTCATCAATATTGCCCTTTATTTCTGGGGCTGAAATTTGCTGTTCCTTAATGGTCACCTGGGAGGAATCGATAAGGGTAGCGGCCAGTATTTCCTCTTCCGTACCAATCGCCATCTTCACTCTTGGGAGTATGGCCCTTACGGTTAATCCAAAAGCTCTATAATCGTGCCATTGGTCTGCCCTAAAATCCAGATCGAGCACAACGTCCACCTCATTTCTATTGGCTATTTCGGTAGCATAAAAAGTAGCACTCCTAGTGGGTTCTATATTTAATGCGGTACCGTTGATCAATAATATTTTATAGTCCGGAATATTGGCATTGTCAACATCATCTATATCCACTTGACTATCTGCTGCATTATCCCTGTAATAGACCAAGGGAAATTTATCCGGAGGTTCAATTCCCAGCACCACTGCACTACTTCTACTGCCATTTTTTACTGGGATACAATGAGTATTGACCCCCTCCCCGTTCAAGAAATTGAGAATAAACTCGCCCACTTTGTCGTTCCCTACCGCGGTCAACAGACTGGCATTTACCCCTAATCTTGCACAGCCCACGGCTATATTTAGCGGAGACCCTCCCACAAAGGCATCAAACCCTTTAATATCATTAAATGGCGAACCAATATTCTGTGAATAAAGATCGATACTGGATCTTCCAAACGTGATTACATCAAATTTTTTAGTGCTCATTTCCAATTATTGATTATTCATTTCCGCAGTTACCAATGGCAATCTTTTGTCTTTTGAAGTCCATGAATTGTATATCCATTCATGATCGGGGTCTGTGGTATTGGCCAAACATTGATCGGTACCGGCCAGGAAATTTAAATAGTAGCAATGAAAGCCATGCTCGGCTACCACCGGATGGAAGCCTTTGGGTATCAACACAACATCGTTATGTCTGGGCCTTACGATCTCGTCCAGCGACCTATCTTTGGTGTAGACCTGTTGTATGGCGTAAGCCTCCGGCTTTTGAAATTTATAAAAATAAGTCTCCTCTTGTATTGGTTCCAAAACAGTCCCTTTTGCATCCACTATTCTTTCGTCATGTTTATGGGCCGGAAAGGAGCTCCAATTACCTGAAGGAGTATATACCTCCCGGACCACTATTTTACTGCAACCAAATCCTGGAGGGACTAGGTCATTAAACTGCCGGGTAGCATTATCCCCTCCAAAAATAACTACCGGGGTATCTTCCGGGGTTACGAATTTTGCAGGAAAATCTTCTTCTACCTTGCACCATCCATAGCCTATATCCAAGGAATCGCTCAATGCGGTCAAGGTAAATTTGCTATTGCGAGATAAGTATAGAGTATGTGCCACTCCACTAAAAACATCTTTTCGGCCATTTTTGGTTTCCCAATTGCCGTGATTGCTTTCCACTTTAAAGTTACCGCTTAAAAGCACTATCACCATTTCGTTACCTTGGGTATCATGTTCCCAGGTTTCACCCTGGTACATTAGCCTGGCCTCAAAATTGAGGTATTCCCACTGAGCCGATTTGGTGGTGATCTGATGGTATATTCCCGTTTTGGATTTTGGTTTTATGTGTAAATGTGAATTATGCTCCATAATATTTTATTTTAAATTTTCATGTCCCTTACTTTCCCAGTAGCCCCTAGAAGATCGAACTTTTGCAGCATAAATTTTTCGTATTCCGCTACATAGGTCTTCCCTGGGATCACAGGATCGAAAAGCTCGGGAGTATCCCTAAAAAACTCCCTGTGTACCCGTGTCCATAACAATCGCGTATCTGTGGCAATATTGATCTTGCACACCCCATACGCTATGGATTTCACAATCTCTTCAGGGGAAACCCCAGATGCCCCCTCGTTCAATTGCCCCCCAGCCATATTGATCCGCTCTATTTCTTCCAAATTAACGGCAGAGCCACCGTGCAGCACTATAGGAAATTGAGGCAATCGGTTTTGGATTTCTTCCAAAATACTAAACTGAATACCATCTCCTCCGGAAAATTTGTAGGCCCCATGGCTGGTACCTACCGCGACCGCCAAGCTATCGCATCCGGTGAGCTCCACAAATTCCTGCACCTCCGAAGGCTGGGTGTATTTGGCATATTTTTCGTCTATGGACAAATCATCTTCCACTCCGCTTAACACCCCCAATTCTGCCTCTACAACTATATTTTTTTTATGTGCCTCCTCCACTACGGCCTTGGTTCTTTTTACGTTATCTTTAAAACTGTCATGGGAGGCATCGATCATCACAGATTGATAATCGTTGGACAAAATCGCATCAAAAGCATGTTCCTCGTTCCCATGATCCATATGAACTGCATATACCGTTTTGGGAAATATTTTGGCAGCTGCCTTAATCATGGCAATCAGCATTTCCGGCCCGGCATAATTCCGTGCCGCTGGTGTTATTTGTACTATAAAAGGTGCCTTGGCCTTTTCCCCTGAACTAAAAAGTCCGAGCACCTGTTCCATAGTAAAAACATTGACGGCTGGAATGGCATATTTCCCATAACAGTGTTTGTAAAATATTTCCGGTGATAAGTGCATAAAAATTCAAATATTAAAAGCGCCAAGGAATCAAACTACTATAAATAAACAATAAAAATTGCCCTTTGGAAAACAATTAATGCTAAAAAAACATGCAAAGGTTTGCATTATGTACAAAATTCCCTTATCAATTGATTTTGGAATTCATTAAGAGATCTCATATTTTTACCGAGCAATTCCGGATAGAAAAACCTTATTGCCCAACTAATGTATATTGACCTTTAGTACAACAACATATAAAACAACTTTTACCTACTCCTTTAACAACTCCTCGATAGGCATACCAGTACAGGCATTCGGAAATTTTATGCCCAACAACATAGATATGGTAGGAGCTATATCTGTAATACTATATTTTTGAGTAGAGACACCTTTGGGAATATTATTGCCAAACCATAATAAGGGCACATGGGTATCGTAGCTAAACCCTGATCCATGTTCGGTACCATACTTTCTATCTTCGGTCCATGAAGGATTAAATAACACCACAATGTCACCGGAGCGTTTTAAATGAAAACCGCGCTGAACCATTCCTTTCTCGTCAAATGTATATTCCAACTTTTCTAGATCATTGCGAAGCAATACCTGAAAAACACCTTCTAAAGAATAAAGCTCCCTTTTACTCTCTTCCAAAACATCATTGTAATTGAGTTGATTGGCCTCTATTTTATCCATGTCCAAAAACAATTGCCCATTGGACATGTTTTCCACCAAGCCGTCTATCTTGAACAATGCCCCCAACCTCGTATTTACTTTGGTTACTATGTTTTTGGAACTGTAATAACCGGCAGGGACTTTATTATTAATAAGATATTGTGGCACATCTGAGGCAGCATGATCTGCCGTTAAAAAGAAAGTGTAGTTTCCTTTACCCATATGGGCATCCAATTTATGTAACAAGGACGCTATATCTTGATCCAATCTTAAATAGGCATCCTCTATTTCAATGGAATTAGGACCAAATGCATGTCCAATTTTATCCGTACTTGAAAAACTAATTGCCAGAAAATCGGTTTCATCACCTTTTCCTAATTTTTCATGTTCAAGGGCCGCATGAGCCAGCATTGCCACTATTGTATTTCCAAATGGTGTTTCTTGAAAAAGGTTAAATTGATCTTCATCCGACAGTTTTCTGAACTCATAAGGGAAGGCGGCATTATTTTTATGGTGAAAGACTTTTTCATAGGCTTGCTCATCACTTGTGCTCTCCGTGTAGCTGCCAATAGGCCATAAAGTATGCCAACCACCTTTCAACAACGATTTCACATACCCTTGTTTATTGAATTTTTCAACCCATGCAGGAAGTTCTTGCTTGTAATAAGTACTAGTTATAAAGTTTCCAGTTTCAGCATCGTACCAATATGACCCATCGGACATATGTCCGCCTGGTAAAATGGCACCCCTATCCTTTAAGGAAATGCTTATCACCTTAGACTTGCCATCATTTGACAACTGCAATTCATCGGTAATTGTCGTCGATAACATTTTGCGAGGAGAACGTTGTCCATTAGAGCCCTCTCCCCCTATTGTTTGTGTACTAAGATCGTCTACATTATTAATTTCCTGCTTTATTGTCCTATCATACCATTCATTGGCTATGATACCATGGTACTTTGGGGTAGTACCCGTATACACCGATGCATGCCCAGGAGCTGTTTTGGTGGGAATGTAATTGTAATGTGTATTTCTACATACAAATCCATCATTCATTAAGCGCTTAAAGCCATCATCGGAAAATTTAACTTGAAATCTGTACAGATACTCCGCTCTCATTTGATCCACAATAACGCCAACAATAAGCTTTGTTTTTGCTTGGGGTTGTTGCGAAAAACTGTATACTGAAATGAGGCAGGATAATATTGTAAATATTAGGTGTTTAGTAATACCACGCATGATTCAATGAAGTTTAACAGTATTTATATCAATTGATTATTTTAGATCGTCCCCTGCTATATCGCGCCAATCGTATATATGAAAGGTTTTATCCGTAGACATTCCTACAAACATGCCCTTTGGAAATTCATCGCCCAAACCTACAGAGGTAACATCGGAACCATCACTTTCCAGAGTCATCAACTCTACCGATTTAATAAAATTGTGATTATGTGGATTAACTTCCGAACCTTCCCTTGAAAAAATATTGAAAGTGTTCCGTTGCTGATCGGATATCAAAATATATCCAGTTCCATCAGCATTCTTGTAGATACTTATACCTTCTATGTCCCTGCCAAACTCCTTTGTTCCAAATAAGGCCAATTCTTCATCCCCTTTTGAGGGGTCCGCGTAGTATTTACGAACCCCAAAAGCCTCGTCCGAACAATACACATATCCCAATTCATTATCTACGGCAATAGCCTCAATTTCTTTAATACCACTATAGTTGCCAAAATCCCTAATTTTAGTTAGCTTCACCTTGCCTTTACCGTCATTATCTATTCGGTACTGACATAGATACCCCTTAGACGGTCCATCTTTGGGACCAACTATTGCATATACCAATCCGTTTTTGGGATTTTTAAACAAGGCAACTCCCATAGGGTCTTTCTTATCCCTGTCCTCAAAAACAGCCAAACCACCACCATCAATAGGCTTCATTTCGGGCACACTAAAAACCCTTAATTGATTTCTACTTCTTTCCGTAGTTACAGCAATATCTATGGGCTTTCCATTTAGAATGTAGCCATATGCAATATCTACATTATTTGGCCTTTGAAGATTGGGAATAACTTTATCTTTTATGATTTTTCCATGCAAATCAAAAACGTATAAACCTCCGCCATCTTCTTTGTCCGTACCAATTATTAAACTTTGGGCGGGATCATTTTTATTTACCCAGATAGCCGGGTCATCCGTATCAAAAACTACTTTTTCCGTTATATACTTAGGTTGTATGGCATTTTTGGTATGTTGAGGCAGACCATCCGGGGCAATCATTAAATCGTCACCGGCAATATCTTCCCAAGCGTATAGTTGAAAGGTCCTATCATCTGACATAGCCACAAACATTCCCTTTGGAAACAAATCGCCCAAGGATGCATTGGTAACTTCGGAGCCATCACTCTCCATTGTTGAAACATCTATAGATTTTACCAATAAATGTTGGTGAGGATTATCTGCACTGCCTTCCCTGGAGAATATTTGAAATTTATTGGCTTGTTGATCGGAAACAATTATATAACCGGTACCAATATCCGTTGTGTAAATACTTATCCCCTCGTGGTCTCCAGCAAAACCTTCTGTGGCAAAAATTGCCAACTCCTCATCTCCCTTCTCAACATCAGCAAAATATTTACGTACCCCTACACCTTCATCCGAATAATACACATAACCCAGTTCATCATCCACTACCATAGCTTCAATTTCCTTTTTCCCACTATATTTTCCAAAAGCCCGTACTTTTTCGGCAATTATATTTCCGTTCTCATCCCCTTTTAATTCATATTGCCAAATATACCCATCCAGCGGTCCAGATTTTCTTCCTACAAAGGCGTAGACCTTGTCTTCCGTATTTTTATACAATGAAATCCCCATAGGGTCCCTTTGATCTTCACCTTCAAAAACCTCAATGCCCCCATTGTCCAAAGGTGTCATTTCTGGAAGCCTAAATATTCTTATTTTATTGGTAAGCCGTTCCGTAACCACCGCAATGGAAAATTCTTCCTCCCCCAGTTCAAACTCTTCTATATCCACATTGTTGGGACGTTTTAACCCCCTAACCGTTTTATCTTCAATGATATTGCCTTTTAAGTCGTAAACATACAAGGCACCGTCCTCGTTTTTATCCGTTCCCAGTATTAAGCTTTGGGAAGGGTCTTCCTCATTTATCCAAATGGCTGCATCGTCAGTATCATGTTTTGTGACCTGTGTTGTTATTTTTGGTTTTAAGGCGTTCTCTGCAATCTTTGGTTTTGACTCGCAAGCACTAATTAAAACCGAACCTATTAAACCTAAGAGACCAACTGTTGGGTGTGTAAACTTCATAATGTTATATCTTTTTTCTTAATATTTTTCCTGAATCGTTAAAAAGTATATCGTAAATTTTATCTCCTTTTTTAAGATCTATTTCATAAAATATTTGATTATCCGCTGTTTTCACCAACTCTATATCTATTATTGAATAATCACTTAATTTTTCAGCTATCGTTTTTGATATGGCCACTGGAAGTTCAGTTTTATCTATTTCCAACTCCGTTTCAAGCCAGTTCCCATCTTTATCAAAATAAGAGGTGTAGTTAAAACCGTCCAGGGTATAATGCAACCTGTATAGTTCTCTTTTCAAACTCCATTCAATATTGTGGGCAGAAGGCTCAATTTCCAAGAATTTAATTTGCACCTCCCTAGGAACGGTTTCCTTGTTACATGAGCAAACCATAAACCCTATAAATACTATTAAAATTAACTGCCTCATATTTTATGTTAGGTAAACTTATGGGTTAATTCTGTAGAGAATCTGTCTATAAAATCAAAAGTATAAGACAAAATTGTGTAGTCCATTTTCATAGCAATACTCTAACCGAATATGGTATGCCGTACATATTTTATTAATAATTGATAGCCCCAAGCCCAGCGAATTTTTGTTTGATCTATTAAACCTTTTAAACTGATTGACATCTATTGTGGCTTGATTTCCGCTATTTGAAAACCTAATACAATTTGGCATAGTAATTATATGTATAATGCCATTTGTATTATTATGTTTAATGGCGTTTCTTATCAAATTTGACACTAAAATCACTACAAGATCAGGATTAATCTCGAAGTGAATAGGATGACTTAATTCCGTTGTAATCTTAAACCCATTAAGCTCAATTACTTCTATATAGTGCTGGACTTGGTTCCTAACTACTTCAGTAACATCTATTTTCTCTGAATTATCATATGCACCGGATTCAATTTTAGCCAATAAGGTTAGACCGTGATTTATCTTGGATAACCGCAGGCAACTATTGTATATTGATTTTAACGGCTTCAACTCTACCTCGGTAAGGCTTTCGGACTGCAGAAGAATTTCACATTTGTTACGGATTATGGCCAAAGGCGTCTGGATCTCATGCGCGGCATTCTCGGTAAATTCTTTAAGATTGAGGTAATCATAATGAATTTTTTTAATCATTGTGTTCAACATACTATTCAGCTGGTTGAATTCTTGAGTATTAGTCCTGCTGAAATCTATAGACCGAGTACTTCCCAGTTCATAATTCTTAAGGGTGACAAGTGTTTCCTTGAACGGCCTCCACAAACCTCTTGAAATGAAAAGGTTACCAAGCAAAAGAAAAGACAACAACCCTAAAAAAACCATTAACATGGGCTTTAATATCTCTACAACCAAGAGATTAGATTCGATCAAGGACTTGAAGATGGAGATATCATAATAAACGGCACCTATTTTACGAATGACATTTAATTTTCTATAGGCGTGGAATTCGTCATCTATGATATCATATACTATGGTATCTAAGAATATTAAATTATCAACTTCCTCTTTGTTCTTGGTGATCTTAATAATTTGCTCATAGTTGTTCAATGCTTCTAGAGGAACATCATTGACCAATTGTGTCGTGGCAATTTCTTCCCTATTTACGAGAAAATCATTAATATCATTATCAATAACATTATTAAAATTAATGAGGATAATAAAACCGGCAACGGCAAAAAAGAGCAACGAAGCCAAAGCATAATAGAGCGATGTTTTAACTAATAATTTCAAACTTTTTGGAATTTGTACCCTACGCCATAAATAGTAGAGAGATAATCGTTCCCACCTGCATTGATTATTTTTTTCCTGAGGTTTTTTATATGGCCATAAATAAAATCGAAAGAATCGAACATATCGGTATCATCTCCCCATAAATGCTCAACTATCGATTCCTTGGTTATGACCCGATTTTCATTACTTATAAAATAAAGTAACATTTGATACTCTTTTTGGGTTAGGGCAATGTTTGTATTGTTTACTGCAACTTCATGGGAAACAGTATTTATTCTAATGTCTCCAAAGTCTATAGTATTATTGCCGTGAAACTGTTTTCTTCTAATTATTGATTTTATTCTGGCATTTAGCTCGTTAAAATCGAAAGGTTTAGTAAGATAATCATCAGCTCCTAGATCCAAGGCAGAGATTTTGTCATCAATTGCTCCATGGGCACTTAGAATAATGACACCTGTATCTCTATTTATTTTTTTTAGATATTCCAAAACTTCAAGCCCTGTGCCATCGGGAAGGCCAATATCTAAAATAATAGTGTCGTATTCATGCATATATACTTTTTCTTTGGCCATTGAAGCTGTGGATACGGCCTCGCATAAAAAATTCTCCCTTTTAAGGAATTCGATTAAGTCATCCTGAACCTCCTGTTCGTCCTCGATAATTAATAATTTCATACTAGCTGGTTACCTATTATTTTTATTTTATGATATCTAGAAAAGTATAAAATTTTTCTACCTTTATATATCATAATTACGAAAAAAAAGGCTAGACATACATCTAGCCTCTTGGTCACTGACATAACTAATTAAACTTCACTCCTTTTTTATTTCCGTGGTGTAGATTACCTTGCCCTTATAATTTATGACTTGCACCAACATATTACCTTTGGTTATAGAAACCGCCATAAACCCCTGAACAGAAGCGGCAAACTTGGATATACCATCTATCATGCCCGTTGCCCTAACTTCAGAACCTGCTCCTGAAATAAAATGATGGGTCTTTCCTTTGGGCTTAATATGTTGCAAATCATGTTCATGTCCGGCAAAATATACATCTGCATTACTCCTCTGCAAAATAGGTTGCAGTGAATTTCTTATTTGTTCCGTGTCCTTCATTCGTTTACCCCCGGAATATAATGGATGATGGCCCGAAAAAATTGTCCAGTCCGCTATTGGCTTAACGGCCATAATACTATCTATCCATTTTATCTGTTGCGTAGAATCCTGGGACTTTACATTAACATAGGTCTCTTCCGTATAATATTTCCTTTCAAACGGACAGGTATCCAAAAACAAAAATTGCACATTCAATCTAGTGTCTTCATCTATAAAACCGTACTCATAATATCGTGATGGCATGTGCCACCTTTGGCTTTTGTTGGTGTAGTCTATTTGGGCCTGGGGGTTTCCCCTATAATCGTGATTGCCCAGCACAACATACCACGGAATTTCCAGATGGTATCCTGTATAAATATTTTCAAAGGAAGCCCCCCAATTGGGGTCGTCTATACTTGCAACACCATTGGGGTAAAAATTATCCCCCAAGGCAATGACAAATTCCGCATCCAATGTTTTGGCTGCTTCTTCCATTCTATCGGCCACCAATTGCTGGTTGTAATCCCCTTTTCTTCCCCAATCCCCAATTACTAGAAAGTGTAAAGCATCCTTCAAAACCAATAGACTATCTGTTACTTTGTAGCTATCGCCCAAAGGCTCCTCCTTGCCATCTAATTTTGTTGCAACACAACCATAACCAACAAGGAACAGTAGAAATATCGCCCCAACCTTATTCCGTATGCTTTTCATTGAATGACAAATTAAAATGGCAGATAATATTGTTAGAAATTAAACCTTATACCCAACCTACCCCAAGAACCATATCTTGTCCTAAAACTGGGCGTATTTTTAGTATTGTAAAATTCCCTTTCGTCCTCATCGGTTAGGTTAACCAACTCCAGAAAAGCCGTTAATTTATTTTTACTAAAGGTTTGGCTCATGGAAAAGTCCCACTGATGTCTACTTTCCACATTGATTATATCCCCACCATCAAACTCATTGATATAAGACCCATTATAATTGAATGACAATCTTGCCTTAAACCCACCAATATTGTAGGCGAGGGCAGCATTACCAATATTGTCCGCTTGCCCGGGCAAGTCTATCTCACTTAGATCTGCCCCTTGTGCAAAATTGGCCACATTGGCTTCCGAAGCCGTGTGGGTATAATTTAAATACACTACAAGCCCCTTTAGAACGCCCGGCAAAAAGCTTAAATTTTGTTGATATCCAATTTCAAAACCCAATAGAGAGGCATCAGCACCATTAACGGATTGGGTAACCTCTACGTCCGGAATACCCCTAAAGGTCTGATCCGTAGTTTGCTGGTAAATAAAATCATTTAATTTTTTATAAAAAACGCCTCCAGACAATAGTCCCAAAGTACCAAAATAGTGCTCCCCATAAATATCGAGATTTGTAGCCCTTACCGGTTTAAGGTCCGGATTAAAAATTGATGCCTCTTCCCCGTTAAAAGTTGCTCCCTGAACAAGATCTTGGAAATTAGGTCTGGAATAGGATTTAGTGATGGAGGCACGCAAAATATCGTTATCGCTTATGTTGTATTTTAGATGAAACATAGGCAAAAGAAATCCATAGTCATTGGTCCCACTTACCGGTACTGCTTCCTCTGTATCCTCGTCCCATTGTCCTGAGGCATAATCAAAATTTGTTTTTTCATACCTTACCCCAGCCAGGAGCATAAGTCTGTTCAATTGTATTTTTGCCTGAACATAACCGGCAAACACATTTTCCGTTGCCTTGTATTCTTGTAAGGCCTTTTCCTCGGCCGCTTTAATAAAATCGGACTCGAAATCCCCTATATTATTGTTGAAATAGGTATTGAATTCATTTCTATCAGTGAAAGGCCCTACCTCTTGATTGAATTCCCCATCCATAAAACTGGAATAAACATGGTTATCTGCAAAATCGCTCAAAAAAAGATCATCATCTCCTTCATACCCATAACTCTCAAATTTATCTACTATAAAACGTTTGTCCTTAAACCTAAGCTTGCCCCCCATTTTAAGCTCGCCCTGGTTTTCAGATATATGCAACGGAAAAGCGGCATTTATTTTAGCGGTCGTATTATGGTCTTTTGCAGTTGTAACCTCATTTTCCCACTCATCCAATCCCAAAAGAGCTGCATTGCCTACCTGGGCATTTTGCCCATCATAGGTAAAACTATTGAGCTTTGGACTAAAACGATCGGAAATGTTCAGGCTCCATGTTACATCCTCTGCGTTTTCAAACACAGATTTTTCGTTTGCCTCAGTTTTCTGAAATGCCTCTGAATAGGCTATTTCATAATCCAATATTACTTTGGCGCCAGAATAGTTTCCTCCAAGGTTGAAGCTGTATACTCCCTGATTCTCTGGACGATATTTGAGTTCCTTGGAAATTCCGTAATCCAAGACATCATCATCTTCCTCAGATTCCAATTTAAGCCTTCTTCTTTGCTCCACTTCCCTCAATTCACTGTATAATGTCCTGAAATAGATCTGACTTTTGTCACTGAATTTATAATCCAATGTTGCATTGGCCCCTATGCGCTTTCTTGAAACCTCATAACTGGTAATTTCCAACTCATCCAATCCTTCCGGATTATCCTTATCCCAACCATCAAAAGTATATCTCTCCGAAAATTTTTCACTAGGGGCATAACTACCCCCAACTATAAACCCAAACTTGTCATTATTGGTTCGTTTGCTCAGGGTAACATTCCCTTGAGCAGTAGTCTTCTCCGAAGAATTGTTGTACTCGCCACCTAGGGAACCGGAAACCTCCAATTGTTTTTTATAGGCTGTTGGGGTTTTTAGGTTGACAGAACCTCCCACTGCATCCCCATCCATATCTGGAGTAATGGATTTTGTTATTTCTATTGAAGCCAACTGATTGGAAGGTATGGCATCCAATGCCACAAATCGGGAATCCCCCTCAGGTGAAGGAATTTGTTCACCATTTATGCTAATGTTGGTGAATTGTGGAGCCAATCCACGCACTAATATAAAACGGCCATCACCTTCATCGCGCTGAAGGTTCACCCCTGTTACCCTTTGAAGGGATTCCGCTGAATTCTGATCGGGAAATTTTCCCATTTGATCTGAAGAAACAACATTTTTCAGGTTATCGGCAGATTTTTGTTGGTTTAGTGCCTTTATTTGTCCATCCAAGGAGCCTGCCAAGATTATTTCGTTTAATTGGGTCGCTTCCATTTCGAGTTCAAAATTGACCACTTTGGTTTCCCCTGCATTAATCTCCACGTTTATAGTCTTCGTCTTTTCACCGATATAACTCACTTCAATTTCCAAATTACCGGCGTTAACGGCAAGGGAATATTCACCGTCAAAATTCGTAGTTGTACCAGTATATGTCCCTACAATTCTAATATTTGCACCGGGCAAAGGATTTTGTGAATCCAGATCCTTTACCGTGCCCCTAATTAATCCCTTGTTTTGAGACTGGGAATAAGCCAAATGGAAAGAACCAAACATACCGGTTAACAATAAAATTAAGAATATCCTAATATTAAAGTACTTAGATTTCATTTTTATTGATTTTAGTTGGTTGATATTTAGAATATAAAAATAGGTTTCAATTCTGTTTAAAATCTGTACTGCCAATATTATTAAGTTATTGTTAAGTACATTTTGCCGATAGGTAATAATTGCGTAAACAAATTAGTTCAATAATGGGTCAAACTAGGTAGTTAGACAAATGAACTAGATCAAAGTAAAGATCTTTGTAAACTTCAAAAAATTTAACGGCTGTCTTTTGATCAAACCTTAAACGAATTTAAGTAGATTCAACATATAGAAGAATTAACTTGCCATTATCCTGAATACAAGGCAAGAATTGCCCAATGCTCTACAAAGCTGGTATACAAACTGCAGTGGTCCAATCTGATGCTTGATTTTGACGTTCAAATAACTGTTCCCTATTTCCAAGACAAAGAATTGCATTTTAAGATAGGTACAAATGCAGGAATCCCTAAAGCGCTACCTTATCAATAAGTTATTATTTAAAAGTTGAAAACTTCCAGTCTAGAAAGTTAATCTCGGTTTCCCTTAAACATCCCTGACAGAATTATTTCTTACCATAACAAAACAATTAACAAAGGACTATAATTGCAGCAAGGCATAGGTTGTGCTTCAAATACACCAAAGGTGGGAACGTCCAGATCATAACTATACAATATAATTCAATACATTTTCAATGGTCCGTGATTTCCAATAAACCTTAACGCGAAGAAGCCCTGATAACCAGTTCTGGTTTAAAGACTTCCTTTCGAAAATCCAATGCAGTATTCTGGTTCTTTAAATGACTCAATAAAATTCTGGCGGAGAGCATTCCCATACTATAAACCGGTTGCCAGACAGTAGATAAAGAGGGAGTAATAAAAGAAGAATGAGGCTCATCATCGAACCCTATGACGGAGACTTCCTCGGGTATTTGCAAACCCGTTTTTTTAGCGATGTGCATGGCCGAAATGGCTATTTTATCGTTGTAGGCAAATATTGCGTCCGGACGCTCAGGAAGTTCCAATAATCTTTTTGTGGCCTTTACAGCGTCTTTATGCGAAAACCCGGGAACATGTACAATATGATCTCTCTTTATGGGAACCTTATTTTTTTCAAGAGCATCCAGATACCCTTGAAGCCTTTGTTCTGTAGTACTAAGGTTTAAAGGACCTCCTAGGTGGGCTATTTTTTTACAGCCTGTGCCAATGAGGTAATCCACTGCCTGGAATGCCCCGAAATAATCATCTACCAACACCTTATCGGCCTCCAGTCCCGGACAGTCCCTATCAAAAACCACCACGGGAATACCGCTTTTTTGAAGCCTACGAAAATGATCAAAATTCTTGGTCTCGGATGAGGGCGCTATCAAGACCCCGTCTATCTGGATCTTGGACAACCTCTTTACAATGGTCAACTCTTCCTCATAGGATTCGTTGGACAAACAGATCATAATATTGTATTCGGAATCAACAATTACGTCCTGTATCCCAGTAATTATTGCGGAAAAAAAATGGCCCGTAATTTCTGGCACTATCACTCCAATGGTATTGGATTTTTTTTGCAGTAAGTTCAACGCTAAAAGATTGGGTTGATAATCCAATGCTTCCGCAAGTGCCTTAACGGCATCCTTGGTCTCTTTTTTTATGGCCGGATGATCGTTCAAGGCTCTGGAAACAGTAGAGGGAGCTATATTGAGCTCCCGTGCAATGTCCTTAATGGTAACGCGGCCCTTCTTCATAAAAAGTCCCTATTTACAATCCTAACTTCCCTTTTCATTTTCCAATTTATTACACGGTGTGGACCCTTAGAACCTACTAATTATTATTTAGGCAATTATATTCCGAAATTAGGCAATTGGAACTTGTAAACAAAATACACTACAACTACTTGAGGTAACGGCCCGCAAGCCCAAAAAAAAGGGTGGGCAAATATTTGCCCACCCTTTTCAAAAGTCAATTCCTTTTAATCTTCCTAGTATCCTGCGTTTTGAACCAAGTACCCATCAAGGATAGAGGCTCCATCAACAGCACTTTGTGGTATTGGAAAAAGGCGTTTCTGAGGATCTGAATTTGTTTTTTCGGTATAAGAGTCCTCATATTTTCCAAAACGAATCATATCCGTACGTCTTTGGAATTCCCAATAAAACTCAAATCCACGCTCTCTATATAGTAAATCCAGGTTCATTTCATCAAGTACAGGAGCCGTATGCCTAGCGGTTCTAGAAGCCCTAACAAAATTAACATCGGCAAGAGCGGCACCAGCATCTCCCTTTCTTAATGCTGCCTCCGCACGCATCAGGTACATATCGGCCAAGCGCAAAACTACAAGATCTGCCTGTCCTTTGTTTCTTCCAGAGTCCGAAGTCTTACTGAACTCATACTTCAATACCCTATATCCATTACTATGCGAACTATTGGTAGTAAAGTCGATTTCCAAGGAATGAAAAACAGGATCACCTACCTCGGACCTACGGTTTACAACCAAGTCCACTACGTAATTGTCGCCATCGCATCGCTCAAAGGGATCTCCGCCCTGATCGTGTTGTAAGCCATACAATAGGCCTCTATAAATACCCCTATCCACTTCAAAATCTTCGGCACTCACACATCCGGGTTCATTGATCAAATTATCCTTATGGAATCTGGGATCTGCATCTGCCGGATCTACATCACCATAAGCATCTACCCAGGTCTGATAGAAATCTGGAGTAATTGCCGCGGCATCGGTACCATTGGCACTAGGAAATTCTGGCAAGGGGTAAAAATCTCCAGACATAGAGAAATAGGCCATACGATTGTGACCATCCAAATCTGGACGCTGATCTATAGCAAAAATCAACTCTTTATTGGTATGGTTTTCATCATCAAAAATCTCAAAATATTCTGCAGATAGAGCATGCTCGCCTGAATTAATTACCTGGTTGGTATATTGGATAACCGCATCCATATCTGCTGCAGTAAAATTAGGTGTCCCATAAGGATCCCTATATACCGCCGCATTCAGATATATTCTCGCCAACAATGCCTGAACACCTGTCTTTGTCATTCTACCCGGTCCAACGGCAGTCGTTGTAGATAAATCGGGTTCAGCTGCTTTCAATTCACTTATTAAATAATCCACTGCCTCACTACCTCTTAGTATAACTGACTGATCATCAATATTATCCTTAACGAACACCAAACCAAATGCGTCCAATAAAATATGGTTAAACAGTGCCCTCATGGCCTTGGCTTCCGCTAAGTAGACAACTGCTTGGGGATTTGTTTCTGCCAGGGGTTCCAGAGCATTTATGGCACTAACCGATCTTGCTATATGCCTGGTAACCCCGTTCCATACATCGCTCATAATACGATTACCAGGAGTCATGGCATGACGATACAAATCTGAAAATTTACCTCCATCACCCCAATCGGTACCACCCCTGTAGGGCAATATAGCTTCATCCGTAGAGATTTCCTGCATGGAAAAATAATTCGTATGCCTCCAAATATTGTTATTTGCATTTGCATAAACCGGGGCAATAGCTGCCACAGCTTCATCAATTCCTTCTGTACTGGGATTCAAAGATTCGTCCAATATATTCTCCTCAAGATCCGTACAATTCCAATTCAGTAACATGCTGCCTAACAACAGTGCTAATTTTATATTGTTTTTCATATCTATTTTTATTTTTTATTAAAAGGATACATTCAAACCAAAAACAAATGTTCTTGCCTTAGGGTAGGCGAACTTATCAATACCAAAGGATTGAATCCCATTGGTAGAACTATCCGTATTCACTTCTGGATCATAACCGTCATAATCCGTAATAACGAATAGATTTTGACCAGTAAAGCTCAATCTAAATTCCTGGAGCCAATTTGAAGCCCATGACATGGATTTTGTATCGAAAGAGTATCCAAAGGTTAAATTATTTAATCTCAAATAAGAACCATCCTTTAAATAACGTGTGGAAACGGCTGCCGAATTTATGATACTTTCTTCAGGATACTCTATGGCAGCTGCTGTTGTGTTGTTAGATTTGCTCAACAAGGTTTTGTAAAAACTCCCCATAGCGGTATGGTCATATATTTCATTTCCGGATACCCCGTTAAAATTGGCATTAAGATCAAACCTTCTGTACTTCAAGTTTAGATAAAAATTATAGGTCATGTCGGGCAAAGCACTTCCAACAATGGTTCTATCCTTTTCGGTAATCTCACCGTCCCCGTCATTGTCCGCAAATTGCGAAAGACCATCAGGACCAATTCCTGTGAATGTCTGCATGTAAAAGGCCCCGATAGCCTCTCCACTAACAAATCCGTTAATGGTAGCATCTGTAAGCCCCTGACCAGAAGCGGATCCAGTTGTTACAATGGTAAAAGGAGAATCTTCCACTAAATTATCTATAAATGTGGCATTTACTCCAAAGCCGTAGGAAAGACCGTCAGGGTTCTGCTTGGAATAATCCAACGCAACTTCAAGCCCTTTGTTGGTAATTGTCATGCCAGGAACATTTGTCCAATAGGTAGGAGCCGGTACAATTGGATCTACAGGTGTAACCTCCAATAAGATATTATCGGATACTTTATGAAAATAATCCAAGGTACCTGTTAGACTTCCATCGAATAATCCAAAATCAACACCCACATTGGATTGGGTAGAAACCTCCCATTGAATGTCCGGGTTGGCAAAACGGGTATACTCGGATCCCACGGGATAAGGACCATTCTGATCAATTGGATAACTCACATTACTGGAGTTACTAACCCTAAAAGAGGCTTTTGTGATTTTTCCGGGAATTTCCTGGTTACCGGTCTGACCCCAGCCCGCCCTTAATTTTAAATCGCTAAAAATAGACCCCTCCATGAAGTCCTCTTCTATGATCCTCCAAGACCCTGCAAAGGAGGAGAACACACCATATTTGTTGTTTCCCCCGAATTTAGAGGAACCATCGGCCCTAACCGTTGCAGTAAACAGGTAACGATCTTTAAAGCTCCAGTTGGCCCTACCAAAATAGGATTGCAACTCGTCTTCATAGGTACTGCCCGAAGGTCTATGGTCAACTATATTGGTATCCCCACCCAAACCAGGGTTATTACGAGGATCTATACCAGTGTCGGCCGGAAATTCATCAATAGACCAACTACTACTTCTTGAAAATGTTTTTTGATAGGAATGACCCCCTAAAATACTTAGGTTGTGGTCTCCAACATCAAAGGTATAGGTCAAGTAGTTTTCAATTAGATTATTTTCATACTTCCCAAAAGACTGTCTTAAAAAACCTAAATCGTTCCGATCACTATTGGCAATCGTTTGTTGATCCCTATCCGATGATCTATTCTCATAACCTACGTTTAATTTATACACCAGACCATCCAAAATTTCAAAGGAAGGTGCAATATTGATTAAAATCCTTCTAGATTCCGAAAAGTCACCGTTATATTTATTGGACAACAATGGATTGTTCCAATTAAGAGGGTTGTTAATTTCCCCATCAGCCGTATAAGCATCAAAGGTAGGGTTGGTAGAATACCCCAGATTATTATTTCTGGATTGCTCGGTAATTGTAGTATTTAAATTATAATCAATTTTCAATCGATCTTGCAACAATTTTTGGGTCACATTAATCCTTGCACTTGTCCTTTTGAGACCTGAGTTATAAACAATCCCTTCCTGATCTTGCAAACCTAAGGAAGCATAGTAATTGACCTTTTCGGTACCCCCTGATAAAACCAAGTTGTGGTTTTGAGTAATGGCCGCACGGGTCAATTCGTCCTGCCAATCGGTGGAACCTCCTCCATCAATAAGTTCACTCCCTGGAATTGCAGCCACTTCCCTACGGAATTCATCAGCGGTGAAAACATCCAGTTTACGAGCCAATGTAGAGACGCCTACATTGGTAGAAAGCGATATTTTTGAAACACCGGCCTTTCCATTTTTCGTGGTAATGATTACAACACCGTTGGCTCCTCTTGAACCATAAATAGCAGTTGCCGAGGCATCCTTCAATACATCGATGGATTCTATATCATCTGGATTGATAAAATTCAAAGGGCTTTCCCCTGAACCTGTACCTGCCAAGCCCAATGGAAATCCATCCAATACAAATAACGGCCCAGATCCCGAACGAATAGTTCCTTGTCCACGGATCACAATACGCTGACCACTTCCAGGCTCACCACTTGAGGAGGTAACATTTACACCCGCAGCCTTACCCTGTATAAGTTGGCCCGCATTATTAACGACTCCCTTATTAAAGTCTTCGCTGGTAACCCGTTTCACCGCACCAGTTACGTCCTTAATTCTTTGGGTTCCATAACCTACAACGACCACCTCGTCCAATAATGATGAGTCTTCCTGCAAGACAGCACTCACATTAGTTTGACCGTTGAGTGGATACTCCTTGGTAGCATAGCCTAAAAAAGATATCGCGAGAATCGCGCTTTCATCCGATACTTGTATGGTGAAATTACCATCAAAATCGGTCGTAGTTCCATTGGAAGTTCCTTTTTCCAGCACGGTTGCACCTGGCAAGGGAACATTCTGTTCATCGGACACCGTACCGGTAACAGTGGTCTGTGCCCATGATGTCATGGATGTGCCTATCACAAAGACAAACATCAAAAATTTCAGTTTCTTCATATTTTTATGGTTTAAATTAGTTTTGTCATAACCAATTTAACACATAATTAACGATATCGGAATTTTCAGGACTTTAAAAACTATGCAAAGGTTTGCATTTTGAAAGTAAAGCAGAAATTTCTTACAAACAAATATGCCTTAGTCAAAATTCAGTTTTCCTAGTTTAATACAGCCCACTATGAAGCCATATTAATAAGTATTAAGTAAACCCAAAACTATGGCTATTAATAAAGATCATACTACTTACTTCGTCTAGGAAAAAAATATAAGACCCCATTGTCAAAGACCCATAACTACGCTACCGATTAATAAATGCTTGGTTATTCACGGCAAAACTATATAAATGCACGTACGAAAATGAAGCGGTTTTATGATTTTACCTTGGCTTTACAGTTTAATAACAGGGACTTGGTTTTATTGCACCTACATTACTTAAGAGCAACATATATAGGTATAGGAAAGATTGAATTTACACTAGAGGAGGAGGAAAAATTTTAAATTTTTACCACTATTTAATTCATTCTAAGGTATTTAAAGTGATGTTTACTAAAGAAAAAGATTGGTTGCAATTTACATGAGGCAATTGTTGATCACTTTTGTGTTCCGGTAACCCTAACTTAACATTAAAGTATCCCTACCTAGTTATTATGATGAGTTTTAAAGTGTCCAGAGTAAATTTAGGTCGAGCAATTAAGGAATAATTCCATGTAGCATACAGACCAAAAAATGACTTTAATGAATAACCGACAAGTTTTCTGAAAGAAAATATAATCCCTTTGAGCCTTCTATAAAGATATGCCTTTAAAAATCGAAAGTATAGAGCACCCCTACGTTAATGGTGGACCATGTAGCACCATCCAAGGCAATACCGGTATAAGATAAATTGACTTCAGTTTGGGCACCCATCAAATAAGCAATTGTGGGCCTATAGTACAATCCACCGTCATTGCCATCGTTTATTCCTATAGCCTGACCAACATCGCCCCCAATGGAGAACGAATTGGATGTCCAAAATCTAACAGATGCGGCGAGTGGCACAAATTGAATGTTGGGCAAATCCTCGGCAAAGAGCTCCCTATCATATTTTTCCGGAAATCCATTTACAAAACCTACCATAACCCCAAGGTCTATAATTTCACTTAATCCCCATCTATATCCCAGATCCACTCCGGCAACAAGGCTAAGCTCATCTTGAAATTCATCCAAGGGCAGCCCCCCGTGAATTCCCAATTTCAACCCCTTTTGGGCAAACAATCCCATTCCTAAAAGTGCAAAAACAAGGGTTACAAGTACTTTTTTCATAAATGTTGGTTTTTATTTTGGTTTGGTATAAATCTAGAATCTTCTTTATTCTAGACCATATTTTTGTTGTAAAACCTACAAAAAAGGTTGTGGGAATGCTCATTATCCTGCCCCGCAGTATGCCAAGGTTTAGAATCTGCGTATACTCAATACCCCCCCGACACCTATAAATTACAATTATCATGCTCTCCCAATACCCAGCCAACTCAACCTTGGCAAAATAAGGACCTCAATTACATAAACATAATTATATATTATTTATGCCTTAAAATTGTAATTTAAAATACAATAGCATAAAAATCATTTATATGTGTTAAAATTGTAATTTTTATATGCCTTATGTATAACATAATAATATATAATTTATATATTGCCCAAAATCTAACAGATATGATAACTCAAACACATCCTTTTTATGAAGCATCTTAAAAAACCATGGACAGGAAATGGACCTACTACCAAGTCCGTTCAAAACAAAAAAACTACCAAGTCCCCTTCTTTGGTATTCACTTTTATTCTTTTACTGACCTTTGGCTTAACCTTTGCACAGCAAAAAGAAATAACAGGAACCATATCCGATGGAAGCGGACAACCGCTACCCGGAGCCAATGTCTTGGTCAAGGGGACCTCAACAGGGACCCAAAGTGATTTTGATGGCAACTACATCATTATGGCGAGTACAGGCGATGTTCTAATATTCAGCTATTTAGGATTCACATCACAATCTATTACCGTAGGCGATCAATCCACAATAAATGCAGTCCTACAAGAAGACGCTGCCCTCCTAGACGAAGTGGTCGTTACCGGCTACGGATCCCAAACCAGGGCCACCTTGACCACCTCGGTCTCAAAACTGGACACCCAAATCCTAGAAAGCTCCACTAGGTCCAACGCAGCAACAGCCTTGCAAGGTACCATTGCCGGATTAAGGGTAACCAACACCACTGGGCAACCCGGAGCTACCCCGCAAATAGTTTTGCGCGGAGGTACCAACTTTGACGGTACAGGGTCCCCATTAATTTTGATAGATGGGATACCAGGCAGCTTTTATGCTCTGAACTCCGATGATATCGAATCTATCGAAGTCCTGAAAGATGCGGCGGCTACAGCCATATACGGGGCCAGATCTGCCAATGGCGTAATATTGGTGACAACCAAATCCGGTAAACCAGGAAAGTCCTCGATCAACTATAAATATAAGTACAGTATGAATGAAGAAAGAAATGACCAAAAATATATTGGTGCGGCCGACTTCATAAATTACAACAGACAATCAATTGCTTGGTATCGCGAGGCCATTAATAACCCCGGATCCTTTGGTGCCTTTTTGGACGGGGCCAACAGTATGGGAACAGGCGGTGATGCCATTAGCTCCCCTTTCACCACGCAATTGTTAACCGCGGACAATCAATATTTGTTGAATCAACCAGGCTGGAGCACAATCCCGGATATCCTGAATCCAAGTCAAGACATTTTGTTTTATGACAATAAGACTGTTGGCGATCGAATTTACCAAAATAGTGCCACCAAAGACCACTACCTTTCCTTTGACGGCGGAAATGAAAAAGGTTCTTATTATTTAGGCCTGGGACTTTTGGATAACGACGGTTTAATTCTGGGATCGGGTTTTAAAAGGTACTCTGGAAAGTTTACGGGATCCTACAGAATTACGGACAACCTAAAGGTCAACTCCAATGTATTGTACTCCCATTCCAACCTAAGTTTGAGTCCATTGGGTGGCGATGACACGGTATTCAGGAGATTTCAGAGCCAGGCCCCTACCTCCAGAACCTATGATAACAACCCTGATGGCACTTGGTCCAACATATATGCGGTAGGACAAAACCAGGGATTTGGCAATCCTTTATACTATCAGGATAAATTTGTCAGAAAAAATTTGGAACAAAGGTTATCGGCCTCAGTGGGTATCGACTGGAGCATATTGGACAACCTGATCCTATCCGTAGATGGAAGCCATTTTACCATCAACAACCACAACGAAAGCTTTAATAGAGCCTATAGAGTTGGCAGTACAACCGGCCCATTACGGACAGCAAGGGAAGCCTCGGTAGGCTTGGAAAGAACCCTTAGAAACCAGTTAACGGGTACCTTGAACTACACCAAAAATCTGGGCAACCATAATTTCAATGCCCTGATAGGGGCAGAGTATTTCAAAGACAACTTCTTTACAACATCCGCAGGGACCAGAAATTCCCCCACAGACCTGATAGAGACCTTGAATGCGGGAGCGGAAGCCAATGGTATTCCCTTCAGTTTTGAAACGGAATATGTGCTTGTCTCTGCTTTTGGAAGGTTACTTTATGATTATGACAACAAATACCTATTTGGGTTTACCTTTAGAAATGACGGCTCCTCTAGGCTCGGGAATAACAAGAGTGACTTTTTCCCAGGAGTATCCTTGGGCTGGAACCTGCACAATGAGAATTTCTTTGCCAATTCCAATATAGTAAATACAATATCCAGGATAAAGCCGAGATTGAGCTATGGTGTAAACGGTAATCAGGACGTACTTGGAGGTACGCAAAATATTGCAGGAATAGATGTACCCATAAATTATAGGGTCTTTGGAGCCTATGGCAGCCAAGGGGTTTACAATGGACAAACAGGTTACGCCAATTCCGGCCTACCTACCATGGGTCTGCTATGGGAAAAGTCGACCACCTTTAATGCCGGTTTGGACATTTCATTTTTTAAGGATAGACTTACCTTTATCACAGATGTCTACTCCAGGGATATAAAGGACAAACTCGCAAATCTTACCCTTCCCTATTACACCGGTTTTAGCAGTATTCTTACCAACAATGGAACCATTAGGAACAAAGGATTTGAACTGCAGGTCAATGGAGATATAATTCAAAACCAAAACCTTACCTGGAATGTTGGCGCCACCATTACTTCCAATAGGAATTACGTAGAAAAACTTCCCGAAAATGCCAACGATCTCAACAGACAGGACGGACAGTTGATCTGGAATGCCAAGACAGGGGAAGAAGAATGGGTAGGAGGTCTACAGGAAGGCCAGCGTGTAGGCAACGACCTCGTTATTGCCTATGAGCAGGAAGGTATCTATGCTAGTCAGGCCGAAGCCGATGCCGACAGCAACATTCAGGACGACTTCCTGCCTGGAGATAAAAACACACATTTTGCAGGAGACGTAAAATGGAAAGATCAAAACGGCGATGGAATCATCAACAGCTTGGACAGAAAAGTGATAGGACGTACTACTCCAGACTTCTTGGGAGGCTTAACCACCAGTCTTAGATACAAGAACTTTAACCTGTTCGTAAAAACCGATTTTGCTACGGGACATTTGGTGTGGAACCATATCCGGAACAAAGGTTATGGACAAACACAAGGTAACTTGAACCAGCCTACCGAAGTCTTGGATTCATGGACACCGACCAATACGGATACGGACTGGCCACGTTTTGTTTTCGTAAACGGAACCAAGAATGTTTGGAGAGGGAATGAAGGAGCAAGCTCAGGGGATAGTTCCAGCCTTTTAAATGCAGGTAATAGTCAGTTTTGGGAAAAAGGGGATTATTTGGCCCTAAGGGAAGTAACCTTCAGTTATGACGTCCCCTCAGAATATTTCAATGATGTCATTAAGAGACTGAACATTTTTGTAACGGGAAGTAACCTACATTACTTCAAAAGTTTCACTGGAGAAACTCCGGAAATAGGGGGTGTTCAATACGGAGCATTTCCCGTCCCAAAGACCGTTACCATTGGATTAAACCTAACTTTTTAAAATTAGAACGATGAAGAAATATATTTCCATACTATTAATAGCCTTTACCATGGGCGCTTGCGAAAGTGAGTTGGAACTCACCAGCCCCAGTGAATTGACCACAGCCGGCTTTTGGGATACAGAAGAAGGAGTTAGAACCGCCCATACGGGCCTATATGCCAATTTAAGATCTTCTGCGGATAACTTATGGCTATTAGGTGAAATACGAAGTGATATTTGGGGTGGCAGAACCTTTGAATCGCCCAACAACGAATCCCTGATAAGATCGGACATTACCGTTGCCACGGCACCCTTTGGTGGCTGGGCAGGTCTGTACACCAGAATACACCGTATCAACGATTTTCTGGCCAATGCCCCAGACGTTAGCTTTGTAAACGAAGAGGATAAAAACCATTTACTGGCACAAGCCTACGGTTTAAGGGCTTTCTACTATTACACCCTTCTAAAGACCTGGGGAGGAGTACCTATCATTTTGGAACCCATAACCGATGTGGATCCCGCTAGTTTGAGCAAAGCCAGAGCAACCCAAGCAGAGGTTATGACCCAGATCAAAGCGGATATTGAAACCTCCTTGAGCACTTTTGGATCATCAAACAATTTCTGGGAAGGCAATAGAAACTTCTGGTCCAAGGCGGCAACATTGGCGCTTAAAGGCGATGTTTATATTTGGTCGGGCAACCTAATGGGCGGTGGTGCTTCGGATTTTGAGGCCGCAAAAACAGCCTTACAGCAGGTTGCTTCCTTCGGGGTGGCATTGGAGCCTAACATCTCGGACTTATGGGGTGTTGGAAATGAAGGAAATAGCGAGTTTATTTTTGCCATACAGTACAAGCAGGATGAAGCTTCCAACTTTTACAATAGCCTTACCGGAAGAAGTACCGAAATAAACCCAACTTTTAATGACAAAGGCAACTCAATGGGCGATTTTGTAATCGCAGGAGCCAACAGATATGGACAATCGGAAAAAACAATACTGTTGCTGGACGACAATGACGACAGTCGCAAGGATGCCACTTTCATTAGGCTGTATGTGGACGATAATGGCGGACTTGGATATACAAACTATAATGAATCGGCCTACTTCGGTTCCGTATTCAATAAATTTTTGGGGCAGGTTATTGGGTCCGAGCGTATTTTTGAAAATGATGTTCCAGTCTACAGATATGCGGACGTAATCCTTTTATTGGCAGAGGCCAAAAACCTATTGGGGGAAGATCCTTCGGGAGAAATAAACCAAATTCGCCAAAGGGCATACGGAGATAATTATGCGCCCCTCCTCCACGCCTACACCAATGGATCTCCGACAGAAAACGCCAATGCCATCTTAGATGAGCGTTATAAGGAGTTTATAGGTGAAGGCAAAAGATGGTGGGACTTAAGAAGGGCCGGGAACAGCTTTGTACTGGACAATATAAGCTTCTTAAACCCTGGTGACGAGTATAAATTGGTACTGCCCATTACTACCGATATGATCGGAAGAAACCCTTTACTGGAACAAACTCCGGGATACAATTAAAATATTGAGTTAGTTTGAATTGAGTTGTTTGCTGAAAAAAGGGTTCCATTTTTTTGGAATCCTTTTTAAGCTTTAATTCCACAATTAAAACCATCCAATAAAAATTACCCAAATTGATTAAACCAATTGCGAAGAGTTGATTAATTTATTTTGGGAGAATGAAATCTTTGTGCGTAATTGTATTTTGTAATACATAATAAAAATTAAATAGATGAAAGGACTAATAGCCGCGACTTATGCACCTATGCATAAGGATACCTCAATAAATTTGGGTATAATCTCCGAATACGGCCAATTTTTGAAAAACAACAAGGTAAGAGGGGCCTTTGTAAACGGATCCACCGGAGATTTTGTTTCCTTAACCACTAAAGAAAGGAAAGATATTATCACTGAATGGGCCGCGAACAAACCAAACGACTTTTTTCTGGTAAACCACGTTGGACATAATAGTTTAAAGGAAGCCAAAGCCTTGGCAACACATTCTGCCCAAAAGGTAGATGCCATAGCAGCATTGGCCCCTTATTACTTTAGACTTAGTTCGTTAAAAAGTTTGTTGGAGTACTGCAAAGAGATTGCGAGTTGCGCTCCCAACACTCCCTTTTATTACTATCACATACCGGTATTGACCGGTGCCAATTTCCTCATGCACGAATTTTTGGGATTGGCCTCCCGGGAAATTCCAAACTTTGCAGGGATCAAGTTTACCAACAATAACCTGATAGACTATAAATATTGTAAGGATTTTGATAATGGCGCCTATAATATTCTGTTTGGTTTTGATGAAATCTTACTGGCGAGTCTTCCTTTGGGAGCAGAAGGCTGGGTAGGTAGTACCTACAACCATTTGGCGCCCTTGTATTTATCCATCATAGAGGCATTCCACAACAACGATCATAAGTTGGCTGCGGCCCTTCAGGAAAAATCCATGAAGTTCGTGGATACCCTAAATGCAAAAGGTGGTTTTAATGGGGCGGCCAAATCCTTTATGAAGGTCTTGGGCGTGGATTGTGGCCCCAGTAGATTTCCACATGTTACACTTTCAATTGAGGAACTTAAAAGGGCCGAAAATGAGTTAGACGACCTTGGAATAATGGCTTATACTTCAAAATTTTAAATGTTCCATTTTTCAAAGCGCCATCCAAAAAATTAAATTTTACAAATGAAACCTCACAGCAACCTTTATAAAGACAATCTCCTAAACAACGTCATCCCCTTTTGGGAAAGGCATTCCCTTGATCGTACAAACGGCGGCTATTTTACCTGTCTGGATAGGGAAGGCAAGGTTTACGACACCGATAAATTTATGTGGCTGCAAGGAAGACAGGCGTGGATGTTCTCTACCTTGTACAACCAGGTGGAACCAAAGGAAAATTGGTTGGAAATTGCCAAAAGTGGGATCGATTTTATAAGACATAAGGGAATGGATGCACAAGGCAATGTATATTTTTCCCTAACCGCAAACGGACAACCCTTGGTACAACCCTATAACATTTTTTCGGATTGTTTTGCGGCCATGGCTTTTGCCCAATATGGAATAGCGGCAGAAGATCAGGAATATAAAGAACTCGCCAAAAAAACGTATCTAAATATTCTTCAAAGAAAGGATAACCCCAAGGGAAAATATGAAAAAGGAACATTGGCCAGACCTTTAAAAAGTTTTGCCCTGCCCATGATCTTGTCCAATTTGGTTCTGGAGCTGGAAGACATATTGGAACCCAATGAAGTGGAGCGAACCATAGATTTTGCGGTTCAAGAGGTTATGGAAGTATTTCTGGATGGGAAATCCGGTATAATCTACGAATTCACAAAGCCCGATGGCAGTTTGGAAGACAGCTTTAACGGCCGTTTGCTGAATCCCGGTCATGGCATAGAAGCCATGTGGTTTATGATCGATATTGCCGTGAGAAGGAATGACCGGGAGTTAATAAATAAGGCTACTGAGACCATCGTCAAAATTTTGGAATACAGCTGGGATGAAGAATATGGCGGAATATTTTATTTTATGGATTCAAGGGGTCATCCGCCCCAACAATTGGAATGGGACCAAAAATTATGGTGGGTGCATTTGGAGACTTTGGTAGCCCTTGCAAAGGCTTATGAACAAACCCAAAACCCGGAAATTTCCGCTTGGTACACCAAGGTGCACGACTATAGCTGGCAGCATTTTTCAGACCCACAACACGGAGAATGGTTTGGGTATCTAAATCGAAGGGGGGAAGTATTGTTAAACCTCAAAGGAGGCAAATGGAAGGGATGCTTTCATGTGCCAAGAGCCATGCTCCAATGTTGGAAAGCCTTTGAGAGAATGGAGAATATAGGAATAATAAAATAGAAATTATCGTAAATTTATAAGACATGAAAAATACATTTTTAGCACTTCTGCTCGTAACCTATAATGTTACTGCACAACAGGAAAGCTTCGAGATTGCCGATGGGGTTATAAGCCATCAGGATCTGTTCAACACCACTATGAACCAGGATGTTTCCTGTTATCGCATCCCTGCCTTGACTACCGCCCCAAATGGCGACCTGATCGCCGCCATAGACGAACGGGTACCTTCCTGTGGCGACCTAAAATGGAGCAAGGATATCAACATTGTGATAAGGCGAAGTAGCGACAACGGCAAAACCTGGTCAGCAATTGAAAAAATTGTGGATTTTCCGTTAGGCAAATCAGCTTCGGATCCTTCTATGATCGTAGATGCCATTACCAATGAAATTTTTCTTTTTTACAATTATATGGATCTGGATAAGGAAAAGGACGTGTACTATTTACATATGGTAAAAAGTGCAGATAACGGCAAGACCTGGAGCCAACCCGAAGATATTACCCCTCAAATTGCCAAGAAAGAATGGCATACCGATTTTAAGTTTATAACCTCTGGCCGAGGCATACAGACCCGATCTGGCACCCTACTCCATTGCATGGTAAATCTAAATAGCGGACTACATGTTTTTGGCAGTAAGGACCATGGAAAATCCTGGTTTTTTATAGACACTCCCGTAAGTCCTGCGGACGAATCCAAAATTATAGAGTTGGCCAATGGGGATTGGATGATCAACGCAAGGGCAAATAAAGAAGGAAAAAGATATGTACATATTTCCAGTGATGAAGGAAAAAGCTGGGAAACCCAACCCGAACCTGCCTTGATAGATCCAGGCTGTAATGCCAGTATAGTCCGCTATACCTCCACCGAGGATGGTTACCGAAAAAACAGATTGTTGTTTTCCAATGCCAAAAGTGAAAAAGATCGCGTTAACATGACCGTTAGAATAAGTTATGATGAGGGCAAAACCTGGTCCGAAGGAAAAACCATTTACAAAGGAGAATCGGCCTATTCGTCCATGACCATAATGAAAAATGGCGACATTGGGCTGTTTTTTGAACAGGATGATTACCAAAAAAATCCTTTCGTAAGCTTTTCTCTTAAATGGTTGACAGATGGAAAGGACAGGTACAGAAAGCCAAGGCCCAGGAAAAACTAAACTATTATGCAATGAAAATACATCCCTGCCTTTGCTGTCAGGAATTTGGAACGGAATGGATGATACGTTGGTAGTATACGGTATTCAGTTGGCAACGTGACCTTGACTGAATAAGGTTGCCTTTTGCCAACTGTAGACTACCTAAGTTTTTGGAAACTATAAGTAACCTGACTTCGACTTATATTTAATTGTTAATTAGTTATTTATGATAATTTTGTCCGGTCGAGCGCAGTCGAGACCTCAATAAAAAGATATAACTCTCAAAAAACCTCTCGACTCCGCTACCATTGACGTCTTTATTAATAGTCTCAATATGAATGATATGAATTGGTAACGATAGTCACTTCGACAGAGTCCCTTTTCGGGACGACGAGAAGTCACACCTACTGGCCGAGAGCTGGATGTGCGATTTCTCATATGCATTGGAAATGACGATCTGGAAACCTCCAGTTTATAACTCATACCTTTAACTGTCTCTCTACCTGTATCATA
>TARA_R100000935_G_scaffold18503_1_pt1 | contig 76165 bp, 63 predicted proteins | sample TARA_R100000935 | Tara Oceans TARA_R100000935 (sample SAMEA2621502) | marine metagenome | biome: marine biome (ENVO:00000447); feature: surface water layer (ENVO:00002042); material: "saline water (ENVO:00002010), including plankton (ENVO:xxxxxxxx)" | depth 5 m
ATAGTGAGCCTTAGGGTAGTATTTCACCAGCTCAATACTTGTTAAAGCATATTCTGCTGCCTCTTCATATTCTTCCAGTTGAATTAACACTTCGGCCATGGTGGCATGCATAACAGACTTCTCTGGCTCCTTTTCTAAAGCTTCTTCAAGGAAATCACGCGCTTCTTCCAGTTCGCCCATTTGGTACTTTAATTTCCCCAACCTGTAAAGAATTTGTCCCGACTTGTTAGCTTCATGAGCTTTTTTCAAAATTTTGAACGCCTCTTTAGGCCTTCCCATTTCGGCTAAAATCTCAGCCTCGATAAAATCTAAATCGTATTTTACTTCTGTATTAGAATCTTTTATTTTTTCTAAATATTCATTGGCTTTAACAAACTCCTTTTCTTTAAGTGAAATACTAATCAAGTCCATGTAAAAAGGAGCTAAATCTATAGGATCTTTCTCTTCCAGTAATTCAATCAAATGCTGTTTTGCAGGAGCGAAGTCTTTTTTCCCCATAAAAACACGTGCAAGGTTATGTTTTAAATCTACCCTGGTCTTTTTTATCGCAACTTCAAATTTTTCATCTAATTTCTCTACATATCCCAATTCTATTAACTGTTGCATCGTATCTTCGTCAGACAAGGCATCTGCCTCTTCGCTATGGTTAAGATCTCCAAAGTCACCTGGTTCCTTATCCCAACTGTCAATATAAGTTGGCTCTGTTGTTTCCTTAAAAATATCTAGGATTACTTTCCCATCCATATCTCTCCCAATAGGCATTCCATAATGGTGCAGGATTGTAGGAGCCACGTCAATTAAACCCATACCAAATACTTTTTCATTCTTCTTTATATTTGGACCAGAAGCCACAAACATTCCAAATTGTCTATGCTCTAAGGAAGGTGCCGCTTGTAGTTTAGGCATATCTAAAATACGTTTCGATCCAGATTCAAAACCGTGATCTGACATTACTATGACAGTAGTATCTTTATCGATAAGCTGTAGTTTTCTCTCTAGCATCATATCCTGATACATATACGCTCCTGTTACAGCTTCTTTAAAAATATTGTAGTTATTTTCATCAACACTTGGCGGTCTTGGAGGGTGATATTTCATAAAACTATGACAGAAATGATCTATTAAATCATAATATACTGCCATAAAATCCCAATCACTGGTGCGCAATAATCTAGTAGCTGCATTATGTACGGAAGCATTTTCAGAAACCATTTTTGCAATAGCTGAAAGCCCTTTATGATTTTCCTGATCTACATCATGCGCTCTTGGTACAAAAGGGTAGAGATGCGCTTCCGTAATTTCGAAGGGAAACATTCTCAGATCCTTAAAGTTATCCTTTTCGCTCCAGGGATGTATTGCAAACTCACTCATAGGAGTTTGCTTTTTTGGATCTCTACTTGTTTTCTGAAAGCGGTCTGAAATAATTGTTCCATTAATGGGCTCTGCCGGGAAGCTGGGCCACCATCCAACAAGATTACTTTTTAATCCTTTATTGTGAAAAATATTCCAAAGTGCTCGTGTCTTTCTAGAGGTTGTAGTAACAGGTCTAACGGATTTAGCATCTGGTGTTACTTCAATAAAACCTAAAACTCCATGTTTATCTGGTGTTTTACCTGTAGCAACTGTAGTCCAAAGCATTGGTGAATACGGAGGATTCATCGTACTCATATTTCCATATACCCCGTTCTCTATTAACTTCTTTAAAGCAGGCATTTTCCCCTGTGCAATAAGCGGCCATATGATATCCCAATCTGCTGCATCCCATCCTATTAACAGTGTTTTATTTTTCTTCATTTAAATTGAAATTCTTATTATTAATCTTAACTTTTCTCCACGCTGCAAAACCTATATCACCAAGAGCCAAAATCGCCAAAGATCCCACAACCGGAACTTTCTCTGGATTAAATTTCTCTCTTTTGTAGTTGCTTTTACTCATAATATCGTGTAATTTTAAAATAGTTTTATATATTTACGCAAATTAACGAAGTAAAATGAGAGTTTTATTTCAAAATCCTATTTTATTATGAAAAAAAATACTTCTAAAGAATTATCAAAAAGATTATTGCGATACGGTGCACTTTCTGCAGCCGTTCTTGGTGTTGCTAATGCTAGTGGACAAGTTGTATACACAGATGTTGACCCAGATGCGGTTTTAGATCTTGCGGATACATTCTCTATTGACTTTGTAGGTGACGCAACAGAAAGAGTTCAGATAAGCAACCCTGATGGATTAGCTGGTGGTAGAGCCGCTCTTGCTTTCCCAAGTGCAGGTGGTGCTTTTGTTGGTTTCACATCTGGTGGATTTGAATATCCTTCTTTGTTGGCTGACGGAGATGTAATTGATGGTACAACATTGACTACTGATGGCGTTCGTGGTGACTTAAATTACTATGGTTGTGCTTATTCTAATAGCCAATGGTGTGATGATATCACTGACGGTTACTTAGGTGTTAAATTTACTTTTGATGGAAACACACATTACGGATGGGTACGTATGGACACTGATGTAGGTGGAGATGATTTAATAACAGTTAAAGGCTATGCCTTTGAATCAACTCCAGATACGCCAATCGCTGCAGGAGACGAAGGAGAGATCATTGGTGTTCAAGACCAATTATTTGCAAACTTCGATTTCTTTGTAAACAACGAGCAATTAAACTTGTCTGCTGCCAATGCAATGGATCAAGTAACAGTTTACACAATTCTTGGACAGCAAGTTGCAGACCAGAAGTTAAGTGGAACTAACGAAACAGTAAACATTTCTGCATTGAGCACTGGTGTTTATGTTGCTAAAGTTTCTATTGACGGAGCTGTAAAGACTATTAAATTTGCTAAAAAATAATTTAGCTTTTTTATAACGTTAAAGAGCGACCAGTTGGTCGCTCTTTTTTTATGCAATAATTTCTAACTGCCAGCTTATTGTTTATTTGCCAGTTGCCCACACGCGGCATCAATATCCTTCCCCCTGCTTCGTCTTACGGTAACAGGAATCCGGTTTCTTTCTAACGCATGCAGGTAATTGTCTACCGCCTCGGTTGCAGCTTGCTGAAACTCGCCATCGTCTATGGGGTTGTACTCTATGATATTTACTTTACAGGGCACGTACAAGCAAAAGCGAACCAATGCATCAATATCTTCTTTTGTATCGTTTAAACCCTTCCACACTATGTATTCGTAAGTGATTCTTCGGTTTGTTTTTTCGTACCAGTATTCCAGCGACTCTTTTAGATCTTCTAAGGTGAAATTTTTGGCAAAAGGCATGATCTGCTCTCTTTTCTCCTGAATAGCACTATGTAATGAAACCGCCAGATGAAATTTTACAGCATCATCGGCTAGTTTTTTTATCATTTTAGGCACCCCGGAAGTGGAAAGTGTGATACGCTTTGGCGACATCCCTAACCCTTCATCTGAAGTAATTTTTTCTACAGAAGCCAATACATTTTTGTAATTCATCAAGGGTTCGCCCATGCCCATAAAAACAATGTTGGACAAAGGATGCCCATGGTACAGCCTGCTTTCTTTATCTATTGCTACCACCTGATCGTAAATTTCATCAGGATTGAGGTTGCGCATTCTTTTTAATTTTGCAGTAGCGCAAAATTTACAATCCAGACTACATCCAACCTGTGAAGAAACACAAGCCGTCGTACGATTATGGGTAGGGATCAGGACAGATTCGACAATAAACCCATCATGTAGCTTAACGGCATTTTTAATGGTGCCATCGTTACTTTTTTGCAGGCTGTCTACTTCAATATGATTTATAACGAAATTATCTTCCAGAAGCTGGCGTGTATCCTTAGATATGTTGGTCATATCCTCAAAGGTATGGCTGCCTTTACTCCACAGCCACTCATACACCTGGTTTCCACGAAAGGGCTGTTGCCCAATAGAAGTAAAAAAATCTCTGAGTTGTTCTTTAGTAAGAGAACGAATGTCTTTTTTGTCTTTGCTCATTGTCTTGCAAAAGTACTACAAATGAGAAGAAAAGAAATAGATACTTGGAGAAGCCTCTCCAATTCTTTTTAAAAGTGCCTAACAATAATTTTTTTTGTAATGGTATCGCCACTATCAGAATCGGTAAGCTGCAAGAAGTAAACTCCTTCTTTAAATTGTGTAACACTAATCCTGTTATTGGTATCCTGAAGTTGTCCTATTGACACCAACTTGCCTACCACATCATACATGTCATACCGAAGGTTAGGGTATTTGTTATTAATTACAGTAATAAAATCACTTGTGGGGTTAGGGTAAATTTGCAGTTCCCCCACAAATTCATTGTCCACAACATTAAGCAGGTTGCTTAATGTTTCAACAGTCATTGTTCCCGTATCCATAGGGTCCAGCCAATCTTTTAATCTTTTTGCCGGAGTATTTCCAGCATCCCAGGCAATTCCAAAACGCCCATACACATCATATTCATTATTCCCTTCGGTACCGTTACAAAATGCTTGCCCGGCATACAGTTGCCCAATCACCTTTCCATTTTCATTAAATAACGGACTTCCAGAAGATCCGCTTTCTGTAGTTCCCAGTTCCCAGCCATTGCCAGTACCCACCGAGCCACCTCCTATTAACCACACGTCTACATTGCCTGCTTTTTCTTTAACAGCACCAGAGTTATCTCTGCAAACTTTCATAATATCTCCATTGGGATGATGTATTCCAACTTCAAAATCCGGGTCTTCATCGGTTGCGTTCCAGCCAGCGAAGGCAATATCCCAACTTTCCGGGATAGGGTTTACAAGTTCTACCAGTGCGAAATCGGTTTGTGTGTCAGCAGCACGAACAGCAACCCCACTTAATGTAAAATTATTGGTAACCTGAGCAGTATCGTCTCCTGTACCGCAAACAGGGCTAGGACTCATCCAGTTAAACCGAATGGACCAAAGTGCAGGATTGCTTCCTTGCAAGCAGTGATTTGCAGTTAAAAGGTAGGGTTTTTTATCGTTTTCAGCATTATTTAGCAGCACCGAAGAACATAAGTATCCGTTTCCTAGGTTGAGCAAAGCAACAGCCTTTTTTACAACATCTTTTGTCGCGTCAAAATCTGCTCCCACAGAGCAATTCACATCATAATTACAATCTCCCGAGTCGTTAAGCCCACGTGTCGCTTTCTCTGCAAATTGGTTTACGGCGCCCATCCTATACCCGTGAACAATACTTCCAATCTCAACGTTAAACGGCTCGTTTATGTGTGCGGGTTCATAATACTCTATCCATAGTTCTTCACCATTAATAAACCAGGACCCTAAGGTATTGTCATCACGATTATCAAGTTTTGTATATGCTTTGGAGAGATCATCTTTGTCGCCACTAAAAAGTTGCAGTCGTGTCTCAGAGGGAAGGTAGAACTTACTAAAATTCACGCTCAGATTCATAGCATCTTGAGCTATCACAGCCATCTGCCATATCTTATCCCCGTTCTCTAAAACGGTACGTTTGCCATCATTTTTTATATCTACCATCAACGCTCTTTCCACACCGTATCGCCAGGGTTGCGATTTATCCAGATCGTTTATAAGATCTTCTGCTTTTAATGTGGCTATATCCAGTGGGGGAAGTACTATTGGATGTATATTGGTTTCGATATTTTGAGACCAGCTAACAGGGACACTTTCTCCAGATCCCTGAGCGAAAAATGGCAGTGAAAGCAACGATAAAAACACTAGAAGTAGGTGTTTTTTCATACTGAAATACAAGTTGTTAGTGGTATATCGAAACTAAGATACTAGAAAAATAGCTGATTTTAAAAATAAAATGGTATAAAACAAAAAATCCCGGGTAGTAGCCGGGATTTTAGAGGGATTCTCTGAAGTATTAGATAATTAACATAGCGTCGCCGTACGTATAAAAACGGTATTTTTCTTTAATAGCTTCCGCATAGGCCTTCTTCATAAAATCGTGTCCGGCAAAAGCAGAAACCATCATCAATAATGTAGATTTTGGTGTGTGGAAGTTAGTCACCATCATATTGGCAATACTAAAATCGTATGGAGGAAAAATAAATTTATTGGTCCACCCTTCGTAATCGTTCAATGTTGCATTTGACGAAACTGAGCTTTCTAACGCTCTCATCACCGTGGTTCCTACGGCACACACACGTCTTTTTTGCGCAATTCCTTCGTTAATAATTGAAACAGCGTCTTTTGCTATCGCAATTTCTTCGCTATCCATTTTGTGTTTTGATAGATCCTCAACCTCTACCGGGCTAAAGGTTCCCAAACCAACGTGCAAGGTAACTTCAGCGAAATTAACGCCTTTGATCTCCAGTCGCTTTAACAAATGCTTTGAGAAGTGAAGCCCTGCCGTTGGGGCAGCAACAGCACCTTCTTTTTTAGCAAAGATGGTCTGGTATCGTTCAGCATCTTCTGGTTCAACATCCCTTTTAATATACTTAGGCAGCGGGGTCTCACCAAGCTCAGTTAACTTGTTTCTAAACTCTTCATACGAACCGTCAAACAAAAATCTAAGGGTTCGTCCACGGCTGGTGGTGTTGTCTATTACTTCGGCTACCAAAGATTCATCTTCACCAAAGTACAGTTTGTTACCAATACGAATTTTACGTGCCGGATCTACCAACACGTCCCATAAACGGGTTTCCGGGTTTAACTCACGTAGTAAGAATACCTCGATACGCGCCCCAGTTTTCTCCTTATTTCCGTACAATCTAGCAGGAAATACTTTGGTATTGTTTAACACCAATACATCATCTTCTTCAAAATAATCTATCAAATCCTTGAACATTTTGTGCTCGATGGTCTGCTCTTTTCGGTTTAAGACCATTAGTCTGGCCTCGTCACGATTGGGCGCAGGATGTTCGGCCAAAAGCTCTTGTGGAAGGTTAAAACTGAAGTTCGATAATTTCATTCCCATAGTGGTACAATTTTGTTGTAAAAAGTGGCAAATATACAACCTCAACATAGGGGTTGTCAAGTAAATGGACGATTATCTTTTGGTTTTGTTGGTTTTATCCCCCAACTCCACTTTGAATACCGTTTTACGAGCTCTATTTCTGTACTGAAATTCCAACCGCCTTCATATCTTCCCAGAACGTGGGGAACGATTTTGATACCACTTCGGCATCGTTAATATGCAGTGTTGTTTTAAGCGCTAGCGGAGCAAATGCCATTGCCATACGGTGATCGTTGTAGGTGTCTATAGCGATACCATCTTGTATAGCTTCGGAACGACTTACAACAAGGGTATCTTCCGTAATAACTACCTTCGCTCCTAACTTCTCTAGTTCAGTTTTAAGCGCTAGGAGGCGGTCGGTTTCTTTAATTTTTAGCGTGTGTAATCCTGTAAGCTCACAGCCAATTCCCAACCCAAAGCAAGTTACCGCAAGGGTCTGTGCAATATCCGGGGTGTTGGAGAGGTTTGCTTTAAAAACTGTTGGTAGACCTGTTTTTAATTTCTCAAGGGTGATGGCAGGCACTTCAGTATGAAAGCTGGTTTGCACCCCAAGTGTTTCATACAATTGGACTAACGCACTATCGCCTTGTAAACTTTCCGTTTTATAACTTGTTAGCTGTATGCTTTTTTTATCTGAAAGCGCAACCAAACTATAAAAATACGAAGCCGAACTCCAATCACTTTCCACTGTAACTACAGTGTTATCCACTGCTGCCAGAGGACGTACCGTAATTGTATTATTCATAAAATGAAACGAAACTCCTAGTTGTTCTAGCAAAGAAAGTGTCATTTCAATATAGGGCCGGGACGTGATCTCACCTGCCAGCGTTAACTCGAGTCCGTTGGGGAGTGAAGGAGCAATAAGCAACAATGCCGAAATAAACTGACTGCTTACATCCGCCTTTAAAATCACTTTATGCTTTTTTAGTTTTTTTCCTTTGATCTTTAGGGGTGGAAAGCCTTCTTTTTTAGAGTAGGTAATAGCTGCACCCAGGCTTCGCAGCGCATCTACCAGGATACCTATAGGACGTTGCTGCATACGTTCGCTCCCTGTTAACACTACTTCAGCCCCTTCCTTTGCTGAAAAATAAGCGGTCAAAAAACGCATGGCCGTTCCAGCGTGATGTATATCTATAGTTTCATCCGGGGAGTTTAATGCTTTTTGAAGTACCTCACTATCGTCACTTCTGGAAGCATTTTCAATGTTTAGATCAGGGTATAGTGCCTGAAGAATGAGCAACCTGTTGGTTTCGCTTTTGGAGCCAGTAATTTGCAACGCAGCTTCAGTTATTTCTTCTGAAGATTTGGAAAGACCTAGTTTCATTTTCTGTAGTCTTGTTCTTTTAACTTTCTCCAAAACTTTGCATAGGTAATGGCAAAACCGCAAATAAGACCAGCCCCCAACAACGTTATGATGCTTTTAAAAGTAGTTACTCTTTCCAGGAAAATTTCAGAAAAACCCAACGAAATTCCTTGCACCAAAATGAGCACTACCATGTAAATAAGACTTAGTATCACAACCGATTTCCAGAACCCCTTGTGGGTAATTACTCGTGTAAACATTATTTCAGTTTTTGATTGTTATGATGTCTGTCATGGTCACGCTTGGTTTTCAGGTCTAGTTTTGCATCGAAAGCAGCTTGTAAGTCTACGCCTGTCTGGTTGGCAAGACAGAGTACTACAAAAACAACATCGGCCAGTTCTTCGCCCAGATCTTTCTTTTTATCGCTTTCCTTTTCGCTTTGCTCCCCGTATCTGCGGGCAATGATGCGGGCTACTTCGCCTACTTCTTCGGTGAGTTGTGCCATATTGGTAAGCTCATCGAAATAGCGAACGCCGTGTTCCTTAATCCAGATATCTACTGCTTTCTGGGCGTCTTGAATGTTCATGGGTTAGATTTTTGTCAATACAATTTTCTCTTTTTCCTTCTCCGTAATTTGTGTAAACATGCCCTTTACATATTCATAATCCAGGGGAAGGATGATAGGCGTATTAATATCTAAAGATACGGCTAATTGCAACATCCCGGGAGTTTCCTGCAGCAAATAGGAGTAACTGCCTGTGTTGTTTGCCAGGTCTGCTTTAATGCCTTGCGGCATAGATTTTACTTTGTACCCTTCAGGGATTTTAATAGAGATGTTGTACTTCTGTGATTTCGGGTATTCAAAAAAGATAGGATATGCTCTTTTATCGTCTTTAAACGGGTTTTCCGTTTGTGCAAAAAACAACATGGGAGAAATATATAAATCGCCCGCAATCTCTTCTACCAGCGAGTTACTGGTTGCGGTATAACTAATACTCATATTCTCCTTAGTACTCTCCAGGTCATTCGCTTTAAACTCAGTAATTTTTACAGCTTCATCGCCTGTATCTATAGCGCTTATCTGGCTTTCCGTATTGGTATGTGCGTAGTTGCTTCTGTACTCTTTTGCAAAATGAGCTCCTTTACGTTCGCGAACCTTCGCCATTACCTCATCACCCTCTATCGTTGCCTGAACGTACGTAAGCTTTTTAGATACGTAGCCCGGGTACAGTCCAACCCAGTCCGATGTGCCGTCCGGACGAATTAACCTGCCCTGCCAGTTCATAGCACGTTCCGGAAGCATGTTTATACCTGCGAACGGATCGGTTCCATCCAGCACATACATTTTTCCATTGGCATTTACTGCGGCTATTACATAGTTAAACCCTTCCCGGGTTGGGTATACAGGAATTCCGTTTTCCTTTGTGCTTACCAGAACCGGGTAGGCATTCAGCCCTGCCTGCTGTAACATAGAGACCAGCATTAGATTAATATCCCCCACGTTTCCAGTTCCTTCTTTGTAAGCTTTTTTCACGCCATTTTCCGGGAAAAAGCCAACGTATTCGTTCCAGGCTACTTTAGACTTCACCAGCGTAAGAACCTTCGCCATCTTTTCTTCGTCTGAAGTTGCTCCTGCTAGAGCAGCATCTACATCGGTTTGATAATAATCACTTTTCTTAATTTCGTTTACAAAATCATCGCTTTCGTATAAGCTTTTTGAAACGGCTTCCCAGGTGGTTGCATATCTTTTTGGAACGCCTCCCGGATCGTTTATCATTGATAATTCCCAGAGAGAACGGGCTTGGTAGTTTTGAAGATTATCTATAAACAGTTCCTTTTTTAATGGTGGCACACTGCTCTCTTCCAGTAAGTAAATGTTCTCTTTATAGGTATATTCATTTCCTTTAAAAGTTCCATTGTTTCCTTGTTTTCCTCTAAACCCCTCATTATAATTTACAGTCCCCAAACCACTTTTACCGCGTATAGTTACTTTCTTTTGTTTAGAGTCCTGGCTAAAAGAATAAGCGATACCTGCCTTTGGGTTGGATTGAATATTGTATACATAGTACTCCGGGATCCTCAATTCTACAAGTTCTTTATTAATTGGGATAGTATATTGTAGGTCGATATCAGAAATCCTAGAAAAGGGTGATATTATTGTGTATTCATATTCAATCACACTTCCTTCTTTTATAGCTGGCATTGTAAATTTATTATTTACTCTATATTTATTAAGTCGTTCTTCGAACTGCCCACTTTTTTGAAGTTTTTCCTTTTTTACAGAGCCATCAACCAAGTTGTATGTTACTCCTTTAACATCAAAGTTTTCTCTATCGCTTCCGCTATCGTACACTATATAATTTCTAGTGGCCCAATCAAAACCTTGTTTAGTATAAATTTTAATACGCTCGTGAACTGTTACAGTTTGCATAAAGCCTTCTCCCTGTGTGTAATCGAACTTTACCTTATAATCACGATACAACACCGTAGCATCTGCTTCGGGATAGCTGGCGTTTTGTTTTTCGGCGAGTTCTTCTTTGGAAACTTTGCCGTATTTAAAGTTTTGGGCTGTTAAGCTTGCTGAAATAATTAAGAAAAATACTAGTAGGTACTTAGGTTGCATACGATGGTTATTTTATTTTTGAGAGTACGATTTTAGATTTTGAGATTTTTACAAATTCTCCATATAATGCCTGAAGAGCTGGATAATAATTGGCTGGTATTAAATAATGCTTAAACTCAAGTGAAAAAATTACCTGCAACTGGTTTGCTCGTTGCTGGATGTTAAATTGTAAGGCACTTATTCCCTCCTCCATTTTTACCATTTTTGCCTCCGGTAGACTTTCAATTGCATACCCATCAGGAATTGTATAGTTAATTATGTATTTAAGAGTAGAGGGGTACTCCAGATCAATTGGGTACAACCTATTCTCTTCGTTAAATTTATTTTCCTTTAAACCCCATATTAAGAGCGGCTCAAAGTATAATTTTTCACCTATTTTTTCAACATAATCTGAATGTGTAAAGTCGAATGCAATAGAAATAGGTTTGTCAGGATTATCAACATCTTTCGTTTTAAGATTCTCCACCTCAAATAAATCTATGTCATTCAAGGATTCTTCATAGGTTTCTTCTTTTAAATCCTGATAAAACTCCCGATGGTTCAATGCCTGATAGTTCGTAAGTCTTCTTTTAACAGTTCCGCTAACCGATAACTCCTCAAGGTTTAAAGTAGCGTTGGCAATAGAGGTTATAGCAGATTGTTTTTTTAACGCAATAGGATATAAAAGGTGGCTGCCATCTTCAAAAATAATTAACCCTTTGTCATTTATATACCGTAAGGGAACTTGCCCAAAGGCTGCATTTTTTTGTGAACCATCCAGTAAGTATCTCTTACCATTAATTTTAATAGTAGCAAGAACCATGTTAAAGGCATTCACTTGTGGATACATAACCCAGCCTTTTCTTTTGGTAGCGACTAATATAGGGTCGGCTTTTAACCCAACAGACCTGAGCATATGTACTAACAGCAGGTTAATATCTCCCGAATCTCCTTTTTTATCTCTATAGATTGTTTTTACGTACTCTGAACCACGGCTGTAGCCTTGATCCCACTTGATGGTTTCTTTTACATACCGGTCAATTTTTTTTGCAATTGCAAGGGTATCGGTTTCATCTTTTAATAACTGTTGAAGATCTTTTTTATAGAGTGCATCTCCTTTCTTCAATTGTCTTCCAAACCACTCGGCATTTGCATAGCTTTTAGCAACGTTAGACCAGGTTTGTTGATACCCGGTACCGTGATGCTGCATTAAAATTTTTCCTCGGTGATTATTTACATTGGTTACAAAATTTTCTTTATTCAACGGAGGTATGTCTTCGCCAATAAACAAGCTACTTGTTGCTTCGTCTACCCTGCGTATGGGTAATTTCACGTATTGGTTTTGACGGATGGAAAGGCTACCAGAGTACCCATTGTAAATCTTAAACCGCTGGTATTTAATAGGGAGTGAACTTTGGCTATAAAATTCCGAAAGACCTATAAAAGTAACTTTATATTTAATTTCAATAATCGATCCTTTTGTAACTCTGGGGAAGGTAAGTTTACTTATCTCCTCATCTTCTGAGACCTCTTCTTTAAAAATTCCGTCTTTGGAAACCTTTACCGTTTCAATTTTCCCATCTACCAAGTTATACGTAGCCGCTTTTAACCCCCTGATATTGTCAAACCTAATGATCCAGTCTGAATATTCAAACCCATCTGAATTATAAATCTTGATACGTTCATGTACTTTTAGTGCATTTCCGTAAGCAAAGTCTATATCTCTATACAAAATGGCGGCGGGAGCTTCAGGGAAAACCTCATCTGCTTTTTCTTCCAGTTCTGCTATCGTAACATCACCAAACTTCCTTTCTTGACCAGCAACTGACCAGCTTTGAAAACATATAAAAACTACGACTACTACTAATTTAAAGTGTATCACTTTGACAAGACAATTTTAGATTTTGAAATTTTTGTGTATTCATCAAACAACTCCTGCAGGGCACCGTAATAACTTGCAGGTATAAGGCTATAGTTTACATCCACCTGAAGTTTTAACTGTAATAGTTGCCCTTGCTTGTTTGCAATAAAAATGAGGCTCCCTAAATTATCCTGAAGCGTAATTTTTTTGTTTTCTGGCACACTTTCCAAGGTATACCCATCTGGAATATGAAATGTAATTGTATAAACTTCCCGTTGGGGAAACTCCAGGTCTATGGGGTACAGACGTTCCTGATCATCAAATTCGTTTTCGGTATTTCCTAAAAACAAAAAAGGGGAAACATACAACGTTCCTGCAATTTCTTCTACAGCATCCCGGAACGTGAAGTTATAGGAAAACTGAGCGTGTTCTTCAGACGTAGCCCACTCCTTATTTTTAAAGTCACTAATAGAAAGTAATGGGTTAATCTCTTCCATGGCTTCCTGGAAGTCTATACTTTCAGCTTCTTCAAAAGCATTTTTATACTCTAAGGCAAAGTGGTTTGTAAACTGGTTTTGGACTGATCCAAAAGCAGTTTTATCGCTCAAATTTATTTTTGTAGAAATAATTGCGTTACTAACAGACACAGCTGCATTACGCGTTGGAAAACTAATAGATCCCCCATCCTCCAGAACAACCAGCCCGTAGTCGTTCATTAAATCTACAGGAATTACTCCAAAGGTTGCATTTTTTTCTGAAGCATCCAGGAGGTAAAACTCCCCTCCTATTTGAAGTGCACAAACCGTAGCGTTAAATGTTCTTTTTTCAGGAAACAGCATTTCCCCCTGGTGTTTGCAGGCAACAACCATTGGGTTTGCATTATAGCCCAGGTCGCGCAGCATTGCCGTTAGCAATAAGTTTATAGCACCCTTACCTCCTTCCTTATCTTTATAGGTATCCTCCAAATCATAAACTCCTGTGGAATACATTCCATTGTATTTCATGTTTTTTTGAACGTACTTATAAACTATTTTGGCAGTTTCTAGCGTATCTCTTTTATCATGTAGTAAGGGCTGAATGTCTTTTCTGAAGAATGGCTTTTTCTCTAATTGACTTCCAAAATATCTTGAATTATTATAAGACGATGCAATACTTGCCCATTTTTCCTCATCCTCTTTTTCGCTCTTGTTCTTTATGAAAAGCCTGCCTCTATAGTTATCCGGATTGTTTACATACGGTTCCTGTTTACTCTTTGGAATATTTTTTGCCGTAAAAATTTTCAGCTTTTCATTATCGGTTTTTTCTTCTGTAAGCTCTATTGTGTAATTCGGGTTTTGCTTAAAATCCATCCACGAGTTAACGTTTTGCACCACCAGTCTAAAATTTTTGACAGGAATAATATATTGAATCGGTATTTCATGTAACCGAATATCTTTTACACGGTATTTCAATTCGATTACCGATCCTTTTTTAACCTTTGGAAATGAAATTTTTGTAATCTCGTAATCGCCCCCTACCTTCTCTTTAAAAATACTGCTTTTTTTTACGTGTGTTTTTTCAATAACACCGTTTTCTAAATTATATGTGTAACCCTGTAGATAGCTAATGTCTGAAAAGGGTATTTCCCAGTTGGAATATTCAAACCCATCCTCATTGTAAATTTTAATGCGTTCATGAATTTCAAGCTCGTCACCGTAGTCCAGTTTAATTCGTTTAAAAACTGTTTTTGCAGGAGTATCAGTAAAAATAGTATCCTGTGTTTCTTCCAGGATCGCAGTACTTACCTGCCCCAACTTAAAATCCTGAGCCTGTATAGTACACAAACCGGTAAGAACCGGGATCATAAAAAAAAGAAACGCTTTCATTACTTCGTTAAGACTATTTTAGATTTATCTTTCTTAACTACCTGCTGTATAAACTTCACATAGTTATTGTACTCTTCTTTTGGAAATGTTCCCGAATTAAGTACAAGTTCACGACTATAGGAAATTTTTGAGCCATCCAGTTTATCCACACGGGCCTTGTAGGTTCCAAATTTTGAAATAATATGTATAGGCTCAAAAGCTGCTTCAACTTGACAGGCTTCAGGCAACAGAATTTCTACAGTGTCACGGTAGGTTGCACCTCTTCTTATTTTTAAAGGAAGGGTTCTGTCATCTTCAGCAGCAGGTAAGTAACTATATCTGGTAAACACATTTGGATTTAATAAAATTCTATCTCCGGCTGTAGAAATATAATTTTTTGTCTCGAAGTTAAGGTCTTCAGTAAAAGCAATCCTTTTTTTATCGTTTGTAAAATTAATGTTGGCTAACGACAGGTTGTTTAAATGCCCCCAGATATTCTTAAAGTACATTAAAACATCGTCATTTGTTGCAGATTCCAGAAAGTACTTATTACCATATAGTATTCCTTCTGAAGTTTCCGAAAGGGTTCCCGACACTGTAAAATCGTCTGATACAGTAACCTTTGCCTGAAGTACCTGTATGTTGTCTTCGGTCTTATAGGTGTGTGTTCTGGCAATTACACCTCCCTCTCCTGTTACCATCAGTACTTTTCTATCGTCTGTAAAATCTCCAAGGTAATTAAAAGGAAGTTGTTGGCTGGTACATTCTAAAAAAACAGTTTCATCTTCAAACGGGACTGTTAAAATTACGTGGTTCCCTTGTAGGGCAACGAAATCCTCATCCAAATCCCTACCGTCCTCACCTGCATCTACTATGGTGTAATATGAATCTATCCCTTGTGATTTAAGCAATGCTTTGGTATAATTGGTCAGGCCTTTACAATCTCCATAACTAAGCTCATCCACTTCGTTTGCCGGAGAAGGCTGCCAGCCTCCAATCCCTACCTGAACACTTATATAGCGGGTTTTATTCTGCATAAACTCATAAATTAGCCGTGCCTTTTCTTTTGGATCTTCAACATTTGCTACAAGCTGATTTATTTTTGCCTTTGTACCAGAGGGAATTCTATCTCTTCCGGACAGGAGCTTATCTTTTTGCCAGAGACCAAAATCTTTCCAGCTCTTTACATAAGCACTTTGATTCTCTAACTGAAATTTTTGCAAGGCTACTTTCACAACGGGTGTAAACTCTGTGTAATGTGGACCAAGATTCTCCCGTTCTACCGCAGCCATATTTTTAAGCTCATACTTATATTTTCCAGGAGTTTCTTTTACTGAAACTTCAAATTGCTCTAGGTTATACTTTCTGCTCACCAAAGGCACTTGCTTTTCATTAATGACCGTATAAGAAGATTTCTGAGTGCTCACATCGTAATAAGGCGACGGGTCCCATCGTGGTAAAAAAGCAGTGGACGATGTTTCAAGCTCTGAAACAAACTCGAACGTAAACGGAAAGCCACTCGGCGAATAATCCAGATACATTTTTCTGTTATCGGTATATAAGTTGCCATCGGTTGCACTTACATCGGTAAAGTCTCTTTTCTTAAACTTTTTAAGGACTTTTCCTTTTTCATCATACACCTTAGCTGCGAGGTCTTTAACTGAAGTACTTTTGTCATACCCAACAGCTGGTCGAACTGCTGAAAGGCCATTTCGGTTAAATACTGTAACCACTTCCTTTACGTATAATGTCATATCATTAAAATCGTCTAGCGTAATAACAATTTCTTGATTTCGAATGACCGCGTCAACATCTTCCTTGAGTTCGGCAGGAATTTCGGAAATGGCGTATTGGGAAAATAATGGTGACGTGAGGGTAAGGCACGCTAATAAAAATAGTAATCTCATAAGTAAACTGCTGGAGGCGGGCAATATAAATTTTTCTTACATGTATCCCAACAAAAAATCATTCTTTAACTTTTGAATCTATGGTTATGGTCACTGGACCATCATTCACCAAAGCAACGTCCATCATCGCACCAAATTTTCCTGTTTGCACTTTTTTACCTAATTCTTTTTCCAGCTTTTTTACAAAAGCCTCGTAAAGAGGAATGGCAGTTTCGGGCCGGGCGGCTTTTATAAAACTTGGACGGTTGCCCTTTTTGGTGCTCGCATGCAGGGTAAATTGACTTACCACAATTACATCACCCCCAATATCTGAAATTGAAAGATTCATAGCACCCCTTTCATCTCCAAAAATTCGAAGTCGGGTTACTTTGCCGCAAAGCCAATCAATATCTTCCTGGGTGTCTTCAGCTTCAATACCTACTAAAACAAGGTACCCCTGCCCTATTTCTGAAATTATTTTTTCTGAAATAGTTACGGAAGCTTTTTTTACGCGTTGGAGAATGATTCTCATTTAGGGGTTTTTAGGGTTGAGGGTTGAGGTTAATAATACGTATTAGTAAATCATACCTCGTACTTTTTTCATTCTTTCCCATACATATCTTTCCGGAAGTGTTCTTCTTCTCCTTCCAAGATCTGAAGGTAACTTTTATAGCGTGACCAGGCCAGTTCGTCGTGCTCTAAGGCATCTTTTATTGCGCATTGTGGCTCTTCGACGTGCAAACAGTTATTAAATTTACAGTGTTCCTTCAGTTCAAAAAACTCTGGAAAGTAGTTCCCCAGTTCTTCTTTTTCAATTTCTACAACGCCAAACCCTTTAATTCCCGGTGTGTCAATTATTTTAGCATCGAACGAAAGATCGAACATTTCAGCAAAGGTGGTGGTGTGCTGTCCTTGTTTATGCTGCTCTGAAATTTCAGAGGTTTTTAAGTTAAGTGAAGGTTCAATAGCATTTACCAACGTGCTTTTACCTACTCCACTATGCCCGGAAAACATACACACCTTCTCTTCCATAAGTGCTTTTACCTTCTCAACATTTTTGCCCGTTTCGGCTGAAATCCCAATGCATTCATACCCGATCTCTCTATACAGGGCGGCCAGGTATTTTATCTCTAACAACTCATCGTCGTTATACGTGTCTACTTTATTAAAAAGCAACACGGCTTTAATGTGATAAGCTTCTGCAGTGACCAGAAACCGATCTATAAACGTGGTGAATGTGGGGGGATTATTTAACGTAATAAGTAAAAAAGCTATATCTACATTTGCGGCTATGATATGCGTTTGCTTGGATAGGTTGACACTTTTTCTGATAATATAATTGTCCCTGGGTTCAATCTTATTGATAATACCAATGGTTTCATCTCCTTTGGTTTCCACCTCAAACTGAACGTGATCCCCTACAGCCACAGGATTGGTGCTTTTAATACCCTCTATCCTGAACTTTCCTTTAATTCGGCATTCGTAAAATCTGCCTTGCTGCGATTTCACTGTATACCAGCTTCCAGTAGATTTGTAGACCACTCCTTTCATACCGCAAAGTTGCAAAAACTTTTAGTTATTGATGATTTTCTTTTGATGATTAATAGATTCTTGGTGAATGGCTTTGTATAATTTTAAAATAAACTCTTCACTCAATTCATTATCTTCTCCTTGCAAGATCATTTTACCTAAGATCTCATTCCACCGTTTCGTCTGCAAAATAGCTACATTGTTTTGTTTTTTCAGCTTTCCAATTTCATCACTTATTTTCATACGGTTCCCTAAAACCTCCAGCAATTTATGATCTATCACGTCTATCTTTGCCCGCATGGTAGCTAGCTTATTTCTGTATTCCACCGCATCTCCTTCTTCTTTTCTAATGCGAAGATCGACCGTCATTTGTTCTAATGAAGCGGGTGTGATCTGCTGTTTGGCATCACTCCAGGCATTATCCGGATCGTAGTGCGTTTCTACCATTAAACCGTCGTAGTTTAAATCCAGTGCAGTTTGGCACAAATCGAAAATAATATCGCGACGACCAGCAATATGCGAAGGATCTAAAATAAGGGGCAGATCCGGAAAACGATTTTGCAAATCGATTGGGATTTGCCACTCGGGGTTGTTGCGGTAGCGGGTTTTCTCATAAGTGGAAAAGCCCCGGTGAATTACCCCTAAGTTTTTTACTCCTGCTTCATAAAAACGCTCTACAGCCCCCAGCCACAGCGCTAAATCCGGATTTACAGGGTTTTTAATGAGTACCGTTTTATCGGTTCCCTTTAGCGCATCTGCCAGTTCCTGAACTATAAATGGAGAAACAGTAGTACGTGCTCCTACCCATAAAATATCTATGTCGTGTTTTAAAGCCAGGTCTACGTGGTTTGCATTGGCAACTTCGGTAGTGGTGAGCAAGCCAGTTTCTTCCTTCGCCTTTTGAAGCCATTTTAGCCCTAAAGCGCCAACTCCTTCAAAATTTCCCGGGCGGGTTCTTGGTTTCCAGATGCCGGCACGTAACACCGTGGTATCGGTATCCTTTAATTGATGTGCAATTTTTAATACTTGCGCTTCGGTTTCGGCACTACACGGGCCTGCGATGACCAATGGGTGATCCAGTCCAAAGGCGTTTAACCAACTTCTTAATTCTTTTTTATTTTCCATAGCTTGTCGTTACCAGTAACGTACTGGGTATATTTTCCAGATTTTGTTTGTAAATTCCTAATATTCGTAACTGTGATACTGCTTTTTTGAGCATCGTGGTCACTTCTTCAAAAAGTGTTACATTGTCAAAAAGCACATCTACATAAAAGGAGTACTGCCAGGGTTTCCCTTCTATAGGAAACGACTGTATCTTGGTTAAATTGATGCCAAAGGTACTCAACAATTGTAAAACATTGGACAAACTCCCAATGGTATGATCTAACTGAAATTTCAGGGTGGCTTTGTTCAATTCGGGAACAATTGTTTCAGACTCCCTCCCTAAGACTACAAAGCGGGTTTTGTTATCTTTTATCGTCTGAATATTCTTCCCCAGAATTTGCAATCCATACTTTTCGGCCACTTGTTTTCCAGCAATAGCAGCGACTCCTTTCAAACTGTTTTCTTTAATGCGCTTCGCCTCAGAAGCTGTATCTTTTCCTTCAATTATTTTACAATGCGGTTGTAACCTCTGTAAATATTGCTTGCATTGTTGTAATGCTACGGGATGAGAATGTACTTCGTCTATGGTGTGCAACGTTTCGCCTCCCAGTGCCATTAAATACATATTTATAGTGAGAAAAGTTTCATCCAGTATCTTCAAATTGCTGGAATCTATAAGTTCATAATTTGGTAAAATGGACCCTGCGATGGTGTTTTCAATGGCAATCACTCCAAAATCTGCATTAAAGTTGGTAATGCTTTCGGCTACCTTGTCAAATGAAGGGCAGGGCACTAACTCTAATTCCGTTTCTGGAAATAGTTGCTGTACTGCGAGGTGATGAAAAGAACTTTCAATTCCCTGAATGGCGATTTTTAAAGACATAACGTTTTAATTTTTAGCATAAAAAAATCCCGAACACTTTGTCCGGGATTGAGAATATATATTGTTTTTACAAATACCTACATAGCGCTCCCGTTCCTATTGTTAAAATAGAAATACCAAAAGCTAAAAAATGTACGTAAATTGGTCATTATTCGTTATTGTGTTATCAAAGGTAAAGAAATCTTGCAACCAACAACCTATTTTCTTGAAAATTTTATATTTAGCTTTGCTTTATGTCTATAACAGTTCAAAATATTACTAAGACGTACGGTGCACAAAAAGCGCTGGATGCCGTTTCTTTTGAAATTAAAAAAGGAGAAATCGTTGGTTTCCTAGGTCCCAACGGAGCAGGAAAATCTACCATGATGAAGATTTTAACTACGTATCTTTCTCCCTCAGAAGGGGAAGCTAGCGTAAATGGATTCTCTGTTGCTGAAGCTTCAACGAACGTGCAAAAAAGTGTTGGCTATTTGCCAGAGCACAATCCGTTGTATCTGGAAATGTACGTAAAAGAATACCTCACCTTTAATGCCGACATCTATGGTAGCACCAAAGAACAAGTCGCTGAAGTGATACAACAAACAGGATTAACACCTGAAGCGCATAAAAAAATAGGGCAACTTTCTAAAGGGTATCGCCAACGTGTGGGACTTGCAAATGCATTGTTGCACAATCCAGATGTCTTGATACTGGATGAGCCTACTACTGGACTCGATCCCAATCAGTTAATTGAAATTAGGGAGCTTATAAAATCGTTAGGAAAAAGTAAGACAGTGTTACTTTCTACTCACATTATGCAGGAGGTGGAGGCCATTTGCGACCGGGTTATTATTATTAACAAAGGAAAAATAGTGCTCGATAAACAGCTAAAAGAGCTCACCGAAGGCCAGCAACAAATTGTGGAAGTTGAATTTGATTACCGTGTGGAAACCGTGGCTCTGGAAAAATTACCCAAAATGGTTAAGGTCGAAAATCCTGCTGGGTTTGTATATTTTCTTCATTTTGAAACCAAAGAAGATATGCGCAGCAAAGTTTTTGATTTTGCCCACGACAACGGACTCAAAATTCTCCAACTACACCAGAAGAACATGACGCTGGAAAAGTTGTTTGTGGAGCTCACATCAAGTACGCAGTAATCAGTATTCAGTACGCAGTAGGTTGTTCAAAAATCTACAATCGTACACCTTAAATCTACAATCGTAATGTATCCACCTCCACACCACCAAACAGATGACATCCAAAAAATGATTGCTGTGATTAAGGCGTACCCATTTGCCATGCTGGTTTCTGCGGAAGGAAATACGCCCTTTATTACACATATCCCAATAATCTACAATGATGAAAGTGGAAAGCTGGTAGCGCATATAGACAAACAAAACCCACAAGTTGAGACATTGCTTAATGGAGCCGAAGTAACTGTAGTTTTTAAAGGCCCAGATTGCTACATTTCACCCAGTGTGTACAGCACACCACAACTCCCTACTTGGAATTATATTAGTGTTCATATTACTGGAACCATTCAACTCATAAACAACCCTGAAGCTGCCAAACAAACTATGGTTGAAATGACTAGATTTTTAGAACAGCCCCACCCTAAGTTTAAACTAGCACTAGACGACCCACGAATGGATCGCCTTATTAAATACATTCAAGCATTTGACATTGAAATTACCGCTTGGGAAGGCAAGTTTAAATTGTCCCAGGATAAAAATGCTGAAGATTTTAAACTAGCGAAACGGGCTTTGGTAAAAAGTTCTCAAAAGAATATTGCTTCTTTTTTGGAGAAAATTTACGCCAGTTCCTAATTTTCAACTATAGTACTCTCTGCTAAGGCAAACATATAAAATGGATCGGGAGAACTCACAAGTGAGATCACTCTAACCTGAAGCCCTTCACCATCTCTGTAATACATTTTTTCAGTACCTGCTGAAATACTACCATCTTCAAGGATTGCGTAGGACTTATTATAATCAACATTCTCGAATTCACCTAAGGGAGTCTCAACGGCATTAATAGTTGCATCATACTCACCATATACTTCTCCAAATTGTTCGACACGGACTAAATAAGGCTCAGTAGTTTCTTTAGTAAATATTGGTACACCATTACTATCAATTAAATAGCCTAAAGAGTCCCTAAGAGATTTATTTCCTATAACATTTAGACATATATCACACGTCCCCTCTCCTATTAATGTAGATTCAAATTTATAATACGTTTCTCCATTTATAGTCTCAGTATCTGTAATCGTACCCGTCACTAAAAAATCCTGTGCTTCATACTCCATGCTACTAATATTGTAACGATATACATTATACGTCCAACTATTGCCAACACTCAAGGCATAATAGTTTGCTTCGTTTTCTGCAATTTCGGTTTGTTCGTCATCATCAGAACAAGAAATCAATAGCGTTGCTGTAAGTAGTAAAAATAAGGTTGAAAATTTATTCATTACGTTAAGATTTATGGTTACTAAGTAATCGTGCTGAATAAAAAGAATGTGTTGGTTAGTGTTTTAAAAACGAGATTTTTTATATCTTGGTATGTGACAGTTTAAAAAAATGTTTTTTTGAAATTTATTTCACAAAGACCAACGGAGGTAATGTGATTTTTTTTTAAATGTTCGCAAAATCCTATAGGAACAGAGCGATTTTAGTTAAAATACTCCTTGACCTCCTCAAAATCCAATCCCCCATAATTCCCACTACTCATTAACAACAACGAAGTATTTTTAAAATCCTGAGTATAGAGAAAGGTTTTAAAGTCGGCTGGGTTGGTGAAAACGGTTAAATCTTCTCGTTGGAACGCTTCGGTAATTTGTTCCATTTTAATTGCTTCTAAGCCTTTAATCATCACGGCATGCGGAGCGTAAAATACGACAGCGGTGTCTGCCGCATCCAGAGCTCCCTGGTATTCGGTTAAAAATTCAGGGGTGAGACTACTGTAGGTGTGCAATTCCAGGCATGCGATTAATTTTCTATCGGGATACTGATTTTTCAGGGCTTCCGTGGTGGCTTTTACTTTGCTTGGACTATGCGCAAAATCTTTGTAAGCGATAGCTGTTTCGGTCTCGGCAATTTTTTCTAAACGTTTGCTGGCTCCACTAAAGGTGGCGATGGCCTCATAAAAATCTTCAGCGTCTATGCCCATCAGCTGGCAAATCCATCGGGCGCCTTCCAGATTATTCAGGTTGTGTTTCCCAAACACTTCAATTGGCATAGGACCTTCTGGCGTTTCAAGCAAGGTAGTGCCGTCTTCAACAGTATATTCCGGAGTTTGGTAAGGTACTTTTTTTATAGTCGCCGTACTGTCTTCCACCACCCGCTTTACTTCAGGGTCTTCCTGGTTGTAGATCATCGTTCCTCCATTGGTCATCTCGTTAAGAAAAATTTCAAACTGCTGTACGTAGTTTTCATAGGTTGGAAACACATTAATATGGTCCCAGGCAATTCCGCTTAACAACGCAATGTTGGGTTTATACAAGTGAAATTTAGGACGCCTGTCAATAGGACTAGACAAATATTCATCCCCTTCTAAGACAATAAAATCGTTTGTTTCGGTAAGCTTTACCATAGTGTCAAACCCTTCCAGTTGGGCGCCCACCATATAATCTACATCTCTGTCGTGGTAATGCATCACGTGCAAAATCATAGAAGTAATGGTAGTTTTCCCGTGGCTTCCACCAATAACTACGCGGGTTTTATTTTTGGATTGTTCGTATAAAAACTCCGGATAGCTATAGATCTTTAATCCCAATTCTTTCGCCTTCAGTAATTCGGGATTATCTTCTTTGGCATGCATCCCGAGAATCACTGCTTCAATGGCTGCTGAAATTTTAGCTGGAAACCAACCATATTCCGAAGGCAACAACCCTTTGGCTGCCAACCTGCTCTTTGAGGGGTCAAAAATTTCGTCGTCGCTTCCGGTTACGTGATATCCTTTGTTGTGTAATGCCAATGCCAGATTATGCATCGCTGCACCGCCAATGGCTATAAAATGTACTCTCATAGTAAGTTGAGAAGTTTAGGGTTTGTAGTTTAGTATTTGAACGTATAAAGTTAGGGGATTCTGTTTTGAAAATTGCACTTCGATACAATTTTACTCCTCCGTCACTAAATAACTCAGCAACCCTCAAAAAAATAGAGTATCTATAATTTTAGAATTTTAAAAAGAGTTTCCAGTTAAAATTATATCGAAGGGCCGTTACAAGCTAAGTATTTTCTCCTTCTCCTCCTGTGCCTGTTCAAAATCCGGGCGATCGCTTAAGGCTTTGTTAATCCATTGGAGGGCAGTTTGTTTTTTTCCTAAATTCTTATAAATCTGTGCCAGGCGATAGTATGCCCAGTCTTTTGGAACACCGTCCCGTACCGAATGGTTTTCAACATAAGCTTGCAGACAATTAATACCCAGTGCTGCATCCAGATTATACTGGGCGGCAATCTTCCCTATTTGATAATTCAAACTGTTCCTTTTATGGATTTGAAGTGATTTATTTGCCGTTTCCATGGCTTCTTTTGGCTTGTTGTTTTTCTCGTAATGTTCGGCCAGTTTTTCGTAGGTTGTGGGCGAGCCTCCTATCTCAATTGCTTTTTTATAAAACCGCTCTGCATCGTCGGGTCTGTCATCGTATTCGGCAATATAACCGTTGGCCAGGTAGCCATCTACGGGGGAAATTTTAAGGAGTTCATTGGCATAGTGAGTCGCTTTTTTCTGGCTTCCCCCAATAATCCCAGGTAATTGCATATAAAATTCTACCAAGGCCCAACGCACTTCAATATGATTTGGATCCAGTCTGGCAGCGGTTTCAAAATGCTCTTTTATATCGCCAATATAGGTTGCTGCTCTAATTTTACTAATGGAGAGTGCTTTCATTCCTAAGGCTCCCCCGTATTTAAAATGGTAATTGGCACTTTTATCGTTTGCCTCCACTAAAACTTCGTAATAATCTATCGCCGTATCCCAGTCTTTTTTATAGCCGGCAATATCCCCCAGATATTCCTGGGCTTTCAGGTCGTTTGGATGTGCTTTTAAGTGTTGCTCAAAAAGCGGTTTTGCCTTATTAAATTGCTCTGTCACAAAAAACGTTTCGGCTTTTTCAAAAGAAGTCTGTGCTGAAAGCAGCATAGGGAACAGGGCAAAAAAAAGTACGTACTTCATTGGGACAGGTTTGTGGGTTCAAATATACTTCATTGTATAATTCCTAGAAAACAAAAGTATATACGCCTTTAGGAATATCTAGGTTTTAGTAACTTTATACAAATACAGTTCCAAAAAACGAAGTTACCTAATTGAAACGTGGGTTTGGCTCATTTTTTGTCTCTAAACGCTCAAAGCTCTTTTTTAGAAAGTACTGCTAAACGTATCTTTCAGAAAATTTTATACGTATGAAAATCTTATACACCCTTATAATTGCACTATTTACAATGGCATCCAGTACCGCACAAAATACCAACTACAACGTACTCTGGAATCAGGTTGAGAAATTGGAACTAGCCGACACCCCCAGATCTGCTTTAGAGATCGTCCAGCAGATTGAAACCAAAGCCAAAGCCGAAAATAACCAGGCGCAGCTCATAAAAACACTGCTATTTAAAAGCAAGTTTGCCATGATTCTGGAAGAGGACTCCCAGCTTTCGGTGGTGGAAGACTTTAAAGCAATGATCAGCAAAACCGAAGTCCCGGCTAAAAATGTGCTGCAAAATATGCTGGCAAAGGTGTACTGGGACTATTTTCAACAAAACCGTTACCAGTTTTACGACCGTACCAAGACCGACCCTTCGACAAGCTCAGGGAGCGTAGATTTTAGAACATGGGATTTAGAGACTCTGTTTGCTGAAATTTCCTCGTATTACGAAGCATCGTTAGAGAATTCAAATATTTTACAAACCACTACTACTGAAGCCTTCGAACCTATTCTAACCACCTATGAAGGCTCTAACACAGTAAGACCTACGCTGTATGATTTTCTGGCACATAATGCGTTATCATTTTACACAAATAATGAAAATTCCATTACAAAACCTACCTATGCGTTTGAAGTAAATGACCCGAAATTTCTGGGAGATCTTCAGGAGTTTCAACGCTTAAAATTGACCTCAAAAGACAGTACCTCTCTGGAATTGAAGGCCCTTCAGTTGTATCAAAATTTATTAAAATTTCATTCAGATACTAAAAATGAAATTCCGCTAGCATCGGTGGACGTAAAAAGATTAGGCTTTGTTTATTACCATTCAAATGACCCCCAAAAAGATGCTATTCATCTTCAAACATTAAAAAACAGTAAGGCTAAGGTTAAAGCTCCATACGCAAAAGCAATTTATGAGTATAACATTGCGTATCATACAGACAATCTTAGTCATGGGTATTTACAGGGTGAAAAAGATATAAATCGCTGGGCAAAAAAAGAAGCCCTCGAAATCTGTGAGCAACTCATTAAAGATTTTCCTGACACGCACATAGGTTCCCAAGCCGAAAAATTAAAACAAAGCATCACCGAGCCATCCCTTCAGCTTCAACTGGAATCCTATTTGCCTATCGCCCAAGATAGTAGAATACTGGTGACCTACAAAAATGTAAAAAACGTACAGCTTTCCGTCTATAAAATTTCAGCAAAAGAAAGTGAGGCGCTTCAGAAGATCTATGACAAACAAAAAAAGCGGGATTTTATTTCAGCATTAAAACTGGAAAAACAATGGACACAGCAACTAAAAGACGAAGGCGATTACCGAGATCACAGCACCGAAATCCTGCTTCCGGGTTTTCCGCAGGGGCGTTATCTAATCATGGCAACGCCAGGTAATAGCGACAACAAACGCCTTTTTGAGCATACTGATCTGCAGTTTACCAATCTTGCTGTTGTGAAAACGCAAGATGAAAATGACACCTATTATCAAATAGTTAACCGAAATAACGGACAACCTATTTCCAGTGCACAATGTGTAGTAAAAGATGGTCAAAAAAGATATAGCAAAAATTTTATTAGTGACTCGAGAGGTTTTATAAAAGTACCCAGAGATGGCAACCAGTATTACAATCTATCCGTGACGGTGCGCAAGGGGGATGACACTGCCGAATTCAATAATTATTACAATTACAATCGTTATCATGAGGGAGATGAAAATCGCTACAGAAGCTTTTTGTTCACAGACCGAAGCATTTACAGACCCGGACAAACCGTTTATTTTAAAGGGATTGTAGCCGAAACTTTGAACAAGAAATCCAAGGTGGTTCCTAACCAAAAAGTATTTGTGACTTTGTATGATGCAAATTATGATGACGTAACCGAAGTAGAACTTAAAACCAACGAATTTGGAACCGTAGCAGGTGAATTTGTCTTACCAAACGGAGTCTTAACAGGTCAGTTTCACCTTGAAATTGAATCTGAAGACACCAAAAATCTTTCTTCTGAAGTTTACATTAATGTAGAAGAATACAAGCGCCCCAAGTTTGAAACCAATTTTAAACCTGTAACCGAAACCTACCGTTTAAATGATGAGATCACTGTTAAAGGAGAAGCAATTTCATTTTCAGGGAGCAACATTACCAATGCCACAGTGGTCTATAAAGTAACCCGAAACGTGCAATACCCTCGTTGGTACTACTGGGGAAGACCTCAAAATACAGGCGAAGGACAGGAGATCACCTTTGGCGAAACTACTACCGATAACAAGGGCGCATACACAATAGATTTTAAAGCCCTCCCGGACCCTAAGGTAGCCAAAGAAGGGCAGCCCGTTTTTCAATATGAAGTAACAGCAGCGGTAACCGATATCAATGGTGAAACGCAAAGCACTACTACCATAGTAAACGTAGGTTATCACGCGCTCACCATTGGCTTGCAAGCCCCGGAACGATTAGACAAACAGGTAAAAGACCATACCCTAAAACTTTCGACCAAAAACCTGAACGGTGAAAAAGTACCTGCCGAAGTAACGGTAACGATCTACAAATTAAAAGCACCTGAAACGGTGCTCCGTGAGCGCCCATGGAACGCACCGGAGTATCAGGAGTACAGTGAAGCAGAATTTAGAAAGCTCTTTCCGCACGATCCGTATAAGAATGAAGACAAGATCCAAACCTGGGAACAGGGCGAGCAGGTGCTCAGTAAAACAGTGAATACCGAAACTATAGATGAAATTGAACTGGGTAATTTAAAAAGATGGGCTTCGGGAGCCTATATTATTGTTGCCAAAACTTCGGACAAATTTGGCCAGGAAGTGCTTTCAAAAGAATATACGCAATTGTTTAGTGATAAAGACGAAACTCCGGCCGACAACCAGTTGTTTGAAATTTCTTTTGATCAGGAAACTTACGAAGCGGGCGACAACGTTTTTGTAACGGTAACATCGAATGCTGCGATTACCGTAACGCTTTCCGTGGAGAAGAAAAAACACATTACAGAGACGTTTATTATTGCGTTGGATAACAATTCAAAAACTCTTTCGGTACCGATAACTTCCGAAGATGTGGGCGGATTTGCTATTCACTATAGTTTTACAGCATTTAATAGCTTTGAAGGAGGTTCTACACTTATAAAAGTACCAGCTCCCAAAACCGAACTCTCTATTAAAACCAAAACCTTTAGAGACAAACTGGAGCCCGGCGTTCCGGAAACCTGGAGTTTTACCATAAAAGGTCCCGATGGCGAAAAAGTTTCGGCAGAATTACTTGCGAGCATGTACGATATGTCCCTGGATCAGTTTGCACCACACCAATGGCAATTTAATCCGCGACCATCTTTGCAGTATCGCTCGTTGGGAAGTCCAAATGCCAGAAATAGTTTTGAGAATACCTCTCTCTACTTGCAATATCCCTACAGAAATTATAGCAGCCGGGAACAAAGTTTTGACCAGTTTAACTGGTTTGGGTTTAATATTACAGCACAAACTTGGCGGTATAACAACTATAAAAACACATTGCGAGAACAAGTAAAATCGCGTTATTCATCGGCAGTAAAAGATGGTTACATTCGTGGTACTATTTATGATTTAGAGGGGCTGCCTTTGCCTGGAGTAAATGTGGTGGTAAAAGGGACAGACCGAGGAACACAAACCGACTTTGATGGTAATTTTGAAATTCAAGTAGCAAAAGGAGAGGAACTACTTTTTAGTTACGTTGGCTTTAAAACAAAATCGATAGCTATTGATACAAATAATGTAATTGACATTCATCTTTGGGAGGATAGTGAAAGTCTTGATGAAGTAGTAGTGACAGGATATGGCATCCCAAGAGAGAAAAAAGCGTTGGGCTATGCGGTAAGTAATTCAGAAGTTGCGGAAGCAGATTTAGGAATTGAGCAATATAATGCTGAAGAATTAAATGATACTCTAGCTAATCTCCCAGGCGTTGTTGCAAATCAAGAAATAGTACCACCAACAGACTTCTCCGCCGTAAAAATCCGTAAAAACCTTCAGGAAACGGCCTTCTTTTTTCCGCAGTTAAAAACAGATGCTGAGGGAAACATCTCTTTCAACTTTACTACGCCAGAAGCTTTAACACGTTGGAAACTGCAACTCCTGGCGCATACCAAAGAACTGGACTCCCAGGTTTCCACGTTTGAAACCGTGACACAAAAAGAATTGATGGTGGCACCCAATGCGCCCAGATTTTTACGGGAAGGGGACGAAATTGTCATTAGCAGTAAAATTTCGAACCTCAGTGATACAATGCTTTCAGGACAAGCGGTATTGCAGTTAAGCGATGCTGTTACGGGCGCATCTATTGATGTGGCATTGGCAAATACCAATGCTGTGAAAGACTTTTCGGTAGACAAAAGCAACAACACCCAGGTATCGTGGCGGTTAAAAATTCCGTCGACTGTGCAAGCCGTGGAGTACAAAGTAATCGCCAAAACAGAGAGCTTCAGCGATGGCGAACAAAACACACTTCCCGTTTTAAGCAATAGAATGTTGGTAACCGAAACCTTGCCTATGTGGGTGCGCTCCAACCAGACCAGGACATTTACGCTGAACAAGTTAAAGAACAATACTTCAGCAACGTTGAAGCACCACAAACTAACATTGGAAGTTACCTCCAATCCAGCGTGGTATGCTGTGCAGGCACTTCCTTATCTGATGGAGTTCCCATATGAATGTAACGAACAAACCTTTGCACGCTACTATGCCAATAGCCTGGCATCCCATATAGCAACTAGTAATCCGCGTATAAAAGCTGTTTTTGATCAATGGCGTAACAGCGATGCACTGTTGAGTAATCTGGAGAAAAACGAAGAATTGAAATCGTTGTTAGTACAGGAAACACCTTGGCTACGGGACGCTCAAAGTGAAAGCGAACAAAAAAAGCGTATTGCGCTGTTGTTTGACCTCAACCTGATGCAACGCAAGCAAGGGGAAAGCATGATGAAATTACAGCAAAACCAGATGAATTCTGGCGCCTGGCCGTGGTTTAAGGGTGGGTATGCGAACAGGTATATTACGCAGCACATTGTGACCGGATTTGGTCATTTAGACAAGTTAATCGGCCCCTCTGCTCCGCTCAGGGATCAGGTTCAAGACGTTTCGACTACGGGTAGCGTGCGGGAACAAGAAATGATTGAAAAAGCAATTTCATACCTGGATGCTAAATTTGTAGAGGAGTATAAGGAGCTTTCAAAATACACGGAGAAGCCAAATTATACTAAAGATCATTTAAGCCGTATGCAAACACACTATTTGTATATGCGTAGTTTCTTTCCGCAATTCAAAAAAAGCAAGGAAGTGGAGGAAATAAGCACCTATTATGTTGGGCAGATGGAAACCTATTGGAATACGCGCGATTTATATTTAAAAGGAATGATCGCTCTGGTATTGCACCGGAATGGAAAAACTTCAACAGCTTCAAAAATCACCAAGGCGCTGAAAGAAAACAGCATTACCAGTGAAGAACTGGGAATGTACTGGAAGAGCAATACCCCGTCCTGGTATTGGTACCAGGCTCCTGTAGAAACTCAGGCGTTGATGATAGAAGTGTTTTCTGAAATAGAAAAGGAAACCGAAATTATAGACAATTTAAAAGTCTGGTTGCTTAAAAACAAACAGACCAACCAATGGAGTACAACTAAGGCAACGAGTGAAGCGGTATATGCCCTGTTGTTACAAGGCACAGACTGGCTTTCTGTAACCGAAGCTGTACAGGTAGCCGTAGGTACCAAAGTGATCGATCCTTCTACGCTAGACAACGTAAAACTGGAAGCGGGCACAGGATATTTTAAAACCAGTTGGAATGCTTCAGAAATTTCTGAAAGTCAAGCTACCGTAACCATGGAGAAAAAAGGCGAAGGCATTGCCTGGGGCGGATTGTACTGGCAGTACTTTGAAGATCTTGATAAAATTACAAAGGCTGAAACTCCGTTGCAGTTAAGAAAGAAATTGTTCTTAAAAAAGAATACCGCTACTGGGGAAGAACTTTCAGAGATCAGAACAGGGACACACGTACAAGTGGGCGATCTGATGCGCGTACGTATAGAGTTACGAGCGGACCGTGACATGGATTTTGTGCATATGAAAGATATGCGCGCTGCAGGACTGGAACCCGTAGATGTATTGTCTACTTACAAATGGCAGGACGGATTAGGCTACTACCAGGCTACAAAAGATGCCAGTACCAATTTCTTTTTTGATACGCTTCGCAAAGGAATTTATGTGTTTGAATATGACCTACGCGTAAACAACGCAGGAACGTTTAGCAACGGTATTACCACCATACAAAGTATGTATGCGCCGGAGTTTACGAGTCATAGTGAAGGAGTAAAAATTATGGTTAAAGAATAGTGTTGGTTTTTTAGTATTTTGAGGATCGTTTAATTATTATTGTAGGATACTGGCGGCTAAGAACTGTTTTTTCTGAGTTGTAGCTAATTTTATTTTCATGAAAATTCACACTGTATGTATACTATTATTAATAGTCTCCAAAGGAATTTATGCACAAGATCTCACTATTGATGAATGGAATAATTTTAAAAGTAATATAAATTATACTCCACCTATCATCGCTGGCTGTAATTCAAAGAAGAGTACTGATGAAATTAATTCTTGTCTAACAAAGAAATTTCAAAAACGACTAAATCGAAAATTACGAATCGATGTTTTTAATTCAAATAATTTAGAGATAGGTCAACATACAATTAATGTGTTTTTCAAAATATCAAATAAAGGCAGAATTGTTGACGTAAAAGTTAGAAACGGTAATTTGAAAATTGTAAATGAAATCACAAGAGCTTTTAAAAGCTTCGGAAGAATAAAACCCGGGAAAATAGATGGTAAGCCTGTAGGGGTGTATTTCAAAGTACCAATTTATGTTGAGATACATAAATAAAACTTACACAACCATGCATGCCATACAACGGTTACATTCTGCTTATCTATTTTTCGCTATGCATATGCTAAAACACATAACACTATGGAAAATTACATAGACGGATTTGTGCTTCCGGTTCCACGAATTCACTTGGATAAATACAAAGAAGTGGCTAAAAAAGTAGCTGAAATCTGGAAAGAATACGGAGCACTTGCTTATTTTGAATATCTTGGAGAAGATCTAAAACTGGAAGGCACACGTTCTTTTGTTGAGGCAGTAGATTTGAAAGAAGATGAAGCAATTGTATTTGGATGGGTTGTTTTCCCTTCCAAAGAAATTCGCGATAGCGCCAACAAGAAAGTTCCTAACGATTCAAGAATGACAGATTTAGTTGCCCCGTTAACCGATCCCGACAGATTAATTTTTGATGCCGAAAGAATGGTGTACGGAGGGTTTCAATCACTGGTTTAGACACATGTTGCGTAGGATAATCCTCAAGGTTTATCTTTAGCATTAAATAAGTCGCTCTAAGTAATCATACCAGTCATAAATAGTGTACAGCAAATCTGAAGTAACTTTTGCAGCAAAGCAAAAAAAATGGAAGCGTCCAGATATAAAACAATCAAAATTCCAAAAGTAGGTACCCTACCTTTGTATGTTCTTATTGTGGCGTTTGTTATTGGGGGAGCGGTACTTCAGGATTACATTTATAGCATCCTGCGAGACACTGGGTTTTATATTGCAGAATCGTTGCTTTACAACACATTCTGGGTGTTTTTTATTCCTTTTACTTTCCTAATAATCCGATTATTCACACTGCTGAAATTTCAAAATAAATTAAAAAAAGTAGCTTGTAGTGTCGTCATTGCCGTACTAGGTAGCTTCCTGCATATTATTTTATTCGCTTCTTTATTTGTAGCTGTGAGCAATCTAATATTTACCCCACCTCATCGCTTTTCAACGATGTTTACTGCTGCGTTATCCAATCAGTTTTATATTGCGTTGCTGTGGTATTCGGTTTTTCCTTTTTTGTATCGTTTCAGCCAAAACAGAGCACATCCAGACGCTACCTATTCAGAAAAAATAAAATTGAAAATCGGTTCAAAACTTATCACGGTTCCCACTGCATCAATTCAGTTTATTGCAACAGACAAACCTTATTCTGTAGTACATACAGCCGACCAGAAATTTATGGATGCTAAAAGTTTAAAAGAATTTGAAACCGAACTCGACCCAAAGATCTTTATAAGGGTGCATCGCTCTACCATACTAAATGCCAGTTGTATTAAAGAGTTGAAATCAAGAAGTAATGGCGACTATGATGCAACGCTAAAGGATGGGCAGCCCCTTCGATTGAGCCGACACTACAGAAGCAACTGGCAACAACTCCTCCAGTAAACCAGGTATTCACTCCACACAGCCAATTTTCAGAAAAAAGCAACCGCGCAACCCTTCTGAAAGCCTACATTTATTGAAAAGTTTCTAAAATGTTACGAATTTCAACCCTAGGTTTTTTTGTTGCTTTTTGCTTACTTGTAGTGAGTTGTACGGGACAAACCCCTAAAAAAGAGCGAACCGTTTTAAGTGACGATTTTGACAAAAATATGCCGTTTTATTATAAAATGCCTGATGTGCTAACCGCTACAGACACGAGTGCGGCGTGGGAAGAAAAGGGGCAGCAAATCCTACTCACTGGAACCGTATACCAACCCGATGGAAAAACTCCCGCTCCCAATGTCATTCTGTACTATTACCAGACGAACCCTAACGGGATTTATGAAACCAGAAAAAGCGAAGAACGGAATATGCCTAAAAACAAACTGGGACAAACACATGGGTATATTAGAGGTTGGTTGCAAACCGATGCGCAAGGGAACTATTCTATTTATACCATAAAGCCAGGGGCGTATCCAAATGGTAATGAAACCGCGCACATACATCTTACTGTTAAAGAAAAGAATGTAAAAGAGCCTTATTATGTAGACGGCTTTGTTTTTGATAATGACCCGCTATTAACAACCCAACGTAGAAAAGAAATGGAACATCGAGGCGGTAGTGGTGTTATCCGTTTTGTCCAGAAAGAGTCTTTGTGGATTGGAGAACGCACTATTGTTTTGGGATTGAACATCCCTGAATATCCTCAACAAGACTTACCAATGTTACGGTCAGGACTAAACATTGGAGAGGCTATTAGTTCATTTACTCCATACCACGCCTACGGACCCGATAAGGGTACCAAAACCTGTCCCATTTGTAAATATGGCTGGTTTCATGGGGTTTTATATTTTGTAGGTGATAATCCTAATTGGGAGGCGATAAAAAAGTGGCTCGTATTTTTAGAGGAGGAAAGCATAAAAAGAGAACCCCATTTAAAAGTGTATTTTGTATATGGCAACGAAACGAACTACAACAAAAACCAAAGAATTAATGAACTGGAAAAACTTGGGGCTGACCTGAATCTAAAAAAAGTTGCCCTGACGTTTGTACCTTCTTTAAATGATAAGGATTCAGAAGTGTATTTAAACCGAATAAACTTAAATGCCGAAAACACATTTCTTATTTATAAAAGAAGTACCGTTATTGACAACTATGTTGACCTAAAACCAAACGAAGAGAATTTCAGAAATATGGTAAGACGCCTTGACGAAACCACCAATGAATATTTTAAGCTCTCCAGACCAAAGCGAGACTAAATCTCTCTTTATTTTTTCGGCGGATATTTCTTCAGGATCTTAGCGATCACACTCCAATAGTGCGCTTCTTTTTGAGCCGGGGAAGCTTTCTCTTTATATTCACCATCGGCTACGGCCTGCCATACCAGATCATCTTTGGCAACATCTATAAAATCCATAGTGAATTGTTGGTTTACAACGCGTCCACCAATAGGAATACCACCACTTACCCCTACTCCTACAGTACCACCTCCACCGCCAATGCCTATGCCCAATGTGTTTCGGGAGTTGGAAATGCTTTCTCTGGCAAAAAAGTTAACGTACAGTTGTGGGGTTTCAGACTTAATAAAGCCACGTTCTTGCAGCAAACTATCTGTAGCTTGCTGGATACGCTTATCGTCCAGATCGTTTAATCCAGAATCTATAGAAGGGTAAAAATTATAGGTAGTGTATTGAGAAAAGTCTGTTTTTTTATCATAATCTACGCCCACGGTAGTACCGCAAGCAACTAAAAGACTACTTACAAGTAACAATAAAATATATTTCATGGCATTGTTTTCACTAAAATAGTCAAAAACTATGCTAAAAGGTTGCGTGTTTATTATTGTTTAACAATTTTTTTAGTCACACTTCCTTTTTCTGAAATCACCTTCACAAAGTAAATCCCTGCAGAAAGGTCGCTCATATTTAATTGTTTTGCTGAAGTTTCCAGCAGCTTTTGACCGCTTATCGAATACAGTTCAACTTTTTTAACCTTGATATTTGATGCTATTGAAATGGTGAGCGTCTCTGAAACCGGGTTAGGAAATACCGAAACCGTTTCAGCAAGATTAAAGTCTTCTACCGCTAACACTTCGCAATCTTCCACAAATGTTACCTGCGGATCTATATTCGTAAAATTGGCTTGTGCAAATGCTACATCATCTACACATACAAATTCCAGACTTGGGCAATCCACGCCATTAAAACTGGTGATGGCGGTATTGTTTCCGTTTTTTAGAAACACTTTTCTTAGATCTGGATTGTTGGAAAAATCTACACTTGTAAGTGCTGTGTTTGTCTCTAAAGAAAGTTCACTGGCAAAATTTCCGCTGCCGTTAAACCCTGAACTATTCATAAAAGCCTCCAGGCCGGTAAAATCTGAGATCACCTCATTGGCTACCTCAATTGTTCCAGTAAAGGCTTCGGCTTCGTCAAATTGTATGTTGCCGTCGCTGTTGGTATCTATGGTTGGCGTGTGGTTTACTAATGCGTCAAGGAAATTGTTGTCTGGGATGTCTACTAGGCTACATTCTAGTTCAACTTCGGGGATGGAATTGCAGCCAGTACTATTATTGTCAATAACGGTCTCATTAGCTGTTTGTATAAAATTACACAAACTGAAAATATCACATCGTGAAAGATTAGAGTTGTTTTGAATTTCAACACGAAATAATGTTGTAAAATTTATATTTTCTAAACCAAAGATATCACTTAAAATGGCATTATTATTTATCTTAATTTCAAGCGGGATGTTGTGAGTACCATTATTCAAGAGACCCATTAGCCCATTAAGGTTGGTTAGTGATGCGTTAGCATCAATATTTAATTGAATATCCAAATCTGTAAGAGTTTCAAAACCATTTAAATTGGGTAACTGTTGATTTTCAACTATATGAAGTTCTAATAGTGTTTCTACCTCAGAATTTATAGTAAAAAGCTGTTGGAGGTTTTCATTTTTTTGGACAAAAAGCGCTCCAATTCTAAAAAGATTTTCTAAGCCATTAAGATTGGTAAGGCTAGCGTTATTTTCTACTACAATTTTACTAACACCACTTGATAGGCTTGATAAGCCTGAAATTGAATTAAGTTGAGGATTATCTAAAATAATGATTTGATCAATCCCCTGGGGAACAACATTTGATGTAATCCCAGAAAGACCATCTAGATTAATTAACGCTGGATTCTCATAAACAAATATTGTTGGTGCTAACGATGCGCCAAGCTCAATAGCTTCTAAACCGGTCAAAGTTTGTAAATTACTATTACCATTAATTTCAAGTATTCGTTCAACGGTGGTAATTTGAGACAGTCCCGATAAGTCTACAATATCATCTCCAAAGATTCTAAGCGTCCCTTGAAAACTGTGCAGTTAGGGTATGCTAAAGCAAAGCTATCAATTTGAGCTTGTGTTGTAAAAACAACATCGTTTCCAGGACACTGCCCAAACCCAACAAACGTAAAAAGTAAACATGCTGCGGAAAGTAGAATATTTCTCATTCAATTAATTTTTTAGCAAAATAGTTGAATTGAAAATTCTTACAAAGATTTAAAGGGGGTATTTAATGTTAAAATACAATGCCGAAAAGCACGTGGATCATGCTCTCAAACTTAGGTAGCTTGTACTTAAGTGACGCCTATTCCTGGACAGATTGCTCATTCATCATAGACCATAGTTTGTCTTTAAGCTCCATTAAACCCGTCTGAGCAACCGCAGAAAAGAACAAATAAGGAATTCCCTTAAACTCTTTGTCTAGCAGTGCTTTCATTTCGGCTTTAAGTTCGTCGTCCAGCATATCACTTTTTGAGATAGCAACCAGACGTTTTTTATCCAGCAACTCCGGGTTGTAACGACGGAGCTCGTCTAACAGGATCTCATATTGGTTTTTTATGTCGTCCGCATCTGCAGGAATTAGGAACAGTAATGTAGAATTACGCTCTATATGGCGTAAAAAATAGTGCCCAAGACCTTTTCCTTCGGCGGCCCCCTCAATAATTCCGGGGATATCTGCCATTACAAAAGTTCTGTGGTCACGGTATTCTACAATACCTAAATTGGGCTTCAAAGTGGTAAACTCGTAATTGGCTATCTTAGGCTTGGCTGCAGTTACAACAGAAAGCAACGTAGATTTCCCAGCATTTGGGAAGCCTACCAGTCCTACATCTGCCAAGACTTTCATCTCCAGGGTAAAGTTACCTTCCTCGCCATCCATCCCTGGTTGGGCATAGCGAGGTGTTTGGTTGGTAGAAGACTTAAAATGGTCATTCCCACGCCCCCCTTTTCCACCTTTGGCGATAATAAGTTCATCGCCGTGCTCCATGAGTTCTTTTAAGGTTTCGTCGGTATCGGTGTTTTTTACCAGAGTACCTAAAGGGACCTGGATGTACACATCGTCTCCATCTGCTCCGGTACTGGTCTGCTTTCCTCCAGAAGCTCCGTGACCTGCACTGTAGTGACGCTTAAATTTTAAGTGATGCAGCGTCCACATATTTTCGTTCGCCTGAAGGATGATATGCCCCCCACGACCTCCATCACCCCCATCGGGGCCTCCTTTTGGGATGTATTTTTCACGGCGCAAATGCGCACTCCCCTGTCCTCCTTTTCCGGATTTCACGTGAATTTTAACGTAGTCTGTAAAATTTCCTTCTGTCATTTCAGGGATGAGGTATTAGGTATTAGGTATTAGGCATTAGGCATTAGGCATTAGGCATTAGGCATTAGGTGAAAGAACCAAAAAAAACAAACCACCTCTTGTCTCTTGTCTCTTGTCTCTTGTCTCTTGTCTCTTACAATCTATCAATCACTTCGCTTAAACGTGCAGTAATCTCTTTAATGCTTCCTACTCCGTCTACCCCGTAGTATTTATCTTCGGCCTGGTAATATTCTTTTAAGATATCGGTTTTTCGGTAGTATTCTGCAATACGCTCTCTAATTACGGCTTCGTTGGCGTCGTCTGCTCTTCCACTGGATTTTCCTCGTTCCAGCAATCGTTTTACCAGAACTTCATCGTCTACCTCCAACGCAACCATAGCAGCAACTTCAGTATTTTTTTCAGCTAGAAAAGTGGTTAACACTTCTGCCTGATCTTTGGTGCGTGGATACCCATCAAAAATAAATCCGTTGGGGTTGCGCTCTAACTGGCGTGTTACTTCGTCTTTCAACATTTCGTTAGTAACGCTATCCGGCACCAGATGGCCTTTTTCAGTATAGGTTTTTGCTAGTTTTCCAAGCTCGGTATTATTCTTCATGTTGTATCGGAACATATCACCTGTAGAAAGGTGAATTAACTGGTATTTCTCTTTCAACACATCTGCTTGCGTTCCTTTTCCTGCGCCTGGAGGGCCAAATAACACTATATTTTTCATATTAATTTCCCGTGAAGGTGGGAAGCTTTTTAATTGAACTTCTTTTTTAACCTTATTATTTATTCCAAAGAAATTTTTAAACCAATTCCACATAGTATAAATAAATAACATTTTTCAGGTTGCAAAGATACTTATTCGAGTTTAGAGTTTGAAGCTTAGCGTTTAGAATTTGTAATGTTGAAAATTTAGTGCTTTTTTGTTTAAATTTCAGTTTCGATTTCAAGTTTGAGTTTCATTTCAACCCGTATCTTTGTACTATGGCAAATTATTTTTCTTCCAACTTTATCCTGGGCATCCTTGGTGGTGGCCAATTGGGTAAAATGATGGGGTATGAAACCCGCAAGTTCGACATTAAAACACACGTACTGGACCCCAGTGCTGAAGCTCCCTTCCGGATTAGTTGCGATTACTTCGAACAAGGAGACTTAATGGATTTTGACACCGTATACAACTTCGGAAAAAAAGTAGATGTACTCACATTCGAAATTGAAGGTGTAAATGTAGAAGCTCTGGAAAAACTGGAAAGTGAAGGTAAAAAAGTGTATCCTAGTGCTAAGACACTTCGAAATATTCAGGATAAAGGCGTTCAAAAGCAATTTTATAAAAAACACGGTATCCCAACAGCACCCTTTTTGGTTTTTAAGGACAAGTTTGAGGCTACCGAAGCTATTGTAAGAAAAGATATTACCCTGCCTTTTGTCTGGAAAAGTTGTACAGGCGGGTACGACGGCAAGGGTGTTTCTGTAATTAGAGCCGAAGAGGATATGATTCCGCTTGCTGAAGGAGCCTGTATCGCTGAAAAATTAATTCCTTTTAAAAATGAGCTGGCTGTAATTGTAGCTCGTAATGTTTCAGGAGACGTAAAAACCTATCCTGTAGTAGAAATGGAATTTCACCCGGAAGCAAATCAGGTAGAATATGTAATTTGTCCAGCCAGAATTTCTGAAGAAGTTGCCACTAAAGCAAGAGAAATTGCCGTGAAAGTTTCCGAAGCGTTTGAGCATGTAGGATTACTTGCCGTTGAACTATTTCAAACCGAAGAGGATGAGATCATCGTAAACGAAGTAGCACCAAGACCTCATAATAGCGGACATTACAGCATCGAAGCCAGTTATTGCAACCAGTTTGAACAACACATTCGTGCTATTCTTGACCTGCCACTAGGGAATACAGACAGCAAAGTGGGCGGTATTATGGTGAATCTTGTAGGTGCTGAAGGACATACAGGAAACGTACACTACGAAAACATTGAAGAGATCCTGAAAATGGACGGGGTTACACCTCATATATACGGAAAGAAACAAACCCGCCCCTTCCGGAAAATGGGTCACGTGACGATTGTAAACAAAGACATTAATAAGGCACGAGCGGTTGCTGAAAAGGTAAAAAACAGTATAAAGGTTACTAGTAAATAACAAATTTGATGTTTCAGTTTGCAAAGACCTATCTTTGAGATTAGTTGATAAAAATTGCACTCGACTCCCTCTGGGCAACCACTGAATTTAAAATAAAAACGATACAAGTATGAGTAAAGTAGCAGTAATAATGGGCAGCACCAGCGACATGCCCGTAATGCAGGACGCCATAGACATCTTAAAAGGATTTGACATAGAAATAGAAGTAGATATCGTTTCTGCCCACCGGACACCACAAAAACTGTTCGATTTTAGTAAAAACGCACATACCCGTGGCATAAAAGTAATTATTGCCGGAGCTGGTGGCGCCGCGCACCTACCTGGGATGGTCGCTTCGTTGTCTCCCTTACCCGTAATTGGCGTTCCGGTAAAAAGCAGTAACAGTATTGACGGCTGGGACAGCGTCTTATCTATTCTACAAATGCCAGGTGGCGTTCCAGTAGCAACCGTTGCCCTGAATGGAGCCAAAAATGCAGGAATCCTTGCAGCACAAATTATTGGTGCTTCAGATAAATGCGTGCTCGATAAAATAATTGCTTACAAAGAGGGATTAAAAATAAAGGTTGAGGAGGGAGCGAAATCAGTACAGAGTAAGTAGTTGGTATTAGGTACAAATCATTTTTTCTGTAAACTTCGATTTAAACTACCAACTCTTACAAAATGAAACATGCCAAACTTTCTATACTAGTTGCATTGCTCGGGATCCTATTTTTAGGATATATAAATTGGCTGGTATGGGATACGTTAACCACTTACAATGAAAATGCTGTTAGCGAAATGGCTCCGCACCTTGTTGTAACCCCAAGAATATTCAAAATCTCAGCGCTCATCATTGGCCTTATTGGTATTTTCTTCGGAATTAAAGGTGTGAAGATTAACAAAAAAATAAGTGTTCTAGGTATCGTGCTTTCTATCCTGGTTTGTATCTTCAGCTTTGTACCATTTTGGTACTTTTTTGTTTGAAAAATCAAAATTAATAGCTTGTCTGGTCGAGCGCAGTCGAGACCTCCAACAAATAAACTATATATGAAATCTTATTACATTTACATTATAAAATGTGCAGACGGATTACTATATACAGGTTTTACTAATAATATCGATAGACGATTTCAAGAACATCAAGACGGAAGAAACAAAAATGCCTTTTACGCACAAAAGAAGACCTTTAGAGCTAATATTTCATCAAGAATTTAACGCTGTAGAACAAGCCATCTATTTTGAAAAGAAACTAAAAAAATGGAGCGCAAAAAAGAAACTAGCTTTAGCTAATGGTAATTATGAAATATTACAAATTTTGGCTGAATGCAGAAATATGACACACTTTAAATTCCGCCCTACAGCAATAGAGGTCTCGACTGCGCTCGACCAGACATAAAAAAAATTAAATTCTTATGAATAACAACCCGCTCCTACATAAATTCAATACAGCACCCTTTTCTGAACTAAAAAATGAGCATTTTCTCCCTGCCATCAAGCAATTGATCGCAGACACAAAAGACGAAGTAGATGCCATTGTACGTAATTCTGAAGCCCCCACTTTTACAAATACCGTGGAAGCCCTTGAAAATACCGGCTTACAATTAGACCGTGCTACCAGCATTTTTTTCAATTTAAACAGTGCAGAAACTTCTGAAGAAACTCAAAAAATCGCCCAGGTGATCTCTCCCTTATTAACTGAATTTTCCAACGATCTTTTACTGAATGAACAACTCTTCAGCAGAGTAAAAGCAGTGTATGACACCCGCAAGGAATTTAATTTGAATGCTGAACAAAACATGTTGTTGGACAAACAATACAAAGGCTTTAGCAGAAATGGCGCTAACCTTTCCGAAGAGAAAAAGAAAACCCTTCGCAAACTGGATAAAGACCTCAGCAAGTTAAAGCTAACCTTTGGCGAAAACGTTTTGGCCGAAACAAATGCCTATCAGATGCACCTCACAAGCGAGGAAGATCTTGCAGGGTTACCAGATGGAACCAAAGAAGCCGCTGCACAAGTCGCTGCCGAAAAAGAATTAGAGGGTTGGGTGATCACCTTAGACTACCCCAGCTACATACCCTTTATGAAATATGCTGAAAACAGAGCGCTACGTAAGGAGTTGTCGTTAGCCTTTGGAGCAAGAGCATTTAAAGAAAACAAAAACAACAACGAGGAGAATGTTTTAAAAATAGTGAGACTTCGACACCAAAGAGCGCTATTACTAGGCTACAAAAGCCACGCACATTTTGTGCTGGAAGAACGCATGGCCAAAACACCTCAAAAAGTACACTCTTTTTTAAACGAATTGCTGGAAAAAGCAAAACCCGCCGCTGAAGAAGAGTTTAAAGAATTGCAAGCTTTTGCCAACAAACTGGATGGTATTGAGCAACTTCAAAAATGGGACAGTGCTTTTTATGCTGAAAAATTAAAACAACAAAAATTTAGCCTGGACGACGAAAAACTGAAACCATATTTTAAACTTGAAAACGTAATTGACGGGGTGTTCACAGTAGCTAAAAAATTATACGGGCTCACATTTAAAATAGACAACAGCATTGAAAAATACCACCAGGATGTAAAAACCTACCGCGTTACAGATGCTGATGACACCTTAGTAGCCATATTCTATGCAGATTTCCACCCGAGACCAGGAAAACGCGGTGGCGCATGGATGACGAGCTACAAGCCGCAACAGAAATTTCATGGTATAAATGACCGGCCACACATTTCTATTGTGTGTAATTTCACAAAACCCACCCCTACTACTCCCTCTTTATTAACGTTTAATGAAGTGACCACCCTATTCCACGAATTTGGGCATGCACTCCACGGAATGTTGGCAAACACTACCTACAAAAGTTTAAGCGGCACAAGCGTGTACTGGGATTTTGTGGAGCTGCCAAGTCAGATCTTAGAGAACTGGTGCTACGAAAAAGAAACACTGGAGCTTTTTGCCACCCACTACAAAACCGGTGAAGTAATCCCCATGGAACTGGTACAAAAAATTAAAGAGTCTGCTACTTTCCACGAAGGAATGCAAACTCTTAGACAACTTAGTTTTGGGTTGCTGGACATGTCCTGGCATGGAAACGATCCCGCTAACATTTCAGAAGTCAAAAAATTTGAAACTGAGGCATTTTCGGGCACACAATTGTTTCCCGAAACCCCAGAAACGTGTATGAGTACAGCTTTCAGTCATATTTTTCAGGGAGGGTATTCGGCTGGTTATTACAGTTACAAATGGGCGGAAGTACTGGATGCAGATGCCTTTGCTTATTTCAAACAAGAAGGAATTTTCAACAAGAAAGTGGCAGATAAATTTAAAGACTTTGTCCTTTCCCAGGGCGGAACTGAAGACCCAATGGAATTATATGTAAAATTCAGAGGAAAAAAACCCGATCCTGAAGCGTTATTGAAACGTGCAGGACTTTTAAATTAAAACAGAAAAGAATCACAACGCAAACTACCTATCTTGAAAACAACCTATCTTATAATTATCCTGGTAATTTTTTCAGCTTGTAAAAACGACAGCAAGAACACTGAAACCAGTATAGATGCTACGAATACTGAAACAAGTTCTAAAGTGTATGAGACACTGCAAGGATCCTGGGCAAATGTTCAGGACACACTTAGCACGATCACTTTTGAAGGGAACACTTCCAGAAATTTATACAAAGGTGTTGATACGGGTCGCTCCATATTTTTTACCATCAACTCCAGTTGTGCAACAGACCAAAGTATAAAAACTGCAGAAGAAGACAAATACTTAAATACAACAGGTGCTGCCGAAGAGTGTTACTATATTAAAACATTAAACGAAACAACACTAGAACTAACGCTGGTAGCAGAGAATATTACCCTTCAGTTTACAAGGCAATAAGATTAGAAACAACAAAAGCCTGTCAATAAGTACAAGAAACGCACTTTGTGACAGGCTTTTAACTAAATAAAAGTCTCATTATTTTTTCAGCACTTTTTTAGAAACTGAAGTACCATTAGCACTTGTAAATTTTGCTACATAAACTCCCGAAGCTAAATGTACCACAGAAACTTCACCTTTAGTTTCAGTTATACTTTGTTGCAAGATTTTTTTGCCTGAAACATCAAACACTTCCAAAGTAGAAAAAATGATATCTGCTGCAGTAAGATCGTACACTAAACTGGTTTGTGAGATTGCAGCAAACACATTACGTACTATAACTTCATCTACAGCCAGTACCCCATCTTGCTTAGCTGTTTCAATTAAAAACTCTGCACATAGCTTTGTGAATTTTGTAGCATGTGATGCAGTCCCGGAAACCGAAAAAGTATCGTTTGCCGTATGAATGTTACTATTGTGCTGCCCAAAACTGGCCTCAAAGGGAAAAGAAGCCATATAACCGGCCGCAGTCCAGCTGGCGTGGTCCGAACATCCATAATTACATAGTGAAGTTCCATAGGTGATTTGATGCTCACCACTTGCATTGTAATGATCCATTAGTTGTGAGAAAAAGTTATTTAATTCCCCATTGGTAAAATCTGAAATTAGAGATACATCGATAGCCGAGCCATTAAAAAGTGTCATATCAAATTGTCCAACTCCAATGACATTTACACCATTTGAAGCATATTCCTGAGCAATCTCAGCAGAACCTACCAAACCAATTTCTTCAGCAGCGTAGGCCATAACTTCTATGGTTCTTTTTGGAACAAAGCCTATTTCAAATAGGGCGCGAGTAGCTTCAGTAATAGTAGCAATACCCGAGGCATCATCATCTGCTCCAGGAGCATTATTGTTTCCCTGACTAGAAGTAGAATCCAGGTGTCCACCTACAATTACAAATTCATCAGGTAGTTCGGCTCCTTCAATGGTCATTATCACAGAAGGCATGCTTGTGTTATCATGGGTAAACAAGCGTACAGTCACATCGTCTCTATTATACAGCGCAGCCATAGCCTCCCATTTCGTTTTAAGATCCTGGGCAGCTTGAGTAGCTTCTGGCATGCTATGATAGCGGGTACCGTATTCCTGTAATTCCAGAATATGAGTTTCAATATTTTGGGTCTGAATTACTTCAAGCACCTGGCTTACCGTTGCATCTTCAGTAATTGTAAAGGGGAGCACACTTCTGTTTGATGGCGCGCCTTGCTTTTCTAACGCCTGTAATGCATCGTCCATGGAGGCTTTAAAGATATATCCTGGTCCGTGTACTAAAATACGATCGTGTAGTTTGTGGGCAGCTTCTGGAGACATAAAAACAACTGCTTCATTTTGCTTCGTTGCCAAAATATCTATTTGGTTTGGAATGTCAGACTTAAGTGCCTCTGCATCTACTATGTTCATAGTGGCATAAAATCGGTCATTGGATTGTGCATAGGCACTAACAGTAAACAAAACAACTGTTATACATAAGAATAACTTTTTCATAAAGCTTTACTTTTTTTAGAAGTATCAAAACTAGCGTATTAATCTTACAAAAGGAATTAAAAAACAAATAATAACTTTCAATTTATTTTGAAAGTTTAAAATGTTTTATATATTTGTGGTATGGAATTAAAAGAAGCAAAAGAAAAATTTATAAGCACCTGGGGAACTTTGGGCTCTTTATGGGGAATCAATAAGGCCATGGCACAAATACACGCACTGTTGTTTGTTTCTCCTAAACCATTATCTATGGAAGATATTATGGAGGAGTTAGAAATATCACGCGGCAATGCAAGTATGAATTTACGCGGATTAATGGATTGGGGGATTGTTTTTAAGGTGAACGTACCAGGCGAACGAAAAGAGTTTTTTACCAGCGAAAAAGACGTAACCGAGCTATCCCGGCAAATCGCTAAGGAACGCAGCAGAAGAGAGCTACAACCTACCATTAAAGTACTGAAAGAGATCTCTGGCATTGAAGATGATGGTTCTGCCGAAGCCAAAGAGTTTATCAAACAAACCAAAGCCATGCACGACCTGGCAGATACAGCAGACACGATGATGCACCGGCTTGTAAACCAGGAACAAAACTGGATCACAAAAACGTTGGTAAAATTGTTGAAATAAAACAACCTGGGCTTTACGCAGGGGTAAAAATCCTTTACGGATTTATATAGAACCCGGTATCTGAGCCAACATAAAGTAATAAAAAGGGAACTAAAACTTCCCTTTTAATAGCAATAAATATTTCAATATTTTTTGAAAGTTTAAAACAAACGAAACAAATACTATGAAACTTAACATTCCAAATTGGCTTATTATAGTAGGTGGTTGCGGTCAAATTTTCACTGCGTTAATCTATCCCTATATTCGTCACAAAGTGTTCGATTGGTATACCGACGTGAAGCAGTTAAAACCATTGAATCAAGAAATAGCCAAAACATATGGGCGCTATATCCAAGGGCTAAATTTCTCTTTTGGACTAATTGCAATTCTAATACCATCAGATTTAAAAAACGGAACTAACCTGGCCATTGCCATAACGGCGTTGATCGCTGTGTATTGGATAGGGAAAGTAGCCACTCAAGTCGCATATTATCCAATGTATGATATCCCGAAGAAATTTATTTTTAAATGGGGTGGCTTTGGGATGAATATTTTATTCGTGCTATTTGCAGTAGTATATTCTTTGGTATTATTTCAAAATTTAATTGTATAACACTATGAAAACAACCACCATCACACAACATATTGAACAAGAGAACAAAAACGCTTCACGTGCAGACATTACGCATTTTTACGATGAAGCCACGAGCGATTATAGTTTTTGGAGTAAGGATCTTAATATGCATTTCGGCTATTTTATTTTTGGACGTACCCACCCCTTTAGACGTGACTCTATGTTAAACGAAATGAACCGTCAGATCTACGACCGCTTACAACTCCCGGAAGGCACAACAACAGTAGCAGATCTAGGGTGCGGGATGGGAGGCACCATGCGAAGTTTTCTAAAGAAGAACTCCCAACTTTCAACGATTGGGGTGACGCTTTCTCCATTTCAGGTGCGGGAAGGCAATAAACTTCTGAAAGGCAAAAAAGGACTCATCTTAGAGGAGAATTATTGTGAAACCTCTATTTCATCCCAGTCAGTAGACGGTGTGATAGGTGTGGAAAGCCTTTGTCATAGCGGGCACAGCAAAGAATCACTACGGGAGGCTTTCAGAATCTTAAAACCAGGGGGACGGTTTGTGATCTCAGACGCGTTTTTAAAAAAACAGCCTTCAGAGTTGTGTCTGGGCAGCAGTTTTAGTTATAAAAAGCTATGCAAAGGCTGGAGTCTGGATGGGCTGGGTGTTATTACAACAGTAGAACAACACTTAAAAGAAATAGGATTTAGTAACGTTACCGTGGAAGATGTTTCGTTTCGGGTAGCTCCTTCCGTATTGCACGTTCCTTTTGCGATTGTAGGGTTTTTAGGGCAACAACTCTTGCAGTATAAAAAAATAAAACCACAGAGTTGGAATAATTTAAAAGCCTCCTTTAACGCATTGCTCTCTGGTTTGCATATGAAAGATTTTGGCTATTACTTAATCACAGCAGAGAAATGACAACCATTGTTCTAAAAACTAAAATTAAAGCTCCTGTTGAAAACGTCTTCGATCTTTCCAGAGACATTGATTTTCATCAAAAATCTGCCTCGCAGACTCATGAGACAGCGATTGGCGGCGTTACTTCAGGGCTTATAAATTTTGGAGAAAACGTTACCTGGCGTGGAAAACATTTTGGAGTATACTTACAACACACTTCAAAAATCACAGCCTTTGAACGGCCTTTAAAATTTACAGATGTAATGACGAAGGGGCATTTTACCTATTTTGTGCATCAGCATTTATTTGAAACTTTAGAAGACGAAACTTTAATGATAGATATTCTCACCTACAAAACACCTTTTGGCATTCTTGGAAAAGCATTTGACACGGTATTGTTAAAAAAGCATCTTACTAAATTTTTAAAGCAAAGAAACCAGCAAATTCAAAAAGAGCTTGAGAATTTTAAACCTATGCCTGCCAGCTAATTTATTAAGAAACAAGCATTAGTTTGCCAAACTTTCCTATTTTTGGTAAAATTCATGGAATTGCTATGCCAGAACACCAATTAGACCCTACAAAGTGGGTAGATGCGTATGCAGATTACCTCTACAATTACACTATTGTAAAGGTAAATGACCATGAGGTGGCACAGGATTTAATTTCTGAAACATTTCTGGCAGGGCTCAAGTCTGCTAAACGTTTTAAAGGAGAAGCTACGGAAAGAACATGGCTGATTTCAATTTTAAAGCGTAAAATAATTGACCATTACCGCAGGAAAAATTCCAAAAAAGGAAAAGCTGAAGTTCATATAGACTACCGTGATGAAGACAGCGAGGGGGAGTGGCTGGAAGAACGTGTACGTGACCCGTTTGATCGTACGGCTGAGGACACCATGGAAAATGAAGAATTAGGGGAAGCCATTCTGAAATGTCTGGACACCTTAAGCGACAAACACGCGACTATCTTTAGGATGAAAACAATTGATAATTTTGACACCGAGGCCATTTGTAATGAATTTGAAATTACGCCGTCTAACCTTTGGGTGATCATTCACCGAGCAAGGACAGCAATGGCAAAATGCCTTGAAAACAGTTGGTTATAAGTTATGAGTATATTTTTAAAATGTGAAGAAGCAAATATTATCTGTGATAAAAATCAGTATAAGGAGGCTTCATTCTGGGATTCAGTAAAATTGAACATTCACCTTATTTATTGTAAGTTCTGTCGTCAATACTCAGCACGTAATAACCGTCTGACAAAACTTTTTAAGAAGTCTACCATAAAAACGATGCCTTCAGACTACAAGACAGCAATGAAAGAACGCCTACGGCAGGAAATGACGAAATAAAACTAACATACATATTCCAACAATCGGAATACTTTCTACCCAAAAGGATGAAAAGTATTCCGATTGTTTTTTCTGGGTTCGTAACAAAGCAGTAACAACAATTCCCATTAGCAACACGAAACCATACAGAAAATGCAACGAAGTAGTGCTCTTAAAGCCTTCCAGCAACAGTGCTACCAGCACCAGTCCAACTCCTAAAACTTTAGTTTTTTTAACACCTATTTGTTGTGGAATGGTTTTCAACTGCTCAATATCGTACTGTAAATCGCGTATCTCAAACGGTAGCGTAAGCACAAAAACTACCAAGAATCTTTGAAAAAAAGTTAACCAGCACGCGGTTGTAAGCAACACATTCACTTCAACCATAGGAACGAAAACTGTTACTCCTGCCCAGACTAGAGCAACTACAATGATTTTAAAACCTGAAAAGGTTCGCAGGTTTTTCTTCTTCAGAAAAGGCACTGCATAAAAGAAGGTAAGCAGCCCGAAAACTGCAGTGATCACAAGTGTCTTAAAAGACAAGAAAAAGCAACATAGTAATAAACCTGTAAAGCATACAAACGAAAATACCTGAATACTTCGCAAGCTATCGGTAAGGCTTCTGTGGTGTAACCCAGCGATCTTAGCATATTTAACAAAATTATAGCCCGTCACAGTTCCAAAGAACACAAAAAGCCAGCATGCTAAGGGTAGTTGTAAATCAAATTCAAATACTGTGATTGCCACAAAAGAAATAACCGCTAACGCCACGTGAATGCTAGCATTAATATAAAATTTGAAAACCGATCGTAAAAGCTTCACTCTGTAAAAATAGACAAACTGTTAGTAACCCACTGCTTTGGTTGAAAAGTTACATGTATCAACCTCTTAAACATCAGTTTTTTCACTTAAAATTCAGTAATTTTGCATCTCCTTTTTAAGGACTTCTTTTTAAGAAGAAATGTTTGTTTAATTAAAATTATTTCGAAGTTTCGGAACATACATATGAACACAGATTCTTTTGCCCTTAGACACATTGGCCCACGCCCTGGCGACCTTTCAGAAATGCTAAAAACCGTTGGTGCTGAAAGTATGGAACAGCTTATTTATGAAACTGTACCGGACGACATTCGGCTCAAAAAAGACATTGCTTTAGATACTGCAATGAGCGAGCAGGAATACCTAGAGCACATTACTGAATTATCTACAAAAAACAGTGTCTTTAAAACATATATTGGCTTAGGGTATCACCAGGCCATTACACCGCCTGCCATTCAAAGAAATATATTGGAAAATCCTGGTTGGTACACTGCCTACACTCCGTATCAGGCTGAAATAGCCCAGGGACGGTTAGAAGCATTACTCAATTTCCAGACTATGGTAAGCGATCTTACAGGGATGGAATTGGCTAACGCATCACTTCTGGACGAAAGTACCGCAGCTGCCGAAGCTATGACGTTGTTGTTTGCCGTTCGTGAAAGAGAGCAAAAGAAAAACGGAGCAAACAAGTTTTTTGTTTCTGAAGACATCCTGCCACAAACATTATCCCTGCTACAAACCCGTTCCATCCCCATGGATATTGAATTGGTAGTGGGCCATCACGAAGAATTCGATTTTTCGAACCAATTCTTTGGAGCCATTTTACAATACCCAGGCAAAAGTGGGCGTGTATACGATTTTAAAGAGTTTGTAGCCAAAGCAAATGAAAATCAAATTAAAGTTGCTGTTGCAGCAGACATTTTAAGTCTGGTAAAACTGGAAGCACCTGGTCATTTTGGCGCAGACGTAGTAGTGGGTACCACCCAGCGTTTTGGAATTCCGTTAGGATATGGAGGACCACACGCAGCTTATTTCGCAACTAAAGAAGCTTATAAAAGAAACATCCCGGGACGTATTATTGGGGTCACCAAAGACTTAGATGGTAACCGCGCTTTACGTATGGCGCTGCAAACCCGGGAACAGCATATTAAACGCGATAAAGCAACTTCAAATATTTGTACTGCACAGGTTTTGCTGGCAGTAATGGCAGGGATGTATGGCGTATACCACGGTCCGGAAGGATTAAAATACATAGCATCCAAAGTTCACAACACTGCTGCAACCTTAGCAAATGCATTGGAAAAGCTAGGATATTATCAGGAAAACGAAACCTATTTTGACACGATAGCCTTTAAAACAGATGTTTCAAAAATTGATTTTAGAGCTGAATCTGAAGGCATCAATTTTTACTATCCCGATGACGAAACGGTTTCTATCTCTATCAACGAAACCACTACGCTATACGATATCAATAAAATTATCGGTGTTTTTGCTGAAGCAGCCAGTAAAGACCGTTTTTATATTTCAGAATTGATGGAAGGGAATATGATCCCAAAAGGAGTTGCCAGAAAGACCGAATTCCTTCAAAATGAAGTATTCAATAGCTATCATAGCGAAACAGAGTTAATGCGCTACATAAAAAGACTGGAGCGCAAAGACCTGGCATTAAATCATTCTATGATTTCATTAGGCTCTTGTACTATGAAGCTTAATGCTGCTGCCGAAATGCTGCCTTTAAGTGACCCAATGTGGTGTAATATGCACCCCTTTGTTCCCATAAGACAAGCAGGCGGCTACCAGTTTATGTTGAAGAAACTAGAAGAGCAATTAACCGAAATCACTGGTTTTGCAGGTACGTCTCTTCAACCAAACTCTGGAGCCCAGGGAGAATATGCGGGCTTAATGGTGATTAGAGCATACCACGAATCCAGAGGGGACACAAATAGAAATATTTGTTTAATTCCATCATCTGCACACGGTACAAATCCCGCGAGTGCTGTGATGGCAGGAATGAAGGTTGTGGTTACAAAAGCTACCGACGAAGGAAATATAGATGTAGAAGACCTTCGCGCAAAAGCCGAGCAATACAAGGATAATCTTGCTGCTTTAATGGTTACGTATCCATCTACGCATGGGGTATATGAGAGTGCTATTAGAGAAATTACAAGTATTATTCATGACAATGGCGGTCAGGTATATATGGACGGCGCCAATATGAATGCTCAGGTTGCCCTCACAAATCCTGGTGCGATTGGAGCAGATGTGTGCCACCTCAACCTACACAAAACGTTTGCTATTCCTCACGGTGGTGGTGGTCCGGGTGTAGGGCCTATTTGTGTCGCAGAGCAGTTAGTCCCGTTCTTACCATCAAACCCGGTAATTGAAACTGGTGGCGAAACAGCGATTTCAGCAATTTCTGCAGCACCATGGGGAAGTTCGTTAGTCTGCTTAATTAGCTATGCATACATATGCATGCTTGGCGAAAGCGGCTTGAAAAAATCTACTCAATTTGCTATCCTAAACGCGAACTACATTAAAGAACGTTTAAGTGGTCATTTCGATGTCTTGTATTCTGGAGAAAAAGGAAGAGCGGCACACGAAATGATCATCGATTGTCGTCCGTTTAAAGAACACGGTATTGAAGTAGTAGACATTGCAAAACGTCTGATAGATTATGGCTTCCACGCACCTACTGTTTCTTTCCCTGTAGCAGGAACGATGATGATCGAGCCAACCGAAAGCGAAAGCAAACAAGAGCTGGACCGTTTTTGTGATGCTATGATTTCAATTCGAAAAGAAATAAAAAGCCTCGATAAAGACGAGCCAAACAACCTGCTTAAGAACGCACCCCACACCCAAGCCATGCTTACTAGTGACACCTGGGAGTTACCGTACACAAGACAACAGGCTGCATTTCCATTGGAGTATGTGAATGATAATAAATTCTGGCCAAGTGTTCGTCGTGTAGACGATGCATATGGAGACAGAAACCTTATTTGTACGTGTGCGCCTATTGAGGAGTATATGGAAGCATAAAAATTGTATTAAAGAATCCTCATTGAAAGTATTATAAAATGAGGATTCTAAGATTTTAAAGCAATTTTTAAATGATAGTTTAAATATGACCGATTTCCTAAAAAATCAATGTATTACCATTACCTTTTTACTTATTTTAGTCAAAATTTAGTTTATGGGCACAAAAATCACAGGCGTTGGCAGCTACATCCCCACAGGAGTCGCTCGTAATGACCAATTTGAAAAACATAACTTCTTTACAGAAGACGGCAAGAACTTTGCCCACGAAAACACCGTGATTATTGAAAAATTCAAGGCAATCACTGGTATTTCTGAGCGTCGCTATATCAAAGAGGAGTACAACACCTCGGATATTGCTTTTTTTGCTGCCGAAAAAGCCATAGAAAATGCCGGGATAGACCGGGAGACTTTAGATTACATAATTGTTGCCAACAATTATGGTGATGTAAAATACGGCTCACATCAAAGTGATAACGTGCCCAGTATTGCTTCCCGCGTAAAACATTTACTTAAAATTAAAAACCCAAACTGTGTAGGCTACGACCTTATGTTTGGTTGCCCGGGATGGGTAGAAGCTATGATCACTGCCCACGCGTATATAAAAAGCGGAATGGCTACAAAATGCCTTGTTATTGGTGCCGAAGCACTCTCCAGAGTGGTAGACCAACACGACCGCGACTCTATGATATACAGTGATGGTGCAGGCGCAACCGTAGTAGAAGCAACTAACGATGATAGTGCTGGGTTTTTAGCACACAAAAGCGCCACTTTTGCGTATGACGAAGCACATTTTATCTACTTTGGTGAAAGTAACAACCAAGAATTGACCGATGCCCGCCGCTACATTAAAATGTATGGGCGTAAAATCTATAACTTTGCTTTAAGCAATGTGCCCGAAGCCATGAAACATTGCATGGAAAAAAGCGGTGTACCAATTACCGACCTTAAAAAAGTGTTTATCCACCAGGCTAATGAAAAAATGGACGAAGCCATCATCAACCGTTTTTACAAACTGTATGATATGGAGGCTCCAGAAGGCGTAATGCCCATGACCATAGACAAATTGGGGAATTCCAGCGTTGCTACCGTTCCCACTTTGTACGATCTGGTGCTTAACAATAAACTGGAAGGACACAGTATTTCAAAAGGCGATGTGGTGATGTTTGCAAGTGTAGGTGCCGGAATGAACATTAATGCGATTGTTTATAAAGTTTAGCCACCCAATAATTTAAACTGTAAATCAATTTCAATCTATAGGTAATATAGAGGATCAACAGACTGTTCAACCCTGATTTTAAAATTAAATTAAACAAAGGGTTTGAATTTACAGGTAATAAAAGAAAAGTAAAAAACACTATACATACTACTGCCAAAATCTTGAAATAATCTTTATCAAATGGTAAAATCCCTAGCTTTATATGTATATATAAAAGTTTAATACAATTGAAGCTCACCATAGCAATTAATGACGCATAAGCGACTCCAATAATACCTAAGTTGGTTTGAGTTAAAAAAAAGATGTTTAAAAATATATTTAAGATAGCCAGTGAAAGAACTGAAATAATATTAAACCTATAATACTTAGAATAGGAAATTATTTCATTGTTGAAGCCTGTAGACATATTAAAAACTACATTTGCCCCAAGTAAAATAATTATTGGTATAGAATCAACTAATTTGTCATAGGCAGGAAGCATTTTAAACAAAGAGTCTATCCCTAAAACTAAAGAGGTATACACTACAGCCCCAATGAAAAAAAGGAGCTTTGCAGTTTCTTTATACTTTTTTCCTAATTCATCTATTTCATTATTTTTTAAATATGCTGAAATCTTAGGAGCATAAATTGCAAATACTCCAGCTGCTGGAATTGCCAAAGAAGTTGCTAGTGCCATTCCTATTGCAAAAGTCCCATTCGCTTCAAAAGACAAAAACTCAGGTATCATGAAAGCATCGATCCTAAATGCTAAAATTGATCCGAAACTTCCTAAAAAACTAAAAAAACTGTATTTATAATATTCTTTTTTGTGTACTTCAGAAAAAAGTGACTTAAACTTAAACCCCCATTTTAATTTAAAATGTTTGAGTATATAAAAAAGCAACAAAACAAACAGAATAAAGTAAGAAATTACAAATGCCAATAATGCGCTATCTATATTTAGATACCCAAAAATTAATAGCCCGAAAATAGTTGGCAATGCTATTTTTGGGATTATTTTTTCATACAAAGCAGGTATTTCGATTTTATCGATATGTATAGCCTGTCTTTTAAACAATTCTACAAAAGCCAAAACAGAAGCTATTGGGAAAGCATAAAAAAAATAATAATAGTGATTCCATTGAGAAAACGTAGTACCTAACAAAAGAATACTTAAAAGCACAAAACTTATTACCAGTATTGAAGCAATTGAATACTTAAACAGTTGTGGTCTATTGTATTCATCTAAAGTTGGATAAAAATGAACTAGGGCTTGCCCCCCGCCAAAAAGGATTAATGGAAATAACAGTTGCGCAAGGCTATCTACGTACCTAACAATTCCTAAAAACTCTTTGTTGTGAGGATATATAAAAACAGTAGAAATAACGCCTATAGCTACACCTGTGTAGCTTATAATATTAAACCAAAAAACTTGTTTATATATTTTATTTCCTATCATTACTTATGGCTAGACCTTGTTTTAAAAATTTTAATTAAATTCAATAGTAAACCCACGTAATACCAAAATAGTATAATAAAAAGATGTAATGTAGAAGAAAGAGAATAATACTTATAAAAATACTTTGGCAATCCCAAGACATTCATAAAACCTCGCAAATAACCAACAAACAATGAATTATTAATATTTAAAACCTCTGTTAGTATTTTATATTTTGATTGAATAGCATCTTTTCGAAAATTTCTTTTTATCACCCTATCGTGACAAATTTTAGAGTCTTTAACAATTCCCACCCTAAAGTTATGAAACAACACCCTGGACACATAATTTCTGTCCTCTCCATAATGGGTGTACAAAGGTTCGAAAAGACCAACTTTTTCGATCACTTTTTTGGGGATGAACCATGCAGCAGCATTCACAAATGGTATATCATCCAATTCAGAGTTCAAATCTTGGTTTTTTCCCTTCCAATACTTTTCAAAATTTTTGTCCAAAGTAATACCATCACCAGAATAGTGTAGCGGACTTATTATTCCAAATTCTTTGTTTGTTTCAGCAATAGCCACCAAATTACCAATTGTTTCGGGAAAAACCCATGTATCCTGATTTAAAAGAAAAACATATGCTGCATCTTGAGCCATAGCCTCTTTAATCGCAATATTATTTGCTAAGCCGAAGCCTAAATTTTTGTTTAATGAAATTAATGTAACCTCGGGAAACAGTTTTACAATGGCTTTTGAAGTATCAGAAGAATAGTTGTCTACAACAATAGTAGTGACTGGATACGTAGATTTATTTAAAGATTGTAAGTTTTTGAAAAGCCATTGTTCGCCGTTATACGAAACTATTATAATGAAAACCTTTTTCTGCAAATTATTAATTTTTAAAAGTAACCAAAAATAAAGCTATTGTCAACACTACGCAATCTACATACTCTTAACAAACGAAATATAAACCTATAAAGAACAATAATGTATTGTGGGTAATTTTATTCTTAAAAATGTTTTTTAAACGATTCAAAATCGATTAAGTTTAAATAATCCTTTCTGTTCTCTTCCAATAAATTAAATTCAAAAAAAGGATTAGTGAGCTTATTAGGATTACCAATTCGGTGGTTTTTGGACAATATACCAACCCCCCAATCTGTATCAATACAGCAAGAATTTAAGGAGGGGAAAGATCGCCACTTTAAAAAAGCCTTCCAAGTTGTGCCGTTCCAATACCCTTTTGCAGGAGTATGTAAATACATATAAGATTCTCTTGAGTGCCATTCGCTAGGAGGGTTACAGTCGTGTAGTACTATAAAACCATCATCCTTAATGTACATTAATGCATTTTTTATATCTCTATCCACCTGTGGGGCAAGATGTAGCCCATCAATAAAAATAACATCAAATTTTATATTTTTAGACAGAATTTTATTTTCTGAAAGCTTAAGAAAAAAAGCGTCGCTCGTCATTTTAAAATCAACAGGATTTTCATCAAACTCAAGACCGGGATCAACGCTGTATTTTTTATCAGCTTTAATGTGGCTATAATTATCCTGGGGGTTTCGAACACCAATCTCTAAATAACTTGTATCTCCCTTGCTTAAAGACAATAAAAAATTAATAATTACAGTACGGGAAGGTGTTTTCAACACTTCTTTATGACTCTTTTTTTGCACATCTAGATATTGGGGATCGGTAAGTATCTTTCTTCCCTTTATGAAAAACTTAACTGGATTTAACAAAAACTCTTTTATTTTCATAATCTCTTCAAAATTTAATCCTACTAATGGTATTTCTTTACTTACAAACAATTTTTTCTATTGTAGCCAAATGTAAGATATCGAAAACTTTCTTTCCCACTTAACTGTTGCCACGTATTAATTAAAGTCCTCGCCTTTCTCGAATTAATCTAGAAATTTTAAGCAGGGTTTTACTTTTAAAGAACATTAAAATCACAGACAAACTTTTGTTTACAGTACTAAGTAGCTTTTATTACTTGAGGTGAGCACAAAAATACAGTAAACGTAAAGTAATTTCTATATAATGCAGCCAATTACTACTCGTTTGTTTTTTGGGGTTATATTTGCCCAATAAACTATTTTTTTGAACATCCAACTCATCATACCCGCTCATAATGAAGAAGTGTTTCTTGCGCAAACACTAGATTCGTTAGTGGCGCAAACCCTTCAGCCAAAAAAAATTGTGGTGGTCAATGATGGGTCTACAGACGATACACAGGCTATTATTGATTCATTTTCGGCAAAATATTCTTTTATTACTTCGGTTACCACCCATTCCAATTCGAAACACGAACCAGGCAGCAAAGTTGTCAATGCTTTTTACGAAGGATTTAAAACGCTAGACAACTCATACGAAGTGATCTGCAAGTTTGATGCAGATCTTATTTTTCCGAAGCATTATCTGGAGAAAGTTTCAGAAACATTTAAAAGCGATCCAAAAACTGGGATGGTTGGCGGATTTTGCACGCTAGAAGAAAACGGAACCTGGGGAGTAGAAAACCTAACCAATAAAGACCATATTCGTGGTGCTTTAAAGGCGTATCGCAAAGAATGTTTCGAAGAAATTGGAGGATTAAAAAAATCGATGGGCTGGGACACCGTAGACGAATTACTCGCTAAATTTTATGGCTGGAACGTTGTAACTGATGGATCACTGCATGTAAAACACCTAAAACCCACCGGCGCCACCTATACCAAAGCCGCCAGGTATAAACAAGGCGAGGCATTTTACAAAATGCGTTATGGTTGGGCACTTACCCAAATCGCTGCTATAAAACTTGCAACAAAAAAAGGCAGCCCAGCGTTTTATTACCATTGTATGCAAGGGTATTTAAAAGCAAAACGCAAGGAGATGCCATTTTTGGTCACTGAAGAACAAGGTAGCTTTATTAGAGCCTTACGTTGGAAGAATATAAAGAAAAAGGTGTTTTAATACATCTTAACCTTTTTATAGCATTTCGCAATTTCCTATTGTGTATTTTTGAATCTCTTAAGTTTATCTATATGCCTTCATATTTCATTAAAACCCTGTTAACTACAGTAATTTGTATCTTTAGCTTTACAGCTAGTGTAGCTCAAAACAATAAAAAACCTAAAAATATCATTCTGCTTGTAGGGGATGGCATGGGGCTTAGTGAAATTTCATCCAGCCTGTATTTTAATGACAAGCCTTCTAATTTTTTACGTTTTAAAACGGTTGGGCTTAGTATGACATCTTCCTCAAAAGAACTGATCACAGACTCTGCTGCTGGCGCAACGGCCTTTGCCTCGGGCATTAAAACCTATAACGGTGCTATAGGGGTAGATATAGACATGAAGCCTGCCGAAACCATCGTAGAACATATATCGAAAACCGATGTTGCCACCGGGTTGGTCGTTACATCTTCAGTAGTACACGCTACTCCTGCTTCTTTTTATGCGCATCAGGAATCCCGCAGGATGTACGAGGAGATTGCGGTAGATTTAGTTCACAGCAAGATTGAGTTTTTTGCCGGAGGCGGACTTCAGTTTTTTCGGGATAGAACCGATGGGCAAGACCTGATCCAGCAACTAAAAGATCGGAATTATGAAGTTCATACCGATGCGCTTCCACAGAAAATTTCAGAAAAAAAGCAAGCCATCTTATTAGCTCCTGACGGCATGCCAAAAATGTCTGAAAACAGAGGAAACTTCTTAACAAATGCCACTATGCTCGCCATTGGGCAACTCTCCAAAAACAAGGAAGGGTTCTTCTTACTGGTAGAAGGCTCCCAGATAGACTGGGGTGGTCATGACAACGATGCTGAATATTTAATCAACGAAATGATTGATTTTGACAAAACCATTGGTGCTGTACTCGATTTTGCTAAAAACAATGGCGAAACGCTTGTAATTGTTACGGCAGACCATGAAACCGGAGGGTTTAGCCTTAGTGCAGATGGGATTAACTACAATAAAATCGTAGCTTCTTTTTCAACCACAGGTCACACAGCAACTATGGTTCCTGTTTTTGCACAAGGTCCCAGTGAGGAATTATTTGACGGAGTGTATCAAAACACAAAAATACATACGATAATGAAACAACTTTTTGACCAAAAGTAAGGATACTCCCTTCCCTAAAAATTTTTTAATTAGTACCTTAGCGACACGATTACAACTATGGCATACCTAGAAGATATTGGTTCTTACTTTTTAATGCTGAAACGCACCTTTGGGGGTTTCACCAAACGGTCGGTACTTAAAGAACTTATCTTTAAGGAAATTGACGATCTTATTATAGGCTCATTACCTATTGTGATCTTTATCTCCTTCTTCGTTGGTGGTGTAATTGCTATACAAACCGCTTTAAATGTCGACAACCCCATTATCCCAAAATCTTTAATAGGCTATGCAACAAGGCAGTCCATTATTCTGGAATTTGCCCCTACGTTTATGTCTATTATCATGGCGGGTAAAGTAGGCTCCTTTATCACTTCCAGCATTGGCTCTATGCGGGTTACCGAGCAAATTGACGCCCTGGAAGTTATGGGTATAAACTCTTTAAATTATCTTGTATTCCCAAAAATTATTGCACTCTTGTTTTTCCCCTTTGTGATAGCATTATCTATGTTTATTGGGATTACTGGAGGTTTGTTGGCTGGTGTTTACGGTGGATTTACCACCTACACCGACTTTACAGCTGGGCTACAAGACAGTTTTAACTCTTTTCATCTGGTGTATGCCTTTATAAAAACATTTGTTTTTGCCTTTATATTGGCAACTGTACCCTCCTGGCAGGGTTATTATATGAAAGGGGGCGCGCTGGAAGTAGGAAAGGCAAGCACCAACTCTTTTGTCTGGACGAGTGTGCTCATCATCTTGGCAAATTTTATCATCACACAACTCCTTCTTAGCTAATGATAAAAGTAGAAAACATAAAGAAAAGTTTTGGCGACGAGGAAATCCTTAAAGGTATTTCTACTGTTTTTGAAAAGGGTAAGACCAATTTAATTATAGGCCAGAGTGGTAGTGGGAAAACAGTAATGCTGAAATGCCTGTTAGGTTTGTTTAAGCCTGAAGAAGGATTTATTTTCTATGAAAATGAGGCCATCCAGAACATGGACGATGAACAACAAAGAAACCTGCGGGAAGAAATTGGAATGCTTTTTCAGGGAGGGGCTTTGTTCGATTCTATGACTATTGAAGAAAACGTTATGTTTCCTTTACGTATGTTTACGAAAAACAAAAAGTCTGAAATGCTAGAACGCGTAAATGAGGTTTTAGAACGTGTAAATCTGGGAGGGGTTAACAAGAAGTATCCTTCAGAAATTTCCGGGGGAATGCAAAAAAGAGTTTCTATTGCCCGGGCCATTGTAAACAAACCTAAATACCTCTTTTGTGACGAACCCAACTCCGGACTCGACCCTAAAACTGCTACTGTAATCGATAATCTTATTCAGGAAATCACCCATGAGTATGATATTACAACCGTAGTCGTTACACACGATATGAATTCAGTTATGGAAATTGGAGAGAACATTGTCTTTCTCAAAAATGGCATTTTAGTCTGGCAGGGAAATAACAAGGAAATTTTCAGCACAGACAATCAGGATGTTACAGATTTCGTCTATTCTTCAGATTTATTCAAGAAAATCAGGGATATACAGCTAAAAGAGCAGTAATTTATTTAATCATAGGTTGTATTGTATAAAATTTTAAGTTATTTTTAACGACTTTTAAAAATCATACTTATGAAAAAAATTACAACCTTATCACTTGCGCTCGCATGTGGCTTTGGAATGTTGGCTCAGGAAGTGAGCTTTACAAATCAAAACAATTTAATTGGTAATTTCGATTCATCTACGGCTGTTGCTGTCGATGTAAATAACGATTTTCTTGATGATAACGTTCGCATTTCATCTAATGGAGTTGGAATAGATTACCAGCAACCTGATGGTACTTTTATCTCTACTATGATTTCAATGCCCATACAAAATGTTCCAAACTGGAGTGTTGCTGCTGGAGATTTGGATGCAAACGGTTACAATGATTTTGTACTAGGAAATGGGCAACGTGTTTCATTTTTAATGGCAAATGCAGACGGAACTGATTATACAGAAAACACATTCCCTCAATATATCTTTTCACAACGTTCAACTTTTGCTGATATAGACAACGATGGAGATTTAGATGCATTTGTTTGTCACGATGTAGATTTAAGTCACCCGTACCGAAACGATGGTAACGGAAATATGACTTTAGACCAGACTCTTATTCAAACCTTAGATGCCCCTGGTAACTACGCTGCGATCTGGATAGATTATGATAATGATGGCGATCAGGATATGTACTTAACAAAGTGTAGAGGCGGTTCACCACCAAACGACCCATTAAACAATAATGCAATGTACACCAATGATGGCAATGGCGTATTTACCGAAAATGCACTCGACATTGGAATGCAGGATAGTTCTCGTTCCTGGGCAACTGTTTTTGAAGACTTTGACAATGATGGAGACTTAGATGCTTTTATCGTAAACCACGACTTTCAGAACAAGTTTATGGAAAATGATGGGACTGGAAACTATACAGATATTATCGCAACCACAGGTATTAACCCAAACGACCTTGGGTCCTGGGAAAACCTTGCAGCAGACTTTAACAACGATGGATATATCGATATCCTAAGTGAAATGTCCAAAGAACTATACATTAACAATGGAGACATGACTTTTACAGGTCAGGACCTTCCTTTTGATGGCGGTGGAATTGGAGACCTTAACAACGATGGGTTTTTAGATGTTGTAAGAGGTGGAAACCTTTACATAAATGATGGAAACGATAACAACTGGTTTAAAGTTGCACTTACCGGAGAAGACAGTAACCTGAACGGTATTGGTGCCCGTGTAATAATTGAAGGAGCCTGGGGAAGCCAAATGCGTGAAGTACGCTCTGGACAAGGTTTTAGACATATGAATTCTTTAGTTGCACATTTTGGTCTTGGTACAGCTACCACTATCGATAAAGTGATTATAGAGTGGCCTTCTGGAGAAGTTGATATTTTCGAGGACGTACAGATAAACCAACAACTTTCTGTAACTGAAGGTGAAACCGAAGTTGTTCTTGGAGGAGAAGATGCACTAGCTGCAGGCATTAAGTTATATCCTAACCCAACAGCAAATCAATTAAATTTCTCTGTTCAGGGAATGGACAATACAGTAGTAACTATTGTAGATATGAATGGAAAGTTAGTGTTAAGCACAACTGTATCCAGCGCAAACAGCATAGATGTTTCCAGCCTAAACACTGGAGTTTACTTCGCTCAATTTGAAATTGACCAAAGACAAGTAAGCTACAAGTTTGTCAAAAAATAATTTGATTTTTAAAAAGAAAAAAAGGCACTCCATTTGAGTGCCTTTTTTATTGCCTATATCCCAAGTAAAGAGATTAAATAATCACTAACGTTCTTCCACAGCAAGTGTGTCCAGTTCTAAACGTAGTTTCAGGATGCTTGCCATCTTTTCCATATTGGCTGTACGTTCTCTGGAACGCACCGTGTTTTTCCACGTTACTGAAAAGACAGGCAGTGTATCTGTTTTTTCGTAATTGGTAGACACCCGCTTTGAATAGGAAAAATTTTCAATGCCTTCAAAAGTTACTTGTAGCTCTTTGCTTATGGCTTCAAAAGGAATTCCGTCTTTTACCGTAAGTTTAGCAATCTCATCTTCGAGGAAAGCAATACGTTCGTCTTTGTCGCTAATTGCCTTTTCATTCTTCACATACAAATCTTCCAGAATACCTGCTTTTACCTCTCCAGAAAGTCTTTCTGCCAATGCTCCGGATTGATCAGAGCCTTGATAAATACGCAGGGTAACATCTTCTAGTTTCTCCGTTTCTTTCAATTGGGCCAACCACTCATTAATTTTGGGTTGTGGCACAGGCTGCCCAATCAGGTATACTTCAATCTGTTTTGTTTTATAATCCTGTGAAGACTTTACCACTTCGGCACCCTCATACCTAATAATCTCTTTTACAAATTCTTTTGTTTTATTTTCAAAAACCTGTTCTTGTAACAGCTTGTAAAACAGGTACACACTGGGCACTATGACAATTACCGCTATTAAAGAAGCCATTTGCGCAATAAATCGTCTCCTCTTCGAATTGGCATACCGCACCATTGGAAATCGTAACACTTTGGAAACAATAAACGTTGAAAGCGCAATAAAAACTGCATTGATAGAAAACAGGTACAAAGCTCCGCCAGCATAATCTATATTCCCGATAGCCAACCCGTAGCCAACGGTACACAAAGGCGGCATAAGGGCGGTAGCAATAGCTACCCCAAAAATAACACTAGCAATGGTGCCACTTTTAGTTTTAGCAACAATAAGTGCCAAACCACCAAAAATAGCAACCAGTACATCTAGAATGGTAGGATAGGTTCGGGCAAGTAACTCGGGTGTTTCTTCAGTTAAAGGAGAAATACTAAAGTATAAAAAAGCTGTAAGCACGCTTAGCGCCACCATGATTCCTAAATTTATAAGGGACTTCCTAAGTGTCTCCACATCGTTTATGGCCACAGAAAGACCAATACCCACAATGGGACCCATTAATGGAGAAATAAGCATCGCTCCAATCACCACAGCTGTACTACTCACATTTAAGCCAATAGAAGCCACAAAAATGGAAAAAATAAGAATCCATGCCGTATGGCCTTTAAAAGGAATGTCTTTTCGTACTGCCTCTATGGTCGCGTCCCTATCGGTGTCTTCATTCAGGCTAAAAAGCCCTCTTATAAACTTTGTTAATCCATGCCAGGCATTCTGCTTGTCTTTCTCAAATTCGGCTTCGTTAGGCGTTATATGGTTCTTATTTTCAGGTGTACTCATTATGTATATTTTTCACCGTGTTTTTCTGAAACTTCGGTCAGTAGGGTTTTAATTTCTTGTTCCTTTTCCTTCGGAAATATAAGCAATACATCTTCTTTCTCAACAACGATATAATTATTCAAACCGTCAATGACTACCAATTTATCTTTTTCAGTAAAAACCATATTTCCACTGGCTTCTTTAAGATGAGTTTTAGCCCTCACAATTGCGTTACTGTTTATGTCCTTAACCAGTTTATCATGCAACGCTCCCCAGGTACCAAGATCATTCCAGTCAAACGTTGCTTTTTTCACATACACATTTTTAGCTTTCTCCATGATGCCATAATCAATCGAGATATTCTCGGCGAGGCTATAGTTTTCTGAAACGAACCTTTTTTCTTCTTCGGAATTATAAACGGGTTTTCCTTCTGAAAAAAGTGCATTCATAACAGGCAAATGCTCTTCAAATGCTGAAATAATACTTTTCACACTCCATAAAAATATACCAGCATTCCAAAGGAAATTTCCTTCCGCTAAAAAGTGCTTAGCAGTTTCATAATCTGGCTTTTCCCGGAATTGATGTACTTTTTTAATTTCAGAAATAGAATTTTTATCGCTTTCTATATATCCATACCCCGTATTCGCAAACGTTGGCGGGATTCCCAGGGTCATTAAAACGTCTTCTTTTTCACAGGTATTAAAACACAATTCTACATCTTTCTGAAAGGCTGTTTCATCTTCAATCCAATGATCGCTTGGGGCTACAAGCATGACAGCCTCCGGATTATCTTTTTGGATCTTTAATGCTGAGAGCAAAATACAGGGTGCTGTATTTCGCATAGCAGGCTCCAACACCACTTGTGCTTTTGAAATTTTAGGCAACTGCTCCAGCGTAAGCTCTAAATAACGCTCATTGGTTAGCACCTGTATATTTTCTGCAGGCACTATTTTTTCCAATCGCGAAAACGTCTTTTGAAGCAAGCTCTCTCCGGTCCCTAACATATCATGAAACTGTTTTGGAAACTCCTGTGTACTAACAGGCCAGAATCTTGAGCCAATTCCTCCTGCCATGATCACTGCGTAGTAATTTTTATTTAATGTATTCAAATTAGTTCTTTTTTATAAATATGGCTCTTGAATTAGTATTGTGAAACTTTACTAGTTGAAAAGTTGATGTGTTTAGGAGTTTAGTCTAGTGTGTTTCGTATGGTTATAAGAAATTCACTTTTTAGTTCCTCAACCTCTAAACGTATCGACTCATCGACTGTCATTCAACTTTGAACCCGCAAAAACTCTACTTCAGCATTGGGGTTAAAAAGGTAGATTCTACCTGTATTCACCTCCAAACACTCATAGCGTTTTACGCGTTTATTGCCTCGTTTAAAAATTTTCCCGTTATAGAGCCGAAACAATGCTCCATGGGGTATTTCAAATATATAGTTTTTATCGTTGGGGGCATCGTACTGTTTTAATGCTAACGAAAGTTTAGCATCTGTATCGCTACTCGCCCGTGGGTTTTTAAAGTGTAGTGCCAATAAAGGCAGTAAATTATTGGGAAATACTTCCGGACGTATAAATGGCAACATTAAAAGCTGAAAGCTATGCTTCCATTCACGCCCATGGGGTTTTATACTTCTACCATATTTATTGAAAGCCACCAAATGTGCAACCTCATGAATAAGTGTGATTAAAAAACGGTACTTGTTCAAGTTGGCATTTACTGTTATTTGGTGCTGGCCGTTGGATGTTTTTCTGTAATCACCGTGACGTGTTACCCGTTCGTTTACAATTTTCAAGTAAACATTGTTTGTTTTAATAAGTTCAAAACTAGGCGCTACAGCTGCTTGGGGAATGTATTTTTCGAGGATATCTTGCACGCTTCAAAAATACAGAAAATTTTTAGTTGTTTTGTCACCTCGAAGCACAGTGAAAAGGGCGCACAACTTGCTAAAAATAATTGTTAATTAAAATTCATTCGAAAGTGAGCTTCTTGTGAGATTTCTCCTAAGCCGGTGCTGAGCTTGTCGAAGTATCGAAATGACTTGTACCACTAAACACCTAGGGAGTTGAACTGGAAACCTGCAAAATCTTTCCGTTGTACATTTTATGTCCTGTTAAAGAAAAATCCATAATATACTGTGCCATTTCTTGTGCAGTAACTGCCGCTTTTAAACCAGGGAAAGCCTCTTCGAGCATTTCTGTTTGTACAGAACCCAATGCCAAACAATTAAAACTTGGACCGGTTTCTTTATACTCTTCAGCTAACACTTCTGTTAATGTAATGATAGCCCCTTTACTACTACTATATGCCGCCAGGCCAGGAAACTTAACACTTCCCTGAATACCACCCATACTACTAATGTTAACAATGTGGCCGTCCTTTTTCATAAAAGGCAGAATTGTTTGGGTCATTACCGCAGCACCAAAAACATTTACAGCATAGCTATCTTCAAAGTCTTCCCATTTCAGTTTTGCAAAAGGTTTGTTTACCAAATATCCTGAATTGTTAATAAGCACATCTACATGGCTCCATGTTTCTTTTAAAAATTCTTTGACCCGGGCAACATCCCTTTTATCGGTAATATCACAAGAGAAACACCAGCAATTTGAAATATCTAATCCCGAAACTGGCGCAGCATCACGCGACAAGGCAAGCACATTATGTCCTGCATCTGTAAGCAATGAAACCAGCTCATAGCCTATACCACGACTGGTTCCAGTTATTATTATATTTTTAGTTTCGGGCATTGTATTTTTGTGATATTTTTTGAAAAAATTGGGGTATACACACCCCTTGCCCCCTCTTTTTAGAGGGGAGGTTTTTTTACACAAACATCGTAACAGGATTCTCGATATACTGTCGTACTGTTTGCAAGTATTTTGCTCCTGTAGCACCATCTACTGTTCGATGATCGCAGGCTAACGTCACTGTCATAGTATTCCCTACAGCAATCGTTCCGTTCTTTACAACAGGCTTTTGTACAATGGCCCCAACCGATAAAATAGCTGAATTAGGCGCATTAATAATGCTCGTAAATTCTTTAATACCAAACATACCCAGATTAGAAACCGTAAACGTGCTTCCCTGCATTTCGTCTGGAGTTAATTTTTTATTTCTTGCTTTGCCTGCCAGTTCTTTTACATTCGCTCCAATTTGAGAAAACGTCATCTGGTCTGCAAATTTTAACACCGGAACTACCAGTCCTTCATCCACAGCAACGGCAACGCCCATATGAATATGGTTTGCAATTTTAGTAGTTTCGCCTGTCCACTGGCTATTTACCTGAGGGTGTTTACGCAATGCCATGGCACATGCTTTTACGATCATATCGTTGAAAGATATTTTTACATCTGGATCGCTGTTAATGGCTGTTCTTGAAGCAATTGCATTATCCATATCCAACTCAATTGTTAAATAGTAATGTGGTGCTGTAAATTTAGATTCACCCAGACGCTTTGCAATGGTTTTACGCATTTGCGAGTTTTTAGTCTCTTCCCAGCTTTCCTCACCAACAGGTTGATAGGCGTCTGCACCTGAAGCTCCTGGCTGGTAGTTTTCAATATCGCTTTTTACGATACGACCATTATCTCCAGTACCGTTTACGTGTTGTAAATTGATTCCTTTTTCTTCAGCCATTTTTTTGGCCAATGGAGAAACAAAAATTCGTTTTGAACCTGAACCTGAAGGTTTTGATTCTTTTTTATCTTCTACCGCTTCCTTTTTCGATTCGGTTTTCTTTTCTTCTTTTTTAGGGGCTTCTTTTGTATCTGAAGATTTCTTAGCGGCTGATTTTCCTTTGGTTGAAATAGTAGAAACATCGGTTCCTTCCGGGCCAATAATAGCCAGCAAGGCATCTACTTTTGCTGTTTCCCCTTCGCCAATTCCAATTTTCAGAAGCGTTCCGGAATAGAAGCTTTCAAACTCCATGGTAGCCTTATCTGTTTCGATTTCAGCTAGAATATCACCTTCTTCTACGGCATCCCCTTCTTTCTTTAACCATGAAGCTACGGTTCCTTCTTCCATAGTGTCGCTCAAGCGAGGCATAGTGATAATTTCTACCCCTTCAGGCAGATCAGATCCGCTTTCTTCTGAGCTTTCTTCTTCTGTTTCTTCTGATGTATTTTCTTCAGTAGCATCCTCTTCATTTTCGTCATCTGACTTCTTTTCAGCTTTATCTTTCTTTTCAGCTTTATCATCGTCATTTCCGCCGCCATTCAGCAATTCTGAAATATCTTCATCTTTATCCCCAATGATAGCCAAAAGCGTGTCTACTTTTGCGGTATCCCCCTCTTCAATTCCAATATGGAGCAACGTTCCTTCGTAAAAGGATTCAAACTCCATTGTGGCTTTATCTGTTTCAATTTCGGCTAAAATATCGCCTTCCTCCACTGTATCGCCCACTTTTTTGAGCCAGGTTGCCACGGTTCCTTCTTCCATGGTATCGCTCAATCGAGGCATGTTTATTACTTCTGCCATTGCTTATAATTTATGAGGTAAAAATGGATAATCTTCTTGTTCGTATACCGCGTCGTACATCACGTTCTTTTCCGGGTATGGAGACTCGTCGGCAAATTTTTCACACTCTTTTACCATATCCTTTACGCGCTTGTCTACTTTTTTAATATCATCTTCCGTAGCCCATTTCTTTTCGTAGATCTTATGCAACACATACGAAATTGGATCTTCTTCCTGCTTCTTCGCAACCTCTTCCTTGGTACGATAATGTTGCGCGTCACTCATAGAATGGCCTCTGTAACGGTAGGTTCTTATTTCTAAAAAGGTAGGACCATCCCCGCGTCTGGCACGGTCTATGGCTTCGTCCATTTCTTTGGCAACCACTTCTGGTTTCATACCGTCCACTGGCTTGCAAGGCATTTCGTACCCCAAACCAAGCTTCCAGATATCGGTGTGGTTTGCGGTTCTTGCTACCGATGTTCCCATGGCATATCCATTGTTTTCACAACAGAATACAACTGGTAGTTTCCACAACATTGCCAAGTTAAATGTTTCGTGTAAAGATCCTTGCCTAACAGCTCCGTCTCCCATATAACAAAGAGTTACTGCATCACGCCCGTGAAACTTATCTCCGAAAGCAATTCCTGCTCCCAGTGGGATTTGACCTCCCACGATCCCATGACCTCCATAGAAACGGTGTTCTTTTGAAAAAATATGCATAGAACCTCCCAGACCTTGAGAGGTACCCGTGGCTTTTCCGTACAACTCGGCCATGACACGTTTTGCATCTACGCCCATTCCAATGGGTTGCACGTGGTTACGGTACGCAGTAATCATATTATCTTTAGTAAGGTCCATAGCGTGCAACGCTCCAGCGAGCACCGCCTCTTGTCCATTGTACAAGTGCAGGAATCCACGTACTTTTTGATTGATATATACCTGCGCTAATTTATCTTCAAATTTGCGCCAGAATAACATGTTCTCATACCAATCGAGGTATGTTTTTTTGGTGATCTTTTTCATCAACTGTAGTTGTTGGAATACTGAAAAAGGCTTCAGTATTATTTTTTCGCGAATAACAAAAATAGGGATTTTATAAAGTATGGTAAAACTTTACTTTGGGAAAATGAGATTGTGAGTTTTGTTAGGATTTGGAGGGGTCTAGCCTTCCGTCATCTGGAAATTTTGCTTCGCTACATTACCAGATTCCACCTTCCCTTACAAAGGAGGGGAACTTTTAATAAGAATTACAAGTAAGAACTATCAAAAATAAGAGGCAATAAGTCTTTTATGGAGTTTGCCCTTACAACCTTTCCTGTTTCACCCATAAAGTAAAGTGTGACAGGTGCTTTTTGATTCACTTCATATTCGGCAAGGGATTGCCTGCAGGCTCCGCAGGGCGGTGTTGGAGTATCTACTTCCTTGTTTAAAGAACGTACCGTTAAAGCCATGGTCTGAAAGGCAACTCCCGGATACATAGCTCCTGCGTGAAAAGCTGCTACCCGCTCGGCACAAAGCCCAGAAGGAAACGCTGCATTTTCCTGATTATTACCCGTGACGAGTTCTCCATTGGCCAACTGTAGCGCTGCACCCACCTTAAAAAGCGAATAAGGCGCATAAGCTCTTTCACGAGCTTCCTGCGCCTTATGCATTAATTCCTGAATGGACTGTGGAAGCTCTTGTAAAGATTCAAATACCGTAAGTTCGGTGGTGATCGTGAGCTTCTTTGCCATTTATGTTCTAGTATTCGTCGTACTCGTCTCCGAAGTTAAAGGTAAGACCGAAACGAAGGGTTCCTTCTAACGGACTTCTAACTGCTGATGTAGAGAATAAGTAAGAAATATCAATATTAATTGCGGTATATCTGAAACCTGCTCCTAAAGAAAGGAATTTTCTGGATCCTTTCAGATCACTTTCGTTGAAGTACCCCGTACGGAATGCAAACACATCCTGATACCAGTACTCTGCTCCTAAAGCCCAGGTAAATTCTTTAAGTTCTTCACTGAAACCGTCTGGCGCATCACCAAAAGACTCGAATATCCCTGAAAAGAAGCTGATATCTTCATATTGATCATCATCTTCGGCGTCAATATCGCCATCACCATCAAAATCACGAGGGGTTGGCACTAATAACTTATTTACTTCAGCAGAAACACCTACTTTATTGTATTCATCTAAGATGAAGTCGAACCCTGCTCCTAGTCCCAAGTTAGTAGGAAGGTTATTTTCTTGTCCTACTTCGTCATACTTAATTTTAGGACCAATGTTAGAGAAGTTAAAACCTGCTCTCCAACGACCATCAAAATCGTTGTAGGCAATTTCTTCAGACTGATAATACCCGGCAACATCTACAGCAAATGAAGAGGCTGCAGAAGCGTCTTCGTTTGAAGCCTGAATTTTTAGGTCTGAACGCAAATAACGCCCAGCAACTGCCATAGAGAAACGTTCACTTAATCGAAGCGCATACGACAAATCAAAAGTAAATTCGTTAGGGCTCTGGATCAAAGGAATTTGGTCTGCTGTGTCTCTCAACTCAATATCTCCTAAGCTGAAATAACGCAAACTTGCTGCAAAAGCACTTTTCTCATCAATACGATTGTAGTAGGTTAAATTTCCAAGGAAAATGTCGTTTACCAATTGGCTTAAGTACGGTGTATAGGTAACACCCACACCTTGTTTTGAAATAGCAAAAGCATACTTTGCAGGATTCCACTGTTGTGAAAATGCATCTGAAGAAGTAGCTACTCCTATATCTCCCATACCTGCAGCACGTGCATCTGCAGCAATTAACACAAATGGTACTGCGGTTGTAATAACTCGTTGATTAGCGGTAGAGTTATCTTCCTGTGCTTGGGTTCTTACTGTTACCAAGGCTAATAAAATCAGGATATAAATTTTCTTCATGAGGTTGAAATTTTTGCAAATATAAGTTTAATTTTCAATTATTAAAGGATTACAAGTTTTTCGAATTTCTCAACTTGCTTATTGGTTAACGGAGATTTTACAGTTATCTTATATACATAGACACCTTTTCCTATTCTATCGCCAAAATCGTCCCTACCATCCCAGACAATGTCTCTGGAAAGAAAACCATCTGTAGTAATGGTCTGATTTTTTGTCCAGACCACCTTTCCAGTTACAGTAAACACCTGTACCTGAACCTCTAAAGGCTCAAACGGACGGTTGTGATTAAACCAGAATTCGGTATAGTTTACAAAGGGATTAGGGTAATTAAGCACTCTGTTTATTTCAAGTTCATTATCGCCCGTCACAATAAATTGAATCTCTGCCGTAGACGAATTGTTATAAACATCCCAGGCTTTTAATGTTAAGGTGTGCAAGCCCTTCTCCAGATCACGGAGATTATAATTTGTAACCCCTCTTGTAAAATCATCAACTTCAGCTTGATAAAATTCGTTTAATACAATTGGATTAGACTCGTCTCCATCTAAAATAGCTATAATATCGTGGCCAATACCACTGGCGGTATTGATACCATTTTCATCTTCCAGTTTTGCCAACAGGATTGGCGAATCGTTGGTAATACCCCCTGAAACAAAACTTTCGTCGTTCATAAAGAGACTAATGGTTGGCCCAATATTATCTGCCGGAGCATTTTCATTAAGACCTCCAATTCTAATTTGCTCATTGAACCCTGTCTGGTCTTCAAGTTGCGCATTATTCTGGGCATACAAACTCAACCTCCCGTTTCCTACCGGGATTTGAATGTCTCTCGGCACCACAAATTCAAATTCAAACCTACCATTTATTATCGAGGCCTGCCCGTTAAAGAGCCCCTCTCCAAGGGTTTTAAATCTCATCTGTAATAGATCCTGGTTTCCAGGAACTCCATCCCCATCTATATCATTAGCATTATCCCGAATACCATCGTTCCCAAGGGTTATACGGTCTACATTTTTATCAAAAAGCTTTGCTTCCAGGATTCCATTGTAATTACTGCGTAAATTACCATTAGCATCGGTTACTTCCCCTGCTAATTTCACACGGCTCAACGCTTGTAACACAGGAGCTCCTCCGGATACCGGAGCACCGTTAATAGCAGTAAGTTTAATGCTGGGTTTAGGAAATGCTAAGGGCAATGCAGGGTCACCAACAAAGAATACAACACGCCTTGTATTCCTGTCAATATTATTTTTTGCCCTACGGGTAGCTTCAGCTGGAGGTAGAATATCATCGGTACCATAACCAAATAATTCTGGAGCCAACTCATTATTAAAAATAACACCTACAGAAACAAATACGGAACGGGTGGTGGTTATAAGCGAAATTGCACCTCCTTCCGGGTTCCAATAGGTAAGCTCTCCTGCCGTAATACGTTCCGGGTCATCAAACTTTGTGAACTCGCAGGTAACGGTTACAATTAATGGCAAATTGTTAGGGTTTCTTAAATTTTCAGCAACCCCTTTGGTATAAATAAATTCTTTCGCCAGACCATCCTCACCTCCGTGACCAAAATAATTAATGATTAAAGCGCCAACCTCAGTCTGATTCTGGATAGCTTTCACTACTGTAGGATACCTGTTTCCACCTGCCGAGGTTTCCTGTAAAAAAGCATCGCTATGAATTTTTTTTACGTTTACAAATTGTTTGTTGGCAGAAATATCATCCCCAATATTATCCAGATTTAATTGTAAGTCTGTATACTCAAACTGTGCATCCACATCATCTGAAATCAAAATAAAATTATTCCGCCAGTTTCCGTAAGAGCTCCTGGAAGCATAATTCACAATTTTATCTACCATCTGGTTTGCCAGCAGCACATTGTCTGCAACTATTCTACCTACAGCAATATCTAATCTGTCAATATCATCATTTATACTTGTCTTCAAATCTCCAAATTCATCAATATACCTTCCACCAATGGTCCCTTCATTAGGGTCTAGATTTCCAAAGAAATCATCGCTCATAAACGAACTGGCTGTATCGGTACTTAAATAGGTATGAAAACACGGTACATTATTGTTGTTATTTGTAAGTCTGTTTTTATAATCTATGGAAGTATCTCCAAACAAACCAAGGTACTTAATTCTATTAGCGGGGCTTGAAGCATTGTCATATATATACCGAACAAAATTCCGGATAGCACTTATATCCTGTTGTCCTGAACTGAATTCTTCATAAATTTTGTCGGTCGTAACAACTTTTACATTTAGCCCTCTATCCTTGTGTAGGTTCGCTAAACGCAGTGCAGGTTGCAATAAGAAAGGAGGAGATATGATGAGGTAATCTATGTCCTGAAAATTACCAGAAGCATCGTTAAAGATCGTTCCTTTAAGGTTTTGATTTCTAACGACTGGGTCTTGCACCTGTACCGGCTCCAAAAAATTAGAGGCATGCACCGCAACATATTTTCTAAGCTGTCCTAAGTTAGCTTTAAAGCTGAAAGACGGACTACTGTTTTCATTACGCTTGCTGGTAATAGTTGCCGTATTCGTTACATCCCAGACTTGTGTAAAATCGCTGGCATTGGTAATCTGGTATTCCCCAACTCCAGAAAGTGTTGCAGCACTATTTAGCTGAAAGGGCAATTGCACGCCTGTTCCAGAGAGCCTGCGCACAGCAGAAATTCCTATATAATCCAGATACGCTACACTGGCAGGATTCCCACCATTATTGTAAATTAACTCCACAGTAACCTCTTCACCTCCAGCTGGAACTTCCTGCATAAATTCATCTTTACTAAGCAAACTGGTTCCTACAGGCGGTGAAAATGTTAAAGGAGTTAAACTTGTACCATTCACAGACAGCGCAATGGAGCTAGAAGTTTCAGATGCAGTAACCGCTTTTACGGTAACATCCATAGGCTCCTGAGATACGATGTTAGGGAATGTAAAAGTGAACGTTTGCTCGTTTTCAATATCAAATCTATTTCCAAACCAACGTCTCCCTACTCGTACCGGGCTTTCTTCATCCAACTCATGAAATTTGTAATCGTCAAAACTACTTATGATTGTGGTGGCATTTCCTGAAGGCTCCACCATATTTTGTACACGCATTCCAGGACCCCCGGAAGCGGTCACATAATAATAAGCCTCGTCACTGTATGGGTTTATGTTGGTATCATTTTCAAGATCGTATCCTTTGGTACTGATACCATAAAACAAGATGGCATCACCACTATCAAAAGAGCCATCTTCCTCTCCCAGGACCTGTATTGCATTCTCAGGAAGGTCTATTTCCACAGGGACACCGTTATATAAAGGAAGCGGTTTGCCCCCGTGTCCATAAATTTTAAGGTTTCTGGGGTCTACTCCATCGGTATTCATGCCAATACTGCTTAAAAATTCTTTTGTTACCCGATGGATACCAGTTTCCTCTATTTTAAACTTAAACCAGTTTCCAGTAGCCAGAACCGAGTTTGAAATAGGCATTCGTGTAGTGGCACCTCTTCTGTTTCCATAGCGGTAGTTTATTGAAAATGAAACTACCTTCCTTAGGCCCGCGTTTGTCTTTATTACCGGAGAAATGCTCAGTTTCGTGAATATTTCATCCCTACCCATGGTACTGGAAATCCTGGTCTTTAACGCTGTTGGTACTAAGTCTTTGTTAACACGCTTTACCTCTTCACTTGAAAGAGGTCCATACGTTACATTCGAAATCTGAAGTGAGTTAGCGTCTGCAAACCCAGTATCTTTCCATAGTTTTTCGTAGAGAAGAACATTATCGGTGAGCTGAATAGCTATAGAAGGGTCCTCTAAGTCGCTGGCAGTACCTTTTCTATTGGTGTTTTTTGTGATGCCGATTTTCTTATTGGCGGGATTTACAGAAGTTGTAGCGGGGGTATCCCACGGCACTACAATATCCCGTTGCTGTGCCACAACAATAAAAGGTAATGCCAATAAAATAGAGAGTAAAAATAACTTTTTCATCATGAGTAGTAACGCTTCAAAGATACACTTAGTGTAACAATTTAAAAGTTTTTTAAAGAAATGGAGGCACTTCATAATAATTAGAAAAAACCCACGTTGTGAGTGGGTCGATTTCGATAAAGAACCCTTACGACGCATAAAAGGTAAAATATTATTGCTCTTTTATCGTTAATTGTTATATTGCAAACCCAATTTATTCATAATTGAACCTATGAACATGATAAAAAACTTAGCCTTAAAA
>TARA_R100000935_G_scaffold23395_1_pt1 | contig 75253 bp, 75 predicted proteins | sample TARA_R100000935 | Tara Oceans TARA_R100000935 (sample SAMEA2621502) | marine metagenome | biome: marine biome (ENVO:00000447); feature: surface water layer (ENVO:00002042); material: "saline water (ENVO:00002010), including plankton (ENVO:xxxxxxxx)" | depth 5 m
ATTGGTGTAATATTTTTTTATAAATTGTTCCAGCTTTTGCTGAATGATGCTAAATGTGCTCATAAATTACAGGGTGCCTATACTCTAAACTTCTAAAGTACAACTTTATTTTGTTTACAAACCTATCAAAAATAAGTCCAAAACGCTGACTTTATGAAAGACTTAAAATATCTGGCCGCTTATTCAATTCCTTTAGCGACAATTGTTGGACTATTCCTGAAGGGAAACTGGGCCTTTTTCACTCCGGTTTTTGCCTTTATGATCATTCCTGTTTTTGAACTACTACTTCCTGTTAAAACTGAAAATTTAAGCGCCAAAGAGGTTACAAGCAAATTAAAAAACCCATTATTTGATGCGTTGTTGTACTTTAACCTTCCGCTTGTATATGCAATTGTAGGTTGGTTTTTATGGAGTCTTACCTGGTTCGAATATTCTACAACAGAGCTGGTGGGGTTAACAATATCTGTGGGGATTGCAGTTGGCGGAAATGGCATAAATGTAGCACACGAACTTGGGCATCGCAACACACGATTTGAAAAAACGCTGGCAAAAATACTGTTGATTCCTGCTTTGTATATGCATTTTTACGTAGAGCACAACTACGGGCACCACTTAAACGCTGCTACAGCCGAAGATCCGGCAAGTGCTCGGTATAATCAAACGGTATATTCGTTTTGGTTTACTTCTATGTTCAGGCAGTATGTGAGTGCATGGAAAATTCAATTGAAGCTACTGAAACGTGCTGAGAAATCGTTTTTCAGTTTGCAGAACGATATGTTGTATTATACGATTATTCAGCTACTTTATTTAGGAGTAATCACATATTTCTTTGGCGTCTTTGTGGCTGCAATCGCAATAGGAATAGGAGTTACCAGCGCTATACTTCTGGAGACCATCAATTACATTGAACATTATGGCCTGAGCAGAAACAAAACCAAGAGTGGTCGTTACGAGCGTGTAAGCGAAGTACATTCCTGGAATAGTAATCATGTAATGGGCCGTGTAATTTTATACGAACTTACCCGCCATAGTGACCATCACTACAAATCGGCTAAAAAGTATCAGGTTTTAGACTATCACGATGTGAGTCCGCAGATGCCGTTTGGGTATCCTACTTCTATGCTTTTGGCGTTAGTACCGCCCCTGTGGTTTAAGATAATGAACAAGCGGATTCCTGTGGAAATGAAACCAACTAGTTAAAACCCTTGGTAGCATTGCTATTCTACCACGATTCTTACCGTTTCAGAAACACCTTGAGCAGTGATTTCTACCAAATAAACCCCTGCTTTTAGGTTTTCGTTTACTTCAATTTTATGGGTGTTGAAATAGTCTATTGTCGCTACTTGCCTTCCTAAAAGATCAATAATTTTTATAGTTACGCGATGTTGCGTTTCTGGAAAGGAGATATCGAAGATCCCGTTGTTTGGGTTGGGGTAAAGCTTGACCTTAGAGAAAAGCCTATTAAACTCCAACACCGAAAGAATACTATCATTTTGATAAACTCTAGCTTGTCCTGAGCTTTCTCCATTTGGGTCTGCAAAAGGAGCGCCGATTACCACATAATTTCCCTCACCGTTAATTGCAACACCCCTTCCAGCTTCATCCTCATTGGATTCACCATATATAGCATCATCATATTGTATCCAAGTATCATTTACAAGTTTAAATACCCTTACAATTCCTTTTCTTATATCAGTTGAGTTATTAGCCCTGCCCCCTATAACCAAAATTGTGCCTTCTGAGTTTAAGTCTAGGGAAATTCCTAATGCTTCAGATTCATCACCTAATATATCTGTGCCCAACTGTGCCCAATTATTTCCGGCAATCTCAAAAACCTTCACTTGTCCAGAATAAGGTTCAGATTCGTTGTGTAATCTTGCGCCTATCGCAACTCTGTTTCCTGAAGTATTCAAACTTATTGCTTCTCCAAAGCCATCTAATTCAGCATCACCAACAATATCTTCACCTATTTGCTGCCAAATTGTTCCTTGCAATTCATAGAGTCTCACTATACCATTTCCTAGTCCTTGATTTGTACTGTTATTTTTAGCAAAACCTACAGCGACTCTATTTCCTAATCCGTTTATTGATACGTCCGAACCTCCTGCATAATATTCTGTTTCACCCTCAATAGCATTTCCTACTTGAACCCAATTAGAGCCGTTAAATTCAAAGATTCTAGCTTGGCCTGAGCCAGTTCCATTTTCACTATTACTTGGGCTTCCAACAATAATACGTGTACCGTCGCTATTTATCGAAACTGACCCCCCAAAAAAATCTTCTGTACTTTCACCTTCTATTGTTCCGCCTATTTGCGACCAGTTTGTTCCATTAAATTCAAAAACCCTTGCCGCACCCGGAATTATTGGGCCGCTAATGTAGAGCGGGGAGCCCACTACTACCCTTGTTCCTGAAGCGTTAATATCTAAATCCCAACCAAATTTCTCACCAATATTTCCAGATGTTTCACCTAGAAGGTCTTCTCCTAATTGTATCCAAGAACTATTCTGAAGTTGAAAAACTTTTACTTGTCCATAATCTGACCCTGCAAGATCATTAAAGCGGGCTCCTACAGCAATTATATCTCCTGTAAAATTCATGGCCACTGTTTCTCCAAATTCATCTAAAGAAGCATCACCAATCAAATTATTTCCAACCTGAGACCATTGGGAAATACAAGAAGTTGTGATTAACAGAAATAAAAGAAAAAATAGTGCTTTTTTCATAAAATTTGACTTTGGTTAATTTTCAGTATAACTACAATAATTATTCCGTAAATATTACTTGTTTCCCCTAAAAGATCTGTATTACACAAAATAATCATTTTCACTTTCTGTACCTTTGTAGCCTAATTAATGTTTCTATATTCATGACTCAAAAAGTGCGCGTACGTTTTGCTCCCAGTCCAACAGGTCCTCTTCATATTGGTGGGGTACGGACGGCTTTGTTCAATTATTTATTTGCCAAGAAACACGGTGGCGATTTTATTATAAGAATTGAAGATACCGACCAGACACGATATGTTGACGGTGCCGAAGAATATATTATTGAAGCCTTAAACTGGCTTAACATTCCCGCTAACGAAGGCCCTGTTTCCGGTGGAAATTACGGACCCTATCGCCAAAGTGAGCGAAAAGATTTGTATCGAAAGTATGCAGACCAACTCATAGAGCGTGGTAATGCCTATTATGCTTTTGATACATCTGAAGCATTGGATGCACATCGAAAAAACCACGAGGCCGAAGGAAAAACGTTTATCTACAATTGGCACAACCGCCTAAAGCTAGACAATTCGCTGGCGCTTTCTGAGGCTGAAGTTAAGGCAAAACTAGATTCCGGAGAGGAGTATGTAATTCGTTTTAAAACACCTCAGGACGAAACCTTGCCCTTAACCGATATTGTTCGTGGTGCTATGAAAATTGACACGAACGTTCTGGACGATAAGGTTTTGTTTAAAAGCGATGGAATGCCTACCTACCATTTAGCAAACATTGTAGACGATCATTTAATGGAAATCACTCATGTAATTCGTGGCGAAGAATGGTTGCCATCACTAGCCCTACACGTGTTGTTATACCGTGCTTTTGGCTGGGATGCGCCTCAATTTGCACACTTACCTTTATTGATGAAGCCTGTTGGAAAAGGGAAATTAAGCAAGCGTGATGGTGATAAGATGGGCTTTCCTGTATTTCCATTAGAATGGAAAACTGCTGAAGGCGATGTCTTTTCTGGCTACAGAGAAGATGGTTATTTACCGGAAGCTGTACTAAATATGCTGGTGTTTTTAGGATGGAATCCCGGAACGGAGCAAGAAATTTTTAGTTTAGAAGAATTGGTAGCAGCGTTTGATTTAGCGCGTGTTAATAAATCTGGCGCAAAATTCGACCCTGAAAAGACGAAGTGGTTTCAGCACCACTATCTACAAGAGATGGACGAGGGTATGCTAACGGCTCAGTTTAAAAAGTTTTTAAAAGATAAGGGGGTTACAACAGCTGTAGACGTTTCGGTTATAGTTCCGTTGTTGAAAGAGCGTGCTACGTTTGTGCAAGACCTCTGGGAGCAAGGCAGTTTCTTTTTTGAAGCACCTTCAACATATGATGAAAAAGCTTCTAAAAAAGCATTTAAAGAAGACACCCCAGAAATCCTTCAGAAAGTAATTGAGCTGTTGCAAGGTATAGAAGACTTTACCGCTACAACTATTTCAGATGAAATAAAAGGCTGGATCACCAGCAATGATATTGGGTTTGGGAAAGTAATGATGCCCTTACGATTGGCGTTAGTGGGTGAAATGAAAGGCCCTGATGTGTTTGAAATTAGTTCAATTTTAGGCAAGAAAGAGGCTGTGTCCAGGATAGAGAAGGCGGTTAATTTTATGAAACAATAATTCTTTAATGCCAATAGACGGAGGAAGGCTAAACGCACACAAGGCCCGAACGGAAGATTTCCGTAGGAGAAAAGATGGTAAACTAAAAAGCAGTGAAACCCTTAGGTCAACTTCTAACCAAAAAATTGACTTTGACCCCGTTGACCCTGTTGAGCTTCAAAAAATTAAAGACTCGATTCGTTTAAAATCAAAAAAAAGAAAAAGAACAAATGTGGTACTACTTCTATTCTCTTTAGTAGCCGCCGTACTCTTATTCTTTCTATTTACTGAAAAGTATTCCTGAAAATTTGATCGTTGAAGTTCGTTTCTAATCATTCAACCTTCAGAAAGGTCCTTCCTTCAAAACCAAGCCCTAAAAATAAACAACCGCCAGTATCACAATGGTCCCACTATTCCCTTTAAACTCCCCGCCATCACTGGGTTTTTCTATATTCTGGTCGTTGAGTTTGTTGAGCATGTTTGTAACTCCGTATTGGTAGTGTGCGCTTAAACGAAAGCTCTCTAAGCCTACGGTAGCACCTCCCATTAGATGAACGTTAATAGGGCTTATGTCTTCAATATCCTGCGCGCGAAGTGTTGTATACCCCTCTAAAAGGTAATTTTCTAAGTTCGGGCTGTCTACTTTCATTTTTCCGTTTACGTTAAGAATAGGACCAAACTCTAAACTAAAATGATGCTTTATAATGTTATAACTTCCTAAAAAGTTAACCTGTACATTAGGAATTGTATACGTTATAAATTGCTTTTCCAGTGGCGACGCTGCCAAATTAGACCCTAAAACACCTACTTTGTTGCTAAAAAAAGTTAACCCGTAAATTAAATCCAAGTTACCTCTAAATGATCCACGTGTAGTAAACCCTGTGCCAAAGCCTGTTTGTTGTTCTGTAACAAAATTGGACGTATTAATATCAAAAAATGAGATCCCTCCCTGAATTCCAAGACGATTGTATTCATCATAATTTCTTTGTGCAAAGGAGGTCGAATAAATTAGGCCTGTAAGGGTAACAAAAAGAAGAAATTTAATACTCATAGTGAGGGTATGATTTTGAAGGCTAAAAGTAGCTTTATTTTCGTATCTTCAAACGGAATAAATAAACTAATATTTTAGTATTATGAGCGCATTTCTTATTTTATTAATCCCTATTGGGATTATTGTTTTCTTTTTATTGCTTTCTTCTTTTTTTGTAGTAAAGCAACAAACCGCTGCCCTTATTGAAAACTTTGGGCGCTTTAGTAGTATTCGTAATTCGGGGCTTCAGTTTAAAATTCCTATTGTGCAACGTATTTCGGGACGTGTAAATCTAAAGATTCAACAATTAGATGTGCTTGTTGAAACTAAAACGAAAGATGATGTTTTTGTACGACTGAAAATTTCAGTACAATTTCAAGTTATTCGCGAAAAAGTGTATGATGCTTTTTATAAACTTCAAAACCCGCATGATCAGATTACTTCTTATGTATTTGACGTAGTACGTGCCGAAGTTCCAAAAATGAAACTAGACGATGTTTTTGAACGTAAAGACGATATTGCCATTGCCGTAAAAGCTGAATTAAACGAAGCCATGAGCGATTATGGGTATGATATTATTAAAACGCTGGTAACAGATATTGACCCCGATGTACAGGTAAAAGCCGCTATGAACCGAATTAACGCCGCAGAGCGTGAAAAGGTGGCTGCAGAATACGAAGCAGAAGCAGAGCGTATTAAAATTGTAGCCAAAGCGCGTGCAGAGGCCGAAAGCAAGCGTTTACAAGGACAGGGTATTGCAGACCAGCGCCGTGAAATTGCACGTGGACTGGAAGAAAGTGTGGACGTATTGAATAATGTAGGGATCAACTCTCAAGAAGCAAGTGCATTGATCGTAGTAACACAACATTACGACACGCTTCAAAGTATTGGGGAGGAAACCAATACCAACTTAATCCTTTTGCCAAATTCACCCCAAGCGGGAAGCAATATGCTGAATGATATGATCGCAAGTTTTGTGGCCAGCAACCAGATCGGCGAAGAGATGAAAAAGACCAATGCCGCTAAAGGAATTACCAATAAAAAGACGAAAAGAAAGCCACCTCCACCAAGAGATGAGGATGTGCAGTATTAATCATTTCGAAACGCCGTGAGAAATCACACATCTTGCTGAAAACCATTTGAAATGAAACAGATGTAATAAAAAGTGGTGCTTACGATTGCTAACATCACTACAAGCAAAAAGCCCGGTTTCTAAAATGAAATCGGGCTTTTTGATGTATGTTAAACTGTATTTAATTCTCCTTGTATTTCTGAAGCAACCTTCCAATTGCAAATGAGGCTACGGGCGTGAGTAATTTTATTAACACTGCACTCGTTGCCATCCCACCAATTAAAGCTGTAGCAATTTTACCAGGGGTAAGGCTATCCTTTGCTTCACTCAGGCTTAATTTAAGTTCCTCTTTGTCTATTTCAGATTGAAGATAGGCCCTTTTAATGTCGTGATCCAGTTCTTCAAATGTGGTGTATTTTTTTTTCATGGAATTTCTTTTTCATTGGGTAAGGTCCCTTCGTTAAAATCTTCCAGTGAAATATCGTCCTCAAACATATGCTCTTCTTTGTCTAAGTCTTCAACGACCAATTCTGAAAACTTGGAGAGAATAGCTTTATCGATGTACTTTTTTCCAAAGAATAGAATGAGAAGAAAAATCACTAAGTATACAGCGGCTACTATAAAGAAACCGTATAACATGCTATCTAAAATTCGCCCGAGCCACATCGCAATTCCAAAGGAAAAAAACATTAGGAACAACATGAAGATTCCTCCCAACGCTAACATATTTATGAGCGAAGTAGATAACTTCATGGCATGCTTAAAAAGGCGAAGTTTATAATACTCCGCCGAATTTTTGATATAGTCTTGCAATTTTGTTCCCGATTCGCTCAGGTTTTCAGTAAGCAATTTAAAAGGCATAGTTAGACTGTTGCTTTTTTCGTCGTAGTTTTCACTTTATCTAAGGTAACATCTTTTTGCAACTTTGCATTTTGCTTACGTAAAGCTTCCAGTTTATCTTCCATTGCCAATAAAATATCATCAGCTTTATGACTTGCAGAAGACAAGGTGTCGTCTAATTTTTGTTGAAAGTTAAGCTTAGCTTTTTGTGCTTGCTCGGTTAGGTTTGATCTTGTTTCGTTGTATTGTTTGTTCAAGCGCTTCTGGGCTTTTTTGCGCTCCTTGTCAATTTTACTTCGCGTTTTAGAACCCTTGTCTGGAGCGTATAAAATACCTATCCCGGCACCTATTGCTGCTCCGGTTAGTAATGCGAGTAAAGTTTGTCCTGTATTTGATGCCATTTGTTGTTGTTTTTTAAGTTATTACTTGATTGTTTCTAACAAAGATACCTCAACAAATAACCAAGCGATGTTAATAACCGGTTAATACCCAAATTACAAATGGTAAAGGTTTCTTAAAAACGTCTGCATCCTGCCAATTTCTCTTAAAGTTATCAGAAAATGACCGGATAAAATCTTAAAATACTAGTCGTTAAGCGTCTAGTTTCGCCCAGGAATCTCGTAATGTTACTGTACGATTAAACACTATTTTCTCTTCTGAAGAATCTTTATCTACTGTAAAGTATCCTAAGCGTTGAAATTGCACGGTATCCTCTGGCTTTAAATTCGCCAGACTTGGTTCTGCATAGCCTGTAATTACCTCCAGTGAATTCGGATTAATAAATTCCATAAAATCTTTATCCTTATGCGTATCCGGAGATGCTTCTGTAAATAAGCGGTCGTACAAGCGTACCTCAACTGGCAAGGCGTGTTTAACTGAAACCCAATGCAATGTTCCTTTTACCTTTCGCAATGAAGCTTCGGAACCGCTACCACTTTTGCTGTCCGTATCGTACGTACAGTGTACTTCTACAATATTTCCCGCATCGTCTTTAATGGCTTTTTCGGCTTTGATAATGTACGCATTCTTTAAGCGCACTTCGCCTCCTAGTTTTAACCTGAAAAACTTTCGGTTGGCTTCTTCTTTAAAATCGTCCTGTTCAATATAGATCTCGCGGGAAAATGGAACTTCTCTATTTCCAGCTGCTTCATCTCCCGGGTTATTTTCAGCTTCCAGCCATTCTTCTTCGCCTTCAGGATAGTTGGTAATAACTACCTTTAATGGATTGAGAACCGCCATCACACGGTCTGCTTTTTTATTAAGATCTTCGCGAACGTTGTATTCTAAATGTGATACATCTATTAAGTTCTCTCGTTTTCCAACGCCAATGCTATCGGCAAAATTTTTGATAGCATCCGGGGTATACCCTCTTCGGCGTAAGCCTGAAATGGTTGGCATTCTTGGATCGTCCCACCCTGTTACCACACCTTCTTCCACTAATCTTGCTAGTTTTCGCTTACTTACCACTGTATGACTTAAGTTTCTACGGGCAAATTCTCGCTGCTTAGGGCGTAACTTGTCGCTCTCGTGTACCTGGTCCAGAAACCAATCGTACAGCTCTCTGTGGGGCAGAAACTCCAGCGTACAGAAACTATGAGAAACTTGTTCTATATAATCGCTTTCCCCATGAGTCCAATCGTACATTGGGAAAATTTTCCAATCGGTTCCGGTACGGTGGTGTGCTTTATGTAAAACGCGGTACATGACCGGATCCCGCATTAACATATTGCTTGATGTCATATCAATTTTTGCGCGGAGTACATGAGACCCTTCGCCGGCATCACCATTCTTCATTTCTTCGAAGAGCTGTAAGCTTTCCTCCACAGGGCGATTTCTGAAAGGACTTTCCACACCAGGTTCATTGGGTGTTCCTTTTTGTTCAGCAATTAAAATTGAAGTTTGAGAATCTACATACGCTTTGCCTTCTTTTATAAACTGAACTGCCCAGTCGTACAACTGCTGAAAGTAATCGGAAGCATAACACTCATTCGCCCACTTGTACCCTAGCCACGTGATATCTTTTTTGATAGCATCTACAAACTCCTGTTCTTCCTTGGCAGGATTTGTATCGTCAAAACGAAGGTTCACTGGTGCATTGTAACGCAATCCTAATCCGAAATTAAGACAAATGGAAGAGGCGTGTCCAATATGCAAATAGCCATTTGGCTCTGGCGGGAAACGAAATTGTAAATCATCTTTTGTATACGATGCTTTCAAATCGTCTTCAATAATGTGTTCAATAAAATTAAGTGGCTCTTTTTCTTCCATGATATATAAAAATGTATACAAAGTTAGTGAAAAACACCCCCCTACACCCCCCTCAAGGAGGGAATTTTCTATCTTTACCAAAACCCAGTATATGAGTACCATTCGTCTTAAAAATGTGCGTATTTTTACCAACCACGGTTGCCTGATTGAAGAAGAAAAAATTGGAAGTGATTATTTAGTCAATCTTACCGTAAAAGCCGATTTAAGCAAAGCTGCCAAAACAGATAATTTGAATGACACAGTAGATTATGTGCATCTACAACACATTATAAAAAGCGAGATGTCACAACGCAGTAAGCTGTTGGAGCAAGTAGGACAGCGTATTATTGATAGAATTTTCAGTGAAATTCCCTTAGTTAAAAAAGCAAAAGTTTCCATTAGTAAGCTAAACCCCCCTATTGGTGGCGATGTTGCAGAGGTTGTGGTAACGATGAGTGCCTTGGCTCCTTGATTCCGCTCAGAAACCGAAATCAATTGAGTTCGTTTTTTATTTCATTCAAGCTTTACACTAACTTAAAGGATGCTTGAAAAAAATCAAAAAGAATAAAACTGTTTGCTTTTGTATTAAATTTCTATATTTGCCAATTCATACTGGCATCGTGGCCGAGTGGCTAGGCAGAGGTCTGCAAAACCTTGTACAGCGGTTCGAATCCGCTCGATGCCTCTAAAAAAATCCAGCTAGAAATGGCTGGATTTTTTGTTTGTACTACTTTGTTACCTAGTTTAAAACTATGTAGCGTTCGGTGTTAAATTTAATATGAGTTCACCCATTTCCTAATGCACCTCTATCACATCTTCTTCTACCGGGGGAATAGGCCTATCTGTAGGAAATTGTTGAGTTGGTATTTGTTCTAAACCTCTTTGTACCTGAGCTGGGAAGATACCCTCTACCAGTAAAAATATACCAAAAAGTGTGATTAAAATGCTTACCCATTTTTTCGTTTTGAAAATAACCCTTGGGGTCATTTTGCTTTTCAGTTTTTTTGCCAGGATAATTTTTAACAAGTCGGTTGCGAAAAATGTAATAAGAACAGTGCTTAGAAAGAGTATAACCCCATTTTCACTGGTAGTTAAGGCATTTGCCATGATAATGGTACCAATCCAGCCAGCCAATACACCAAAATTAACAAAATTAAGCAAAAAGCCTTTTAGAAATAGACCACCCAGATTCTTTTTAATAGAGACTGCATAATGCTCCCGTACAATTTTAATTAAATTCTTAGAGGTTCGTATGTAGGAAATTACACCATAAGCAATTAAAACAACGCCTCCAAAAATGAGCAATCCAGGATCGTCTTTTACACGTTCTAAAATTTTACTGGTACTAAAATAAGCGATAATAATAAAGATAATATCTGCTGTCATAGCGCCCAGATCGAAGAAAACACCCGCTTTAAAGCCTTTGGTTATACTCGTTTCAATAAGGGTAAAAAAAACTGGGCCTACTGCAAAAGCAAGTAAGAAACCGTAGAATGCCGCATAGCCAATACCATCAAACATACTTGTAAAAGTACAAAGATTTAAGGGTTTGTTATGGAGCTTCTAAAATAACTTTTACGCGCTCGCCAAAGAGTTTTTAGGAATCGCTTTTATTTAATTAGATTTCAAAATTGCAATTTCGTTCCACGCTATTTAGTAAAAAGTACAATTAATTCGTAAGCTTGATTTATTACAAAATAGAGGACAACGAGAATGAATCCTTTTAATAACCCCTTTGCAAATTTCTTAGTTGAAAGCGAAAATTCTTTTTTATTTGCTTTATAATCATACTAATAGGCAGTCAAAATTGGTGCTATAAGTATTAAATATAAAAACATAATAATCGTGTAGTTCAAGTGTATTCAAAAATAATGCGATAGAATTTCTACCCCTTATAATGCCCCAACATTAAAAAGTCCAGGTGCTTCTTTACCAGATCAGCATTTTTAACTTTTACGTTTACTTCATCTCCTAATACATAGGCATTTCTGGTTTTTTGCCCTACTACGGCAAAATTTTCTTTATCAAACTCGTAATGGTCGTCGTCCAGATCCTGTAGGCGTACCATACCTTCGCATTTGTTTTGTATAATTTCTACATAGATTCCCCATTCGGTTACCCCGGAAATCACGCCTACAAATTCTTCGTCTTTGTGGTCCTGCATATATTTTACCTGCATGTATTTAATACTGTCACGCTCGGCATTGGTGGCCAGTATTTCCATTTCGGTACTGTGACTGCAACGGTCTTCATAGGTTTCTTCCTTGGCGCTATCTTTTTTATCCAGATAGTGTTGTAATAAACGATGCACCATAACATCTGGATAGCGACGAATAGGCGAAGTAAAGTGGGTATAATAATCGAACGCCAACCCGTAATGCCCAATGTTATGAATAGTGTATTGCGCTTTACTCATGGTACGTATGGCAATGGTATCGATCATATTCTGTTCTTTCTTGCCGTGAACATCTTTTAAAAGTTTGTTCATAGAAGCTGCCGTGGTTTTTTTATCACGCGTATCCATTTTGTACCCAAACTGCTTAATGATTCTTTCCAGAGCTGCAATTTTTTCATCATCTGGTTCGTCGTGCACCCGGTATACAAATGTTTTCTTTGGATTTTGTTTTCCTATAAATTCGGCCACACTACGGTTGGCAAGAAGCATAAATTCTTCAATAAGTTTGTTGGCATCTTTACTTTCTTTAAAATAAACACCTTCCGGATTGCTATTTTCATCGAGAATAAATTTCACCTCTACTTTATCAAAGCTTATTGCTCCGGCATGCATCCGCTTTTTACGTAGGATCTTTGCCAAGCGATCCATTTCTACAATAGCTACAGCAATAGGTTGATCCACTTCATATTCTTCTCCAGTAATACTAATATTTGCAGGAATAGTACGGTTTTTAATAGTACCAACATCTGTATTCGTTTCTATCAGAACCTGTGCTTCTTCGTAAGCAAATCTGGCGTCAGAATACGTGACGGTTCTTCCAAACCACTTCTTAACTACTTCTGCTTTTTTATTTATTTCAAAAACAGCTGAAAAGGTATATTTTTCTTCGTTGGGTCGTAACGAACACGCATTATTCGATAAAATCTCAGGCAACATAGGCACCACGCGATCTACCAGATAGACACTGGTTGCTCTTTCATAAGCCTCATCGTCCAGTAATGTTCCTGGTTTTACATAGTGAGAAACATCGGCAATGTGAATTCCTATTTCGTAGTTTCCGTTTTCCAGTACTTCAAAACTCAACGCATCGTCAAAATCTTTGGCATCTTTTGGATCTATGGTAAACGTCAGCGTTTTTCGCATATCGCGACGCTTTTTTATTTCATCTTTATGAATACGGGTATCCAGCTCGTTAGCGTATTTCTCAACTTCATACGGAAACTCATACGGCAAACCGTATTGTGCTAAAATGGAATGAATTTCGGTATTGTGTTCTCCTGGTTTTCCAAGGACTTTTAATACGGTTCCTAATGGAGATTCTGAATTATTTTCCCAACCCTCCATCTTTACCAGTACTTTGTCACCATCTTCAGCATTATTAATCTTGCTTTTCGGTACAAAAAAGTCTGTGTACATATTGTAGCCCTGACATTCTACAAAGGCAAATTTATCGGATACCTGAATGGTTCCAACAAATTCCGTACGCTTGCGTTCAATAATATTGGTGACTTCACCTTCCATACGGCCGCCTCGTTTTCTTTTAAAAACATAGACTTCTACCGTATCACCATTTAAGGCTTTGTTTAAATTTTTATTGGAAACTTTTATGTCGTCTTCCAGTCCTTCCACAATTACAAAACCACGTCCGCGGCTTGTAATGTCCATTTTTCCAGTATGGTAATTTTTAGACGGACTTACTATATATTTTCCTCGTTCTATCTCCTGGATTTCTCCTTTTCCTTGTAGTGCTTTCAGTTTTTTTATAATTTGATTTCTGCTGCTAGCGTCGTCTAGACCTAGCTTTGCAGCAATTTGTTTGTAGTTAAAAGGGTGCCCGTTATTTTTCCGTAGTATGGTTAAAATACTATGAGTCAAGCCTTCTATTTTAGTTTTCTTTTTTCTCCGTTTATTTCGTTGCGGCATAGTTTTTACTTAAGATTCGTAAAAGTACTATTAATAACACAACCATAGGTTTGCATTGTGAAAGATTTAGTACCTTCACTTCGACTGCGTTTAGTATACGGTATAGTTTCATTTTCAAGTATATGAAAGATTTTCAACTTATTGCAATTTTCACTTTTCCTAGTGAATATACTGTGTTACAGCATTTATTGCAACAGGCTAACTTGCGTTTTATTTTTCAGAATGAAACCATGGTAAGTGTCCTTCCCTTTCATAGCAACGCGGTTGGTGGGATCCGCCTTTTAGTACATCAGAACGATATTGCGGAAGCTACTGAAATTTTGAACAATTTAAATAATCCTTCAGATCTAAGAATCGTCTAACTTCAATAGTAATTACAGGCTTTACTTTCTCTTCAGATTTCATAAAATTATATAGAAAACCGAGTTATCATACTTGTCAACATTTATATAATCATATTTTCTTTTTTTCTAAATTTTTAAAAATAAAATGATGTTTATGATAGCATGTTAATAAGGGGTATAACTTTTTGAAGCTTTGTTTTTAATTGAACTTACTACCTTTTCTATACGGGTTGTTAACATACTTTTAAGAAGTTAGTTCTCTTTAAAATGAACGAATTAGAAGATGCTATTAACAGCTGTTCACAACCCATGTTGACAACCTATTTTTAATAAGATTTCTGAAATTTTATGTTATCAACTTACTTTTTAATGAAGATAACTCACTCAAAAAAGCAGCACTTATTTTTAGGTATTTTAAAAGTAAAGTGCATATTGATTTCCTAAATGAAACCACCAAATAAATTTGTGCAATTTCAGTAAACAAATATTAACAACGTTATTAACTTAAATATCACGCTAGGGTTAAGAAATGGTTATGGTTGAAATTCAATTGTTTAAAGAATAACCATTTTTAAAACTTAAATACATAGTATCTTTGCTTCAAAGATATGTACCATGAAAATAGCCATAGGAAACGACCACGCCGGACCCGACTACAAATTTGCCATTCTTAACCTATTAAAAGAGAGAGGTATTGAAGTAACCAATCACGGTACCGATACTTTAGATAGTGTAGACTATCCAGATTTTGCAAATCCTGTGGCAAAAGCCGTAAACAATGGTGATGCAGACTTTGGAATTTTAATCTGCGGAAGTGCCAACGGCGTTGCGATGACGGCAAACAAATATGCAAATGTTCGCGCCGGTATTTGCTGGACCAAAGAAATTACTTCGCTTACAAGACAACACAACAATGCAAATATTATCTGCATTCCAGCTAGATTTACCTCACTTCAGCAAGCTGTAGGAATGGTAGAAACTTTTCTGGATACCGAATTTGAAGGCGGAAGACACCAAAACAGGGTTGCAAAAATTGGCTGCTCTTGATGATTGTTTATTTCGGTAGTTCGTACCTTTATTGACTATTATTAATTTAAAAAACAATTATTTTTAATAGAGACTAATCAATAGAGGTTTTCACGGCAGTCCAAATAAATACTCATGTCACATAATCATTCCCATGCGCATAACGATCTAATAGGAAGAAATCTTCTTCTTTCTATCGGGTTGAATATTATTATTACCGTAGCCCAGGTAATTGGCGGACTTATTTCGGGAAGTCTTTCGCTATTAAGTGATGCACTTCATAATTTTAGTGACGTACTATCCCTTATTGTTAGCTATGTAGCCGATAAATTTTCTAAAAAAGAAGCCTCGTTCGATAAGACATTCGGGTATAAACGTGCCGAAATTATTGCTGCTTTTGTCAATGCTTCTACACTACTTATTGTTGCGGTTTATTTAATTTATGAAGCGGCGGTTCGGTTTATGAATCCGCAGGAAATTGAGAGCGGATTGGTCATCTGGCTCGCCCTCTTAGGAATTGTAGCCAACGGTTTCAGTGTTTTGTTGTTAAAAAAAGACAGCAAAGAAAACATGAATATGCGCTCGGCTTATTTGCACTTACTAACAGACATGTCTGCCAGTGTAGCCGTTTTAATAGGGGGCTTGTTAATGAAATATTTTGGTTGGTTCTGGGTAGACAGCGTACTCACTGTTTTAATCGCTATTTATCTTATTTTTATGGGGTACGATTTGTTGAAAAGCAGTTTTAAGATTTTAATGTTATTTACACCAGACGATATTCAACTAGAAAAATTACGAGAAGCAATTTCTGAAGCTCCTGAAATTAAGAATGTTCATCACATGCATATCTGGCAACTCAACGAAAAAGAAACGCACCTGGAAGCACATATAGATTTTCATGAAGACATAACCCTGTCACAATTTGATAAAATTTTGGATCAGGTAGAAGAACGATTGTATCATGACTTCGGAATAAACCATGTAAACATTCAACCAGAGTTTAAAAAAGACGATGCGAAGGATGTGATTGTACAGGATTAGCTTCAACTTCGCTCCGCTCGCTTTTTTCACTTGTTTTAAAAGATTCTATTTTCATACATTTGATACTACTAACAAGTAAAAAAAATCCTACCTATTGAGCACTTCAACACGCTTAGGATAAACCAAGGACGGAATATGGAAATTTCAGTAAAAACCTTCGAAGAACTAACCCTTCATGAACTTCACGATGTACTACAATTGCGCAGTGAAGTGTTTGTAGTCGAGCAGGATTGTGTATACCAGGATATTGATGGTAAGGATAAAAAAGCGCTTCATATTATTGGAAAAAAAGAAGGAAAGGTTGTGGCATATACCCGTTGTTTTGCACCTGGAATTTATTTTAAGGAAGCAGCCATTGGTAGGGTAGTAGTAGATGAAAAGGAGCGAAAATATGGCTACGGACATGATATTATGGAGGCATCAAGTATAGCCATAAAAAAAAAGTACCGCACCAATAGTATTAAACTTTCGGCGCAGACCTATTTAATTAAATTTTACGAATCTCACGGTTTTAAAACCACTGGAGAAGGATACCTAGAAGATGGTATTCCTCATATTGCCATGGTTACAGCTTGATCAAATTTTTCTGAAGATTAAGATCCTCCAACATTTCGTTAGTGAACTTATAATGCCCTCTTCGTGTGATGATTTTAAAACGGTGATTTTTCATACGTGTTAATACATCTAGAAATCTCCACTTCGATTTCAATAAGTGAGGCTTTTCACTTTTTAAACTTACTTCAAAATAATGTTTAATTCCAGCGCGTTCCGCCACTATGTCTGGAGTGATGCTAATATCACTTCCTGCTTTTTTGTAGGATTTAGGGGTTTCGTATCCCTCAATATCTGCTTTGATGTTTTCAAATCCTTTGTTCTCTAAATACGCTACCGATTCTTCGAGCGTCTCTGTATTTTCCTGCTTGTCTATTTGTACCATAACGGACAAGATACAACTTAGAACCAAAAAAAGCACTTAAAGGAATGTTAAGATGTTCAAAATGAAGATTTTGACTTAACTTTTTTACTGAAAGGAATCCCTAATTGTACTCCAATACTCTCATCGTCAGTATGGTCTGCAATATCAATTCCGTATTGGATTTTTGAAGTGTCTTCGTATACAAATGTTCCAAATATCCTATCCCAGACCGAAAGCATGTTTCCATAGTTACTATCGGTCCATGGCAATTGGTAATGATGATGAAACTTATGCATGTTGGGCGTTACAATGATATAGCTTAATCCTTTATCCAACCACTTGGGAAGTGAAATATTCGCATGGGTAAAATAGGTAAAAGCTACACTTAAAATTCGGTAAAAAAGATAAAAGGCAATCGGCATTCCGGTAAGTATAACAGCAATAAGTGCAAAAGTTTCCCGAACCACAAAATCGATAGGGTGGTGCCGTGTTCCTGTAGTTGCATCTACGTTCTTATCGCTATGGTGTACAATATGCAAGCGCCACATAGCAGGCACTTTGTGTAAACAATAATGGACAAAATACTGGGCAATTAAATCTAATATGGCAATAGCTATAAGAAGCTCGACCCAAACAGGAGCATCAAATACATGCAGTAATCCAAACTGCGTGGTATCCAACCATTCAAAAATACCCACCGTTACAATGCCAAACACAGCATTAATTAACATCACAAAAAGTAATAATATTAAATTTACTTTGGCATGTCTCCATTTTTTATATTTCAAGACCACCAAACTGTAGTATCCCTCCAAAACCCAGAAGAATCCCAGGACAAAAAACACCCAAAGTGCTTTCATCCAGGTAGGCATGGTTTCAAAAAACAGGAGGAATTGTTCCATAACTCAATTTGGTCCTCGGCTCCGCTCGTGCACCGAGATTAGACAACGATGTCCGAGTGAAGTCGAGGGCATGATTAGTTCTTTAAAATTCTATTGTATTTTCCATTATTAGTCAAGACATCAATCCCGGCTAAAATTTCAGGATTGTTCACAACCTGATAGTCGTACAAGCCTTCTTTGTAGAAATAGCGCTTTAAGATTTCATCTGAAAGCAATGACTTTATTTCGGCTTTTTTGGCAACTAGTTTTTTCTCTTTGGCAGCGTCTATCGATTGCATTAAATTCTGATAACTGCTTGAAATCTCTTTTGCAATATCTTCATCTTCGGCACTGCGAAGGGCTTCGGCAAATTCTTTTTCGGTTTCGGTTTCATAGTCAAATCCTTCCTTTTTTAAGAAGTCCAGAAAATTTCTAAAATCTGAATCGTTAAATTCAAAACCCTTCCAGTCTGTCATGGGGTTATTATAGTGGTATTCTGTGGCATAATCGAAAATAGCCTGATCTTTCAGTAAAGCAGTTGTAATTGGGCTAAAAACAGCTGTTTCTACTTCAATATCTGGTAAAATTCCGCCACCGTCATATACTGTTCTTCCTCCTTTGGTGGTAAACTTGTTGTATTCTTTGGCATCAACACGAACGGGATCACCGTTTTCGTCCCGGTTCCAGTAGTCCAGTGCCTGAATACACCGCCCACTAGGCGTGTAGTAGCGGGAAATGGTTACCTTTAATTGTGTACCATAGGTTAATTTTTTTGGACGCTGTACAAGCCCCTTCCCAAAGCTACGCGCCCCAACAATTACAGCACGGTCTAAATCCTGCAAACCTCCTGAAACAATCTCACTGGCTGAAGCACTACGTCCATTCACCAAAACCACTAACGGAATTTCAGTATCAACAGGTTCTTGCGTGGTTTTATAGACTTTATTATACTTTTCTATAGACGATTTTGTTGTGGTAATTACCTCACCTTTAGGAACAAAAAGATTGACAATACTAATTGCTTCGTTTAACAATCCACCAGGATTTCCACGAAGATCCAGGATAATTTTATCGGCCCCCTTTTCTTTTAATTCCTGGAGCGCTGCTTTGGTTTCGATTGTAGTTTTACGGTTAAATTTTTGCAACACGATATACCCAATATTATCGTCTAGCAATTTATAATAGGGCACTGCTTTTACATCTACTTTTCGACGGGTTAAGGTAGTGGTTTGAGTTTTTCCTTGTCGTTTAAAAGTAATATCTACAGTAGACCCAGAGGCTCCTTTTAATAGCTCTCCTGCATCGTCTTCGAAATCGGCTAGGGTAGTGGCGCCCACTTTTATAATTTCGTCACCTGCTTTTAAACCCGCTTCATCTGCTGGATAGCCTTTAAAAGGCTCCATAATGATAATCTTTTCTTTCAGGGTTTTTACCGAAGCGCCAATGCCTGTGTATGTTCCCGAATTTTGAATTCGGGCATCTTCTACTTCTTGTTCGTTCCAGTAAACTGTGTAAGGGTCCAGGTCTTCCAGCATTCCTTTTATGGCTTTGTCCATTAAAGTTGCGGGGGTTACTTCATCCACGTAGTTCATGTTCAGTTCTTTGTACATGGTGGTGAAGATTTCAATTTGCTTTGCTATCTCAAAAAAGTCGTTTTTAAAACTAACTGTTGTGAAGAATATAATACCGGCCAGTGCCGAGAGTAGGATTTTCTTTTTCATAGAAATATGCTTTGTAGTACAACGGGAAATTCACCCGTTGACGTATGTTTTAAAGGTATTAAATTTCTTCGGAACCTAATGAGCTACGCAGTTTTCTCCCGAATCAATCTTTTTAGGATAGAAATCTGCCCCAAATGATAATGCGTATGTTCTATAACGCCGTGGATATTTCGGTAGTAGGTTCCGTAAGCATCTTTCACAAAACCTTCTGAAAGTTTTTCTTCTGAAAGTTCTGAAACAAGGTTCAAAAATCGATCCGCTTCCTGCCAGGTCTGGGCTTTTAATTGTTCCCAATCTCTAGCCGAAGTCACGGGAGGATGGTCAAAGCTCAAGCTGTCTTTTGCCGTAAGGGGTTCACCCTCTAAAACACCGATAACAGCAGTGCAATAATATTGAATGTGATACACCAAAGTTGCAATGGTATTTAAGTCTGAAACTTTGGTGATTGCCTCATCAAAAGAAACATCTTCCAGCGTTTTTTTAAAACTAACACCTGTGTAATTACCTCCGTTGATAAGGTTGTTGTACAGTTGTGCTATTTGTTTTGAGGTATTCATTTCAACATTTTTTTCAGCAGGTCTGCAACAGCGTTTTCCAGTTGCTCATAGCTGGGTTTCTTTTTCCCAAGATATATAAAAAGCAACGTATATTTTATTTCTGAAGGCATAACCAGGCCTTCTTTTTGTAACCTGTAAGCTTCGCGGAGTTGCCTTTTAATTCGGTTTCGGTCTACAGCACTTTTAAAATTCTTCTTCGGGACCGCAAACGTAGCCTGGTGATTATCTACCCTTTCTAGAGGAAGGTATAGCAACTTTACAGGAAATTTGGTCGCACCATTACCTTCTTCAAAAAGCTGTGCGATGAGTTTTCTGGACTTGAGTTTTTCTTTTTTACTGAAGGGGTGTGGCATGGGGTAAAGATATAAAAAAGACCTGTCAGGTTTCTAAAACCTGACAGGTCTATGTCTTTTCATTCAGAAACAATTACTCCACTCCGTAGGTATTGTTTTCCGGATTCACATCGGCCATCAAATTGCTGGCATCTATTGTCATGCTTTTTACATTTTTTCCTGCTGGAATTTCAAAACTATAGGTGGGATACGCCCACGCCCAGTCTTTTAAAACGGTCCACTTTACATCACTGTATGGATTTTTCTTTTCGGCACGTGCCATTTGTAGTGGGATGTAGAAGGTTTCTTCGGTTCCATCCTCGTACACAACACTTAAGTCAATGGGCATTCCCATAAAACCGATGCGTTGTAGCGTTACAGTAGTTCCGCCAGTTGCATTGGCTTCCACGCCTTGAATACCATAATCTATCGTTTTTGTGGTTTGCATAAAGTCCATTAAGTACCAATCCAGCTCAAACCCTGATACTTTTTCAGCTACGCGAATAAAATCGTTAGGGGTTGGATGCCTGAAAGCCCATTCTTTAAAATATTCTTTTAAAGTTTTCTCAAGGTTTTCCTTGCCAATAATATACCCTAATTGTGCTAAAAACACAGCACCTTTGCTGTAGGCTGTAATAGAGTACGAACGGTTAAGGTTGTACCTGTCTGCGTGCGTAGTAGCAGGTTCTTCTGCGCCACTTTTGGCTAAAAACAAATAACCACGATACGAGCCTGATACTGGATTAGGACTTTTACCATCTGTAATCTCATCTTCTGCCAATGCCGAAATATAACTCGTAAAGCCTTCGTCCATCCATTCGTGCTTGCCTTCGTTAGTTGCCAGTAAAAACTGAAACCAGGTATGTGCCAACTCGTGCGCGGTCACACCAAATAAACTTCCAAACTTACGCTCTCCGGTAATTAATGTACTCATGGCATATTCCATGCCGCCGTCACCTCCTTGTATTACAGAGTATTGTTTGTAAGGATATTCGCCAATATGCTCGTTAAAATACTGCAACAATTCTGCAGTCATAGGTTGTAACTTTTTCCAGTTCTCCTTGATAGCAGGGTTGTTTTTATAGTAAAAATTTAAGGTAACTCCGTTAGGTCCGTCAAACTGATCGTGTACATACTCTTTGTCTGCAGCCCACGTAAAGTCGTGCACCTTTGGAGCTAGAAATTGCCACGTTTTCTTTCCGTTTTTTCCATTTTTTACTTTTGGATAGTCCCCTCCTTTTACATTGGAAGCACTGTATCCTGTTCCACCAACCACGTAATCTCCGTCTATATGAATGGTTACATCGAAGTCTCCCCAAGGGCTGTGAAACTCACGAGCAATGTATGGGTCTGCATGCCACCCCTGGAAATCGTATTCGGCCATTTTTGGATACCATTGTGACATAGAATAGGCAACACCTTCTTTGTTATTTCTTCCGCTACGGCGAACCTGGACAGGAACCTGAGCGTCCCACTCCATTTTAAAGGTAGTACTTTGTCCTGGCTGGATAGGTTTGTTTAACTGAACTTCCAGTACAGTTCCTACCACTTCATAGGTTAGTTTTTGACCATCCTGAGTAAGCATGGTTGGTTTAATATAGCCAATTTCTGAAGGAGAAAGCTTCGAGATCCTATCTTCTACACGTCCATCCGGGTCTGCTATGTTTCTGGAACGCACGTCCATTTCGCTACCCGGCTGGAAGGCGTTGAAATACAAATGATAAAACACACGATTCAACACATCGGGAGAATTATTTGTGTAAACAAGGGTTTGTTTTCCTTTGTATTGAAAGTTTTCGGCATCTACATCAATATCCATCTTGTAATCAACCTTTTGCTGCCAATAACTTGTGTTGTTTTGAGCGGTTACTGAAACAACCAGCAACAATGCCCAGAAGCTATTAAATATTATTTTTCTCATAATTTGAAAGTTTTACCACAAACAAGAGTTGATGAAACAAAACAAAATTCGTGGGTAATTATATTTCTGCCCGAAATGTTATTTAGACATTTTATCTGCCATAATTAAGGCGTTGTACAAGTTCACCATTTTCCCGGATTTTGAAACATTCTGGAAATTATCGGTATTAGACGCATCGCCTCCTAGCACAACGTTGGCCGTTGAAGGGATACCACTATCCATAATTACCTTTTTTACCTGGGTGGCGGTAAGATTAGGATACATAGAACGGATTACCGCAGCAACTCCTGCTACTGCCGGAGCAGCCATAGAGGTTCCTTGTAAGTACTCATACTCGTTTTGTTGAATGGTAGACCAGATCTTAACTCCTGGTGCAAATACATCCACATTTGATTTTCCGTAGTTTGAGAAGGTTGCAACCAACCCTTCACCATAATCGTAATTCAAAGCACCAACCGTTAAAACGTTGTTGGCAAATTCGATCCCTGTTTTGGTTTGGTCGTTGGGATATACAATGGTTTCGTCAAGATTTAAACCTTCGTTTCCGGCTGCGTTTACAATTAAAACATCTCTACTTTCAGCATACTTAATTGCCTCTATTACCCACTCTGGGTGTGTAGAATAGTATTTTCCGAAGCTGGTGTTCAACACTTTTGCTCCGTTGTCTGTTGCATATCTTATAGCGTTAGCAATGTCTTTATCGTACTCATCGCCATCCGGAACAGCACGTAGTACCATAATTTTTACATTGTTAGCAACACCATTTACTCCAATATCGTTGTTGCGTTCTCCGGCAATAATCCCTGCAACGTGCGTACCGTGTCTGGCATCTTCCTCTTTAGGGTCCGGACCATCTACGTCATTATTTCCGTAGAACTTATTTACATTGCTGTCTGGGTCGTCGCCTAGATTTTCTTTTCTGAAATTTTTATTCAGGTTAAAGTGTGTGTCTAGTCTTCCGCCAAAATACTCAATACCTTCTCCTAATTGCTTAATAACTTCAGGAACGCTATCGCCAAAGTTCAGCATTTGAGTTAGCATACCAATTTGCTGTTGTTCAGCAGGAGTAGGGCTGCTTATACCGGCAAGGTCTTCTTTGGTATAGTCTTCTTTTCCAAATTTTGTTGTCATTGCAGCGTGCGCAGGTTTTACCTGCTCCAGAATTGCTGTATACTGTGTAGTTTGCGCTGTTGCCTGTTGCTTTTCCTTCTCGTATTCGGCCATTGCTTTTTTGTAGAGATCATATTCGGCACGGTCTGCAGCGCTTATGGAAGCTTCGGTTTTACCTTCGTACTTAGGTTTTAATTTTTTTAGGATACGTACATATTCCATATTTTCGGCTACTATATCTCCAAGGAAATTCCAACCGTGCACATCGTCTACATAGCCATTGTTGTCATCGTCTTTTCCGTTGTTAGGAATTTCATCTTCATTGGTCCAGATAACATTTTTCAGGTCTTCGTGTTCAATATCAATACCACTATCAATCACACCTACGATTACGGTGTTTCCATTTTGTTTTTTAATAATTTCAGCATACGCCTTATCTACACTCATACCAGGAATGGTATCGGTCACCAAATCTGCTGCCGCCCAGTTTTTATACTGCACATCATTTAAGGGCGCCGTTTTTAAAGGGATGCTATCTATGTTTTCAATAGGTGTAGCTACAATAGGGGCAACTCCGCCACCACAACTTACCAAAAGAGCCGCTCCAGAGAGGGCAAAAAGAGAAGATTTTAAAATATTCATTCGTTCAAGTTTAATTAAAAAGTTCATTAAAAGTATAGGTCTGATCCAGGCGAACACCTTTCTCAGTATGTTTTACGGTAATTATCTCATTATGAGCATCGTGCTCCAACCAAAGATAATAGTTATTGGATGCCGCAGCGTTCAAGAATTTTTCTTTTTCAGGCAATGTTAAAAGTGGCCTGGTGTCGTACCCCATCACAAACGGAAGCGGTAAATGTCCTGCCGTTGGCAACAAATCTGCCATAAAGACGATGGTTTTTTCTTGGTACTGTATATGCGGAATCATTTGTTTATCGGTATGTCCATCTGCAAAGAAGATGCCGAAGTCCAGTGCTGAAGTTTCAATAAAATCTGAAGTTGGGTTCTCTACAAAATGCAACTGTCCACTTTCCTGCATTGGCAGAATGTTCTCCTTTAAAAACGAAGCTTTCTCACGACGATTAGGTTGTGTGGCCCACTCCCAGTGGTCTTTATTACTCCAGAATTTCGCATTTTTAAAAGCCGGTTCGTAGCCGGTTCGATCTTTATTCCATTGTACGCTACCTCCACAGTGATCGAAATGAAGGTGGGTCATAAAGACGTCGGTAATGTCGTCTCTGTGGAAGCCGTACTTTTTGAGTGAAGCATCTAAATTGTGATCTCCCCAACGGTAGTAATAGCCAAAAAACTTATCAGATTGCTTGTTGCCCATCCCGGTGTCGATAAGGGTTAGTCTGTCTCCGTCTTCGAGGAGCATACAACGTGCTGCAATGTCTATCATGTTATTGGCATCTGCCGGGTTGGTTCGGGTCCATAAAGATTTGGGTACTACACCAAACATGGCGCCCCCGTCCAACTTAAAGTTTCCAGCTTCTATAGGATAGATTTTCATAGGTCACGCAAAATACAAAAAGGCAGGCGATTGGGTGTGGTTGTTAAGGGTTTTTTAAGAATGGTAAGCTTCCACCTGCCTAGTAGCTGCGACAACACTTCTGAGACGTTTCCCAAAATCGTACAGCGCTTTAATCTCCTTTACACCAGCAATACGCTCTTTACTAAAAATAAGCAATGAGTCCCCGTTAGACTCTACATGATAATAGGGGTTGCTCTCAAAAAAGTGTACCAGGTCGTCATCAAAGAACTCCTGAATAACGGCAGTGTTCTCGCCTAACAAATAAAAACGCTTATTAAAATCGCGGTGATTTTCAATAGGAATGTCTTTATACCCTGCAAAAAGGTATACTTTTTCTAAAAACCCTTCACGATCCAATGTAAACTCTGGAATCTCGTGATTTAAATTTATGTGAAGCATGGTGGTATGCACATTTTCCTTGGCTATAAATGCTCCTTCGGAATAGTTGATGTCGAATACCTTAAAAGTTTTTTCTGCATTAAACAACCTATTGTAAATACTCTCTACTTTCTTGGAAGTAAAGAAATGAAACTTATCTAAAAAGTGAAGGTCTTCAGCTTCTTTAGCTTCGTAATGCATTCCATAATCATCGGCAATTTCCTGTAGGGTGGTCTGTCTTTTGGTCAGGTTTTTTTGAAGTAGCCCTAAATCAGGGATGAGTCTACGGAGTGCAAAAGGGTGTTTGCTTTCGGCACCGTGAAGGTCGAGTCCAATTACTTCAAAATGGCCACCGCTTTTCAGAAAGACATCTTGATAGCCGCTTAAGTTGTCCATTACCGTGTGGTCTACAAATTCGCACATAGAGAAGTCTACGACTACGTCTTCACTTTGGGGAATGGCATCTAGTTTTTGCTTCAGCTTGTAATAGTTTAAGAAGCTACAAAAGTGTTTTACACTCACATAATAATCGTTTTTGGTTCCAATTTCTTTAAACATTAAAACATTCGGCTTCAAAATATTCCGAAGAAATAATGAAACACTTTTATTCATCAAAGCGTGAATGATAAAAGTAACGAATACCCCTGCTAAAATCCCTGTTATTAAATCTACGAACAGGGTAACCATAAGCGTTGTAAAGAAAATAAGCAGTTGCTCTTTTCCTACTGAAAATATCCTTCGGACTAATTTTGGGGATGCCAGTTTATACCCCGTATATACCAGAATTGCCATAAGTGCCGGCATTGGAATTCGCGTTAATTGGGTTGAAAATAAAGCGATAAAAATGATTAAAAAGATAGCGTGTGAAAAGTTTGCAGACTGGTTGGAACCAGCGTTATTTACATTTACAGAGCTTCGGGCAATTACGGTCACTACATTTATACCTCCTAAAAAACCACTGCCAATAGTGGCCAGACCAAGTGCTTTTAAGTCCCGGTTTGCATTGCTTCGTCTTTTTTGAGGGTCTAACTTATCTACTGCTTTTATACTTAATAAAGATTCAATACTGGCAATAAGCGTTATGGAAAAAACACTGATCCAAAACGGAAAACTTCCGACAGGCCCAAAATTTAAAGAGGGTAATTGCGATATAATTTCTCCAGCAGGGGGGATGCCTGACAGCATGTAGTTTTCTGAAATAGGGTTCGGACTTTGAACAATGAGTTCGAAATAATAACTGAAAGCAATAGAAAGTAAAACAATCCACATGGGAGCTGGGATAAGTTGAAGGTACTTATTTCTAATACGCGGATAGAACACCATAATTGCCAACGCTAAAACACCAGCTAAAGCAGCGTAAACGAGTCCGGTATTTTCATATTGAAACACGCCAAAAATAGTTTCGGGGATAGCCAGTAAATAATCCAGGCTGCGTTCCAGAGAGAGTTTGTTGGCTAACATAATATGGAACTGCTTTCCTAAAATTATGAGTCCAATGGCTGCTAACATTCCTTGTATGGCAGACGATGGGAAAAAGTCGGCTAATTTTCCCATTCTCAGAAATCCTAAAAGTAAGATCAAGATACCCGAACAAACGATGGCCGCATAGGTCGCTTCTAACCCTAGAGTGGTTACAGCGACTAATAAAACACCCACCATTCCATTGCCCGGACCTGTAATGGTTACGTGGCTTCCCCCCAGAAATGAAACTAGCAGGCCGCCAACCACAGCTGTAATAATTCCGGCAATGGGCGGAATTTCGCTCGCCATGGCCAACCCCAAACCTAACGGAAGGGCAATTAAACTTACCACAAACCCCGAAAAAATATTTTTAGGTAGGGAAGCAAAAAATTCTTTTATGGTGCTCTTTTTAGGGCTCATTGAACTAGCAGTACATCTGTGGGGAGTTCGGTTAAGATATGTTCAATATCATGAGGAAATAAGCGATCCAAAAACCCCGATTTACCAGGTCCATTCATAACAAGTAGATCGGCACGAGCTACCTGTGCATAGTGCCCAATGGTGTACCCGCGTTTCCCAAAAATAGGTTGGGTACGTAAAGCAAGATCTTTTTTATGCTTTTCGGGAATGGATGCAACAATGGTATTAATTCTTGAGTCTTCCTGGCGACGTAACTTTTCTTTTTTCAGATTGGCGCGGCGTAGTGACTTATCGTCGTTTATACTAATAGCGACTTCCTGCTGGGTAATTTCCTCTACAATAATAAGCTGCTCAGCCTGTAGCGCACTACCTACAAAAAAAGCGGCTTTAATGGCCTGTTCTGTTTTTTCGTCTTTTAGTCCGTTTACTACAACGTGCTTGCACTTTATGCGCTCCACCGATGGATTAATAAGTAACAGTACAGAACACTTAGCCCTACGTGTAATTTTTCTTGCTATGGAACCTACGTAGTATTTAAAAAAATTCTCACGCTTTAAAGCTCCCAAGATAAGCAGGTCTATTTTTTTCTTCCTAACGGTTTTAAGAATAGAAGTTACGGGTTCGCCTGGTTCGTAGACAATATCTACTGTAAGCCCATCAATAAAAAAAGGCGCTAGTATTTCTTGAAACTTTGCTGTTTTTTCTTCGGAAGAGTCACCCACATGAATTAGAATGAGCTTACTTTCAAAAAGCATAGCTAGACGTGCAGCTTCATATAAGTTGGCCTTTAGGCTCGGGGAAAAGGTGACCCCAATACCAAGGGAGGAAAAATTTGGTTGATTCAATACAGCTTATTAGGCCGAAAAGATACCAATTTCTGAACGTTCAACCACATGAAATGTTGAAAGTCCGTGATATTTAATTCTTCCTGGGCTATTACTATTTTGTTAAATATTTCGGTAGCTTCCTGTATCTTTATATTTTCACACCGAAATACGCCAATTGAATGTTAGAACTAGCCGGAATTATTATTTTAGGAATTTTTGCCCAATGGGTCGCTTGGAAGTTTAAAATCCCAGCCATCTTACCACTCATCTTAATTGGGCTTTTTGTAGGACCTATTTCAACTTTGATTTCAGAAGATGGTACCCAATGGATTCAACCCATTTGGAATACTGAAAAAGGTTTTTTTCCTGGGGAAAGCTTATTTTACTTTGTCTCTTTGGCTATTGGAATCATTCTTTTTGAAGGGGGGCTCACTCTAAAATTGGGGGAAGTGAAAAAAGTAGGAGGCGTTATTGGAAAGCTTATAAGTTTGGGCTCTATCATTACTTTTTTTGGGGCCGGTGCAGCAGCACACTACGCTTTTGGACTAAGCTGGAAAATATCATTTCTTTTTGCAGGGCTGGTTATTGTAACAGGCCCCACTGTAATTACGCCCATTCTTAGAAATATCCCGCTTAAAAAAGATGTTTCTGCGGTATTAAAATGGGAAGGTATTTTAATTGACCCAATTGGAGCTTTGGTAGCTGTTTTGGTGTTTGGTTTTATCACCGTTAACATACCGCCAGAAGGGTATGTAGAGGAAATTGCAGCTACTTCAGATGGTCACAGTAGTGGAGGAGCATATACAAAACATGCTTTATTAGAATTCGGAAAAATTATTGTAATTGGTTTTGCCTTTGGTCTGGCAGGAGGATTTGCAATGTACCAGGCAGTAAAGCGGAAAGTGATTCCACACTACCTCCTGAACGTTGCCTCCTTGTCTATGGTGCTTCTCATTTTTGTGTTGAGCGATTTGTTTGCTCACGAAAGCGGACTGCTGGCCGTAGTAGTTATGGGAATGTACTTAGGAAATACAGATTTACCAAACCTTAAGGAATTACTATATTTTAAAGAGTCGTTAAGTGTGTTGCTTATTTCAATTCTCTTTATTTTACTGGCAGCAAACATTAGCATAGAAGACTTAATGCTCATTTATAACTGGAAAACAGCAATACTTTTTGCAGTAGTAATTTTTATTGTACGTCCTGTGGGGGTGTTCTTAAGCACTTTTGGGTCTGATTTGAAAATAAATGAAAAACTTTTTATAAGCTGGGTGGGACCACGCGGTATTGTTGCTGCGGGTATTGCGTCACTGTTTGGCACAAAATTAGTTGAGCTAGGCGTACCCGGGGCTGAGTATATTACACCCCTGGTATTTGGACTGGTTTTAGTGACCGTTTTGTTAAATGCAACTACGGCACGTTTGGTAGCTTCATTGTTGGGGGTGTTTTTGAAAAAATCTGAAGGAGTCATGATCGTGGGAGGTTCCAGAGTTTCACGATTAATTGCTTCGTATCTTCAAAAAAACGATCGTCATGTGGTTTTAGTAGATTCTAACCGTGCCAATGTTCAAAAAGCAAAAGAACTAGGCCTAGATGCTATCAATGCAAATATTTATAGTGACGATCTCACCGATAATATTGAGTTAAGCGATGTAGGATATCTATTAGCTATGACAGGCAATGACGAGATCAACCGACAGGCAATGAACCGGTTTGGAAAGCAATTTGGTGAGAACGGAACCTTCAGGTTAATGACTTCAGAAGAACTACTGAAAAAGAAAGACTTTAATCAAGATGAAGTGTTTAGCAACTCACACGACTATATTCGCTTTACCGAAGTAGCAAGAGATTATCCGTCCATTCAGGAAATTGAAGTAAATGATGACGTTAAGTTTCTGAAAGTCCTGGAGATTATTAAAGATAACCCTGAAGCAATACCATTGTTTATTAAAGACTCCAACGGCAATTTAAAACTTATTGACACACTTTCTGAAATAGACGTTGAACAAGGAAGTATGATTGCTTACCTTGGGAAACCGATAGATTTTGAAGATGTAGTTGCAGCAACACAAGGTGAAAACCTACCCGCTGACCCTGCTTAAAAATAATTTAAAATTGTTTACGTTCTAGATAGGAAACTTCAACCCAATGAAAAAAGGCATACTTCTTTTATTTTTTCTAACCATACTAATGGCCTGTAGTGATGACGACGAACGTACGTGCCGTTTTTGCAGTAGTGATCAAACCCCGGAGTTTGAATTATGTCGTGAGTCTAATGGCAATGCTTCAGTTAACGGGGAAGATACGGGCACTAATTACGAAGCGTATCTTGACGATCTAGTGGATTCTGGTGCTAGTTGCGGGAATTAGAAAACCGCCCGAAGGCGGCTTAAGCAGCTTGAAAAGTCACTTTTAAAACCCATGGTTCAAGCTAATATTTTAACTTATAGTATCTTACAAAGAACTAAACTCCCAAGTGTCATTTAACAGTATGGTTCCGCTTTTACCCATAATGATTATGAAGGGATTATGTATAGCAACTGCGTCAAATTCTTTTCTGCCTCTATGATCTGAAGGGTCTGTTAGGTTATCTATATGTGGCTCTATTGTTCCACGTATTTGAAGTGTCCATAGCCCACGCATCGTTCAAGGAGTTTACAGAGGAGCCGTTGTTGGCGTTAAGGCCGTGGCCCCCATATAAAAACATTCTTGAACCACCATCTTGAACCACTAAAACGTGTTCGGTTCTTACTGTAAAAGGAGCATTGGCTGTTATCAGGTACCAGGAAAAACCGTCCGTACTGCTCCAAACATCATTCTTTAACTGGTTTACGGCATGTAATGTTGTTGGTAATGCTCCGTCAGAGACCTTATTGGATTTTTGAACAAAGAGATCATAGGTAATACGCGCCCCGTTAGCATCTGTACTTTCTCCCCCAGGTAAAAGAGGGCGTAAAATTTACATTTACTGCAAAAGAGCAGGTTAAACGTTTGAGGGGTTCCCTGCAGTTGTCATACCGCCTTCCTTGCTACAAGAAGTAATGAAAGCTACTAAGAAACATGCGGCACATAGAATTTTGTAATGCGTTTTCATGATGTATGGACTTTAAAAGTTAAGTCCGAATATTATAAAAATAACCCTGTAAAAATTAACCAGTTAAAAGTAAGACGTAAGGGATGAGAATTTAATGTAATTGAGCGAGTTTGTGTAATAAAACCTGAGTCTTGGATCCGGCAACAGCTATTTGCTCACCGTTGGTAAGCTCAAGAACACTATCTGTTTTATGAAATGTCTTTGCGAAGTTTAGGTTTACCAGGTAACTCTGGTGACTTCTAAAAAAAGAATACCCCTTTAATTGCTCTTCATAAAACTTAAGGGACTTAGAGACCACGATTTTGCGTCTATCTGTAGTGTGAAACTCTGAGTAATTATTGTCGGATTTCACAAATAAAATTTCAGAAACGGGAACTATATGAACCTCTTCCAGATTTTTTAAAACGAGTTTTTTGTTCTTTTGTGCGCTGTTATAGTTATAGAAAAAGGCCTCCATTTGTTTATGATATTGCTCTAGATTCAGGTTGGCAATTGCATTTTTTACAGCCGCGATGAGGGTTTCATCTTCAAAGGGCTTTTCAATAAAATCTAAGGCACTAAATTTAAAAGCATCAACAGCGTACTTGCTATAGGCGGTTATAAAAATAATCTTGAAAGGTACTTTTTTAAAGGATTTTAAAAAATCGAAAATTACTTCATCGCCTAAATTAATATCAGATAACACCAAGTCTGGTGTTTCAACTTCTAATATATTTTGAGTTTCCGCTATAGTAGTAGCCAGCCCAATAACTTCAATAGTTGGAAAAGCAGTAGAAAGCACTTCTTTTATGTTTGCAGAAGTGTTAAGGTCATCCTCAATAATCAGGCATTTCAGTGCCATGGCTAGATATATTTTTTAATAAAGGTAAGTGTTACTTGTGTACCATGGTCTACATTTTCCTCTTTACTGGAAACAACTTCCAGGGTAATAGGATAGTTTTCGGTTTTCAAAAGGTTTTCCATGCGCTGTTTGGTAATGCTGGTGCCCATAGATTTATGGAGTGTATTGGCATCTTTATTCTTGGTAACAATCCCCTTGCCGTTGTCCTTAATTTCAATTTTTATTACGTCTCCCTCTAAAGAGTAGTTAACTAAAATATGCCCGTTTTTAACACCCCGAACCCCATGAATTATGGCATTTTCCACAAAAGGCTGCGTAAACATAGGGGGTATTGCATACACCTGCGGGTCTAGGTTTTCGTCCATCGTTATTGAAAATATAAAAGCGTTGTTATGTACTAATTGCTGTAAGGCTAAAAAGTCTGAAATGGTTTCAGCATCTTCTTCAATTGAGATAAATTTTTCGACTGAATTCTCTAAAATATTCCGCATTAAACCACTAAAGTTACTAATGTACCTACTCGATTTTTTGGTGTCATTCTGCTTTATAAAAAACTGAATTCCGTTAAGCGCATTAAACAAAAAATGTGGGTTTAGCTGCATTTGTAAAAGTTTGCGGGTCATTTCAGAAAACTGTAATTGCTGTTTTGTTTTATGACGATTGTAGGCAAAAAATAAGGAGCTCAGTAAAAGCAAAACACCAATAGCTATTGCCCAAAGTATGTTTTTTTGGTTGTTTAGCTTTACATCCTTGAGAAGGCTGTTTGCTTCAAGGACTTTAATTTCATCGGCTTGTTTTTCGATTTCAAATTGAGACGTAATCTCTGCAATGCGATCATTTTCACGTAACGTGTTCAGCGAATCTTTCATCCTGGTAACACGCTTGGCATAGTGTAATGCCTTCTGGTACTCCCCGCTTTTTTCATAGGCCTGTTGCAAAGCCGTTTCAATCATTACTTTTTGATTCCTTTTTTTTGAAACGTTAGTTGCCAGAGACAAATATGCTATTGCGCTTTCTAGTTGCCCTAGCTCTAAATAGGATTGCCCAATATAGAACAGGTTTTTATCTAAATGTTCTGCTACACCAAGTTCGGTTTTCAAAGCGTACGATTTTTGAAAATAGGCGGCAGCATTTTGCCATTGTTTTCCCTCAAAATAACTTTTTCCAAGATTAAAGAGCACATTAGCCTTAATTCTGTTATTGGGTTCTTTTTCTAATTCCTGAAGCATGGCTTTTGAAACCTCTATGTTTTGAGAAGTACTGTCGGAACCCCTGGTAATTTTAGTGGTATGCATTTGCTTGGCTCTCTCACTATACCGAAGCGACTGCTCATAAAAAAACCCCGCAAGTTCTTTCTTGCCAAGCTTATCGTACACAACGCCCAACTGAAGGTTTGTTCGCGAAAGCCCCTGCTTGTTATTAGCCTCCCCGTAAAAAGACAAACCCTGCAGGTAGTGTTCTAGCGCCTTGTCATAGACCTCTTCTGTGTAATATCTGTTTCCATAACTATAGTGTGTGCTTCCAAGGACGCGGTCGCTCATGTTGGCCGCGTGCGTTATATTAAAATCGAGAAGCTTTTCTGCCTCGTCGTATGCGCCGCTTTGTATTAAATAATAGGAGTGAAAATACCCGGCCTGTCCAATAAGAGAAGTGTCCTTTGTTTTTAGTGCAACGCTATAAGCAAGGTTAGAATAGTATACCGCACTGTCTTGTTTGGATGTACTGTGTGTTTTTGCAAGATTCAGGTAGTTGTCTACTGAAGCGTTGTCTGTTTGTGCCAGAAGTGTGGCAACAGTTGAAAAGAAGAAAAATAAGAGCGCACTATTTTTCATACCGAAAAGTACGAAAAAATCCGAAGCGTAAGTGCTTCGGATTTATATAATTAGGGTGTTTAGAAATTAGTCATTCAACTTCAACACCGCCATAAATGCTTCCTGCGGAATTTCTACATTTCCTACCTGGCGCATGCGTTTTTTACCCTTTTTTTGTTTTTCCAAGAGCTTACGTTTACGTGAAATATCCCCTCCATAACATTTTGCTGTTACGTCTTTTCGTAATGCTTTTACAGTTTCACGTGAGATAATCTTAGCGCCAATAGCGGCTTGTATAGGAATATCAAATTGTTGACGCGGGATAAGCTGGCGTAGTTTTTCACACATTTTCTTCCCAATGTCGTAGGCGTTGTCCTGGTGTAATAAGGCTGAAAGGGCATCTACTACGTTTCCATTTAAGAGTACGTCTACTTTTACCAGTTTAGATTCACGCATCCCAATGGGTGAATAATCGAAAGAAGCATACCCTTTTGAAACTGTTTTTAAACGATCATAAAAATCGAATACAATTTCAGCCAGCGGCATATCGAAAGTCAATTCTACACGCTCTGTCGTTAAATAGGTCTGATTGGTAATTTGTCCACGCTTTTCAATGCATAAAGACATTACGGAACCTACAAAATCACTTTTAGTAATGATGGTTGCCTTAATGTACGGTTCTTCCATACGATTTAAACGGGAAGGGTCCGGTAAGTCGCTGGGGTTGTTTACTAAAATAAGTTCGTCGGGTTCTCGATTTGTATAGGCATGGTACGACACGTTAGGAACGGTAGTGATTACCGTCATGTCAAATTCACGCTCCAAACGTTCCTGAATGATCTCCAGGTGTAACATTCCTAAAAACCCACAACGAAACCCAAAACCAAGAGCTGCAGAACTTTCTGGTTGAAAGACCAAAGAAGCATCGTTTAGCTGCAACTTTTCCATGGAGGCGCGTAACTCTTCGTAATCTTCGGTATCTACCGGGTAAATTCCTGCAAATACCATGGGTTTTACATCTTCAAAACCTTCAATCATATTGGTGGTAGGCGATTTTGCATCGGTAATGGTGTCTCCTACTTTTACTTCAACCGCTTCTTTAATTCCTGTGATGAGGTACCCCACATCACCTGTTTTGATCACTTGTTTGGGCTGTTGCTTTAGCTTAAGAGTTCCTACTTCATCGGCATAATAATCCTTTCCAGTTGCCATAAACTTAATATGCTGCCCTTTTCTAATCTCACCATTCAGCACTCTAAAATACGTTTCCACCCCACGAAATGGGTTGTACACACTATCAAAAATCAAGGCTTGTAAACTTTCATCCGGATTGCCCTTAGGCGCAGGAATGCGCTCTATAATGGCTGCCAGAATTTCATCGATCCCAATACCTGTTTTAGCACTGGCGGGGATTACTTCTTCGGCGTCACAACCAAGCAAATCTACAATATCGTCGGTTACTTCCTCCGGACTAGCAGAAGGAAGGTCTACTTTATTTAACACAGGAATGATTTCAAGATCGTTTTCCAGCGCTAAATATAAATTTGAAATCGTCTGCGCCTGGATACTCTGCGCCGCATCTACCACCAGCAAAGCCCCTTCACAGGCAGCAATACTTCGGGAAACCTCATAAGAGAAATCTACGTGACCCGGGGTATCAATAAGGTTTAAAATATAATCTTCGCCTTTGTATTTGTATTCCATTTGTATGGCGTGGCTTTTAATAGTAATACCACGCTCGCGCTCCAGATCCATACTGTCCAATAGCTGGGCTTGCTCTTCACGGGCAGTTACAGAGCCTGTTGCGCTTAATAATCTATCTGCCAGGGTACTTTTACCGTGGTCAATATGTGCAATGATGCAAAAATTTCGGATGTTCTTCATAGTCAATTATTCCTGCGGCAAATATACTTTAAAAAGCTAGTTTTTGCTCCCTGAAAGCTACAATACTAACATATTGCCTATTTTTGCACTTTAAATTAATGTAATTATAAATTCTTCGCTCGCTGAGCGGAGCCGAAGCGTGGCAAAAATAGGAGACATAGACGTAGGCGAATTTCCGCTATTACTCGCACCCATGGAAGATGTGAGTGACCCGCCATTCCGTGCACTTTGTAAAGAGCAGGGAGCCGATGTGGTGTATACCGAGTTTATCTCTTCTGAAGGCTTAATACGTGATGCTGCCAAGAGTGTCATGAAGCTGGATATCTATGAAAAGGAACGTCCCGTTGGGATCCAGATATTTGGTGCTAACCTTGATTCTATGCTACAAAGTGTAGAAATTGTGGAGGCCAGCGGACCCGACATTATTGATATTAATTTTGGATGTCCTGTAAAGAAAGTGGTGAGTAAAGGGGCTGGCGCAGGTATTCTGAAAGATATAGACCTCATGGTTTCCTTAACCGAAGCCATGGTAAAACACACCAAACTACCCATTACCGTTAAAACCCGATTAGGATGGGACCACGATAGTATAAAGATCGTTGAAGTTGCCGAACGTTTACAGGATGTAGGCTGTAAGGCTATTGCTATTCACGGACGTACCAGGGCACAGATGTACAAAGGCGACGCCGATTGGGCGCCTATTGCTGAAGTAAAAAATAATCCGCGAATGCATATTCCTGTCTTTGGAAACGGAGATGTTAACACCCCAGAAAGAGCCGTGGAAATGCGAGACACATACGGATTGGATGGCGCTATGATTGGACGTGCTAGCATTGGTTACCCTTGGTTTTTTAAAGAAGTAAAGCACTTTATAGAAACAGGAACACATTGCGCATCTCCAACAATGCAAGAGCGTGTGGAAGCTGCGCGCCGCCACTTACAAATGGCTATTGACTGGAAAGGCGAAAAATTAGGTGTTTTTGAAACCCGTCGCCATTACACCAATTATTTCAGAGGCATTCCCCATTTTAAAGAATACCGAATGAAAATGGTGACCAGCGATGATAGTGTAGATGTCTTTGATGCATTTGATGAGGTGCTGGAAAAATTTGGAGATTTTGAGTTTTCGCATTAGAAGAAAGAGAAAAGACCGTTCGCGTTACTCTCTGTGGATAAAAGCAAAAAAGAAAACGAAGACTTTCTTAATTTAACAACCGTTCCCGCACCCTGCTCGAAGCAATTTTTGAAGCAATAAGTCCAAGAATAGTTAGGGTAATAAAAACCACTACCACATTCATAAACTCTAACTTCACGGGATAGGGTAAGCTGGCAGAAATATAAACAAACTTAAATTGTAACTGCGCCCAGACTATTAATACGCCCAATGCTATTCCTAAAACCCCGCCAAGAACAGTCATTAGGGCACCCTGCAGGAAGAAAATACGTCTAATCTCTTTTAAGGTTGCGCCCATATTGTAGAGTGTTTTAATGTTTTTCCGTTTATCGAGAATCATCATGATAATGGAACCAATAACATTAAAAAGAGCAATAATTAACACTAAGGTAAAGATGAGGTAGACAGCAACCTGTTCGGTATTCAGCATTTTGTAGAGCGCGTCGTTTTGCTGTATTCTATTTTTAATCGCAATATTTTCTGAAGCAAAAATCTCAGCAATATTGTTTCGTACGTCCTTTTCGTTTACTTCAGATTTCAATTTTATCGCTAAGGAAGAAACCATTGTACTATCCAACTGGAGCAAGTCGCGCGCAAACTCCAGATCGGTAAATATGTACTTTCCGTTTACGTCTTCGTTTACGTCATAAATTCCAGAGGCAACAAAATCTCTCTTAGTAAAAGCGCTGGCAAGGTCTGAGTTTAATATTTGCCCGGTGCCTGGTTTGGGAACAAAAACTTCGGGAAGACTGTTATAAATATCCATGGCCCCTAAAGAAAGTTTGTGAGCAATAGTAAACCCGATCACAGCCTCCTGTTGGCCTTCCTCAAACCAGCGTCCCACATACAAAATGCTGTCTATCACGGTTACTTTTCCGTAATTGGCATCTACTCCTTTAATATTAGCGATGTGATTTTTTCCTTCAAACTGAATAAAAACCCGTTCCTCTATTACTTTGGAGTAAGCTTCAACGCCGTTTAGTTTTTTAAGTTTTGCTTCGGTAGCCTCAGAAAAAGTGATGGTCTTACCACTTTCGGGCGCCACCAGCAAGTCGCTGTCAAATACATTCGTAAACTGAAGGCTAAAATCCTTCAAACCGGAAAAGCCCGATAATACAATAAATAAAGCCATAGCTCCTACTACAATGCCAATAGCCGCAATAATGGTGATAATATTTATAGCATTATTACTGCTTCTGGAAAACAGGTATCGCTTTGCGATGTATAGCGGGAATTTCAACTTACTTCTTTTTTCTTTTTTCGAGAAGGTCGGGATTTTCTAATGGGTTGTCAACACCTTTAACGGCTTTTTCAATGCCTTCAATATAATCCAGTGAATCGTCGTTGAAAAAGATAAGATCCGGCATTTTGCGCAACTGATTTTTGGTGAGCTGGGCAATTTGATGCTTTATTTTTGGTGTGAGTTTAGTGATTTCTTCCAAGAGCGGCTTGGCCTTGTCTGAAGGAAATACACTTAGATACACTTTCGCTATAGAAAGGTCGGTCGTGACGCTTACTTTAGAAACTGCTATAATAATTCCCAGTTGTCCAGCCTCACGCAACATTTCTTGAATGACTTTGGCGATGTCGTTTTGCAATACGCCTGCAATTTTTTTTTGTCTGTTACTTTCTTCCATACTGCAAAAATAGCACAATAAGATTTGTTATTTTTGAAAACCACTTAGTATTAAAGAGATGAATAAGATAGAACACATTGGAATTGCTGTAAAAAGCATTGCTGCAGCGAATGAAATATACACCAAACTATTAGGGTACCAACCCTATAAAACTGAAGCCGTTGCGAGTGAAGGAGTGCAGACTTCGTTCTTTACCTGTGGGGATAGTAAAATTGAATTGTTGGAGGCAACTCATCCAGACAGTCCCATCGCAAAGTTTATAGATAAGAGAGGAGAGGGTGTACATCACCTGGCTTTTTCTGTAACTAATATTGAAGCTGAAATGGAACGCCTTGAGAAAGAAGGATTTGTTTTGTTAAACTCAACGCCAAAAAGAGGAGCAGACAATAAATTAGTTGCTTTCTTACACCCCAAAAGCAGCCATGGTGTGTTGGTAGAATTGTGTCAGGATATTGTGGAATAGCACGTATTCTCTAATATTAACGAGAAAAAGTTTGAAAAATTCATAAAGTTATTATCTTTGCGGACTATTTTTAAGCTTGATGCAAGCGTGTAAAAAGCAAAAAAATACAACCGGTCCCATAGCTCAGTTGGTTAGAGCACCTGACTCATAATCAGGTGGTCCTTGGTTCGAGCCCAAGTGGGACCACTTTTTTTTGACAAGCTGAAATTAAGATCAATAGAAGAACTATTGATTTGTAAACCCTTCATCACTTGGGTGAGAAGTTTATACTGAGCCTGTCGAAGTGAGCCCAAGCGATGCACTGAGCGTTGTCGAAGTGTGGGACCACTTTTTTTGACTAAGTTCTTAGCAGGATTGATTTTTCAAATAAATATAGTTGCGATCAAAGACCTGCAATTTTTTTGAAAATATGTAGTTAAGTAATGGAAACAAGGTTAATAACTTTCCAATAATGTTGAAAAGTATTGGTTGTTTCAAAAATTTGATTACATTTAGACCGTAAATATGCGACCCCAAATCGTAAAAATATTCGTTTACCTACTCTGCGCCCTCGCAAGTACAACCTTTTTCGGAGCTCCATTACAGGTGGCTAACGAACCACCCCCTCCTGGGTCGCAACGAACTCCAGGTCCTGAGCTTCCTATAGATGAGAATGTTTTTATTCTGGTTGGCGTTGCAATTATTTTTGGGGTTTATGTAGCTTACAAAAGGCATAAAGCTACCCAGAAAGCCCTATAAGGCGTTTCACATACTTTCCAATCACATCAAATTCCAGATTTACTTTTGTTCCTACTTTAAAGGAAGAAAAATTGGTATGCTCGTAGGTATATGGAATAATAGCAACACTAAATTCTGCTTCTTTAGAATTCACTACTGTTAAACTTACACCATTGATGGTGATAGATCCTTTTTCAATGGTTACGTTCCCGTTTGTTGATGCATAGGTAAAAGTAAAGTACCAGCTCCCGTCTGCCTCAGAAATACTGGTGCACGTACCTAACTCATCCACATGGCCCTGCACGATATGTCCATCCAGACGAGCACCCATTTTCATTGCTCGTTCTAAATTTACCAGATCTCCGACCTTCCAGGCACCTAAATTTGTTTTATCCAGCGTCTCTTTAATAGCGGTTACAGTATAGCTGTTTTCTTTAATGGCCACTACAGTCAGGCAAACACCATTATGTGCTACACTTTGGTCAATTTTAAGTTCGTCTGTAATGTTGCTTTCTATAGTTATATGCAGGTTTTCACCTTCGGGTCGAAGTGAAGTTATTTTACCAAGGGTTTCTATAATTCCTGTAAACATGCTTGTAATTGGTTACATTTGTAGCACAAAAATACAACGATTACACCTTCAGAATGAGTAAAAGCGATAAAATTATAGTAGGGATATCAATAGGAGACTTAAATGGTATTGGAAGCGAAATTGTTTTAAAAACCTTTCAGGATGCAAGAATGTTGGAGTTTTGTACCCCTGTTATTTTCGCTTCGGTGAAGTTAATGTCCTTCTTTAAGAAAGAGCTCAACCTGGATGTGCCAGTCTACGGAATAGACTCTTTAGACAAAATTGCCCATAAGAAAGTAAATGTATTTAATGTCTGGAAAGAACAAGTGGATATTAACTTTGGAAAAGAAGAAAAACAAATTGGTGAATACGCCATAAAATCTTTAGAAGCATCAGTTAAGGCATTAAAAGAAGGACAGATTGATGTTTTAGTTACGGCTCCTATTCACAAGAGTAATGTGCAGTCTGAAAGCTTTAACTTCCCTGGACATACAGACTATCTTGCAAAAGAACTAAAAGGCGAAAGTCTAATGCTGATGGTTTCAAACAGTTTGCGAGTAGGTTTGTTAACAGATCACGTAGCGGTAAAGGATGTTTCAGCAACTATTACCAGAGAACTTATTGAAAAGAAAATAAACACGATTCATAAAACACTTATTCAGGATTTTGGAATTCCCAAACCAAAAATAGCAGTGCTGGGTATCAATCCGCATAATGGAGATAATGGAGTAATAGGTAAAGAAGACGATGAGGTGCTTATCCCCACGCTCACCAATTTAAAGAACAACGGAAAATTAGTGTACGGTCCCTATGCGGCCGACAGCTTTTTTGGCTCCTCCAACTATAAGAATTTTGATGTAATTATTGCTTCCTATCACGACCAGGGATTAATCCCTTTTAAAACATTAGCTTTTGGTACTGGAGTAAATTACACTGCTGGTTTGGACAAAATAAGAACCTCACCAGACCATGGAACTGCATTTGATGTTGCTGGGAAAGGGGTTGCAAATCACGAAAGTTTTAAACAAGCCGTTTATACGGCAATTGACATCTTCATGAAACGCAATGAGTATGAGGAAATTTCGAAAAATCCACTGCAAATAAACAAGCGTAAACCTTTTTCAAAAAAGAAATAGTTCAAGTACAGTCCTATTCAAATAATTTTTTATCTTTGCACCCGCCTTTTAACGAAGGTGGAGAATGATAACAGGCGTGGATATGAAAGAATTGAAAGATTTTACCATCCCTTTTATAGGGTTGAAGTTAGGTCAACACCCATTTCATTTTGAGATTACAAATACGTTCTTTGAGCATTTTGAGTATGATGAGTTTAATGATACAAACATTAAGCTTGGTGTACTTCTGGATAAAAAAACTACATTGTTAGAGTTCACACTAACGTTTACAGGAACTGTAAATGTACAATGTGACTTAACGAACGAGCCTTTTAATCAAGAAATTTCGGGAAATTATCACTTTGTGGTGAAGTTTGGCGAAGAATTTAATGATGAAAATGAAGACTTGTTAATCATCCCGCATGGGAGCTACGAAGTAAATATTCAGCAATACGTGTACGAATCTGTTGTACTGTCACTACCCACAAGGTATATTCACCCGGGAATTGAAGACGGAACTCTGGAAAGTGACATACTCGACAAACTTGAAGAATTAAGCCCAAAACAACCTAAAGAAAATGTTGAGGAAGGCGACGAAGTAGACCCAAGATGGGACGAATTAAAAAAACTATTAACGGATAAATAATATTAAGTAATGGCACATCCTAAAAGAAAAATCTCGAAAACCAGAAGAGATAAAAGAAGAACTCATTACAAAGCGGTTAAGCCAACATTAGCACAGGACCCAACAACTGGAGAAACACATTTGTTTCACAGAGCACACTGGCATGAAGGTAAATTATACTACCGTGGGCAAGTTGTGATTGATGCTACTGAAGAAGTAGAAGCATAAGCACGTTTTTTATAACACAAAACGACTCTCGCATACTCCTGTGAGAGTTTTTTTGTTTCCTGTTATTTTTATTCAAAAAAAGCTTTTTACCACCCTTTTTTGCGGTTTTTTTAGTAATTTTCACACCTTTTAGAGGGCTTAGCCCTTTTTGCGTGAAAGTAAGATAACTCTATGAGCAAAATATCAGCAGCAATCACAGCTGTAGGAGGCTATGTGCCAGACTACGTACTTACCAACCAAATTCTAGAAACTATGGTTGATACCAATGACGAGTGGATTACCACACGTACAGGTATTAAAGAACGTAGAATTTTAAAAGACAAGGATAAGGGCACTTCTTATCTGGCCATTCAAGCAGCAAACGACCTGCTTAAAAAAAGCAATACGAATCCGGAAGATATCGATATGGTGATTATGGCAACAGCCACACCAGATATGCCGGTTGCAGCCACAGGCGTTTACGTAGCTACCCAGATTGGAGCCGTAAACGCTTTTTCTTTTGACCTTGTTGCGGCTTGTTCTAGCTTCCTTTTTGGAATGTCCACCGCTGCAAAATATATTGAGTCTGGGCGCTACAAAAAAGTGTTATTGATTGGAGCAGATAAAATGTCTTCTATCATAGATTATGAAGACAGAGCAACCTGTATTATTTTTGGTGATGGGGGTGGCGCTGTGCTTTTTGAACCAAATACAGAAGGCTACGGGTTACAAGACGAATATTTACGTACAGACGGAATAGGAAGACAAAGTCTTAAAATTGATGCAGGAGGTTCTTTATTGCCTCCAACGGCTGAAACGGTTGCGAACAAACAACATTATGTCTTTCAAGACGGAAAGACGGTATTCAAATTTGCCGTTTCCAATATGGCAGATGTAAGTGAAAAAATAATGGCGCGCAACAATCTTTCTGGAGACGATGTAAACTGGCTGGTACCACACCAGGCAAATATGCGAATTATTGACGCTACAGCAAAACGAATGAACCTTCCGCAAGAGAAGGTGATGAAAAATATACACAAATATGGAAACACAACTTCGGCAACATTGCCGTTGTGTTTAGTAGATTACGAAAAACAATTAAAAAAAGGAGACAACTTGGTATTCGCATCTTTTGGAGGCGGATTTACCTGGGGTGCTGTATATGTAACCTGGGCCTACGATCCTAACTAATAACGATTAAAATTGACCAACATGGATATAAAAGAAATACAAAGCTTGATTAAGTTTGTGGCCAAATCTGGAGCAAGCGAAGTGAAATTAGAGATGGAAGACGTAAAAATCACCATCCGTACAGGAGAAGCTGGAGGAAAAGGGGAAACAACCTATATTCAACAAGTTCCTACTATGGCTGCAGCACCAGCGGCACCTGCGCCTGCACCTGCGGCAGCTACAGAGACAGCATCAGCAGCGCCTGCGCCAGCAAGTGAAGACTCAAAATATATCACGGTAAAGTCGCCAATAATCGGTACTTTTTACCGAAAGCCCTCTCCGGACAAACCTATGTTTGTTGAGGTGGGCTCTACTATTAATACAGGCGATGTATTATGTGTGATTGAGGCTATGAAACTCTTCAATGAAATTGAAAGTGAAGTATCTGGAAAAATTGTAAAAGTGTTGGTAGACGACGCTTCTCCAGTTGAGTTCGATCAACCACTATTCTTAGTAGACCCTTCATAAATAACCTCTAAAATTTCGAATCAAAGTCTGAATTTTAAGATTTGGGATTTGGGATTTGTTAATTTCAGAATGTTATGTTTAAAAAGATATTAATAGCAAATAGAGGTGAGATTGCACTGCGTGTAATTAGAACCTGTAGAGAGATGGGTATTAAGTCGGTGGCAGTGTATTCAAAAGCCGATGAAGAAAGTCTGCACGTCAAGTTTGCAGACGAAGCCGTTTGTATTGGCCCCGCACCTAGTAGCGAAAGTTACTTAAAGATGAGCAACATTATCGCAGCGGCGGAAATCACAAATGCAGATGCTATTCACCCCGGATATGGTTTTCTATCTGAAAACGCAAAATTTTCACGTATCTGTGAAGAACACAATATTAAATTCATTGGTGCTTCCCCGGAAATGATCGAAAAGATGGGTGACAAGGCAATGGCCAAGGCCACTATGAAAGAGGCAGGAGTACCTTGTGTTCCTGGAAGTGAAGGAGTAATTCCAGACTTCGAAACTTGCAAAAAAGTGGCGAAAGAAACTGGCTACCCAGTAATGCTGAAGGCAAGTGCCGGAGGTGGAGGAAAAGGGATGCGCGCTGTTTGGAAAGAAGAAAACCTGCAAGATGCCTGGGAATCTGCCAGACAAGAAAGTAAAGCAGCCTTTGGAAATGACGATATGTATATGGAAAAGCTTATTGAAGAGCCCCGCCATATTGAAATTCAAATTGTTGGAGATAGCACAGGAAAAGCATGTCATTTAAGTGAACGCGACTGCTCTATACAACGCCGTCATCAAAAATTGACTGAAGAAACCCCAAGCCCTTTCATGACCAAGAAATTGCGAAATGAAATGGGAATGGCAGCGGTAAAGGCTTCAGAATTTATAAAGTACGAAGGGGCTGGAACGGTAGAGTTTTTGGTAGACAAACACCGAAACTTTTACTTTATGGAAATGAATACCCGTATCCAGGTAGAACACCCAATTACCGAGCAGGTGATCGATTTCGATTTAATTCGTGAGCAGATCTTAGTTGCGGCAGGCGTTCCAATTTCAGGAAAACATTATACACCAAACTTACATTCTATTGAATGCCGTATTAATGCTGAAGATCCCTACAACAACTTCAGACCATCCCCAGGAAGAATCACAACACTGCATGCCCCAGGCGGGCACGGAGTGCGTTTAGACACCCACGTATACGCCGGATATGTAATTCCGCCTAATTACGACTCTATGATTGCCAAGCTTATTACAACGGCGCAAACAAGAGATGAAGCCATTAACAAAATGAAAAGAGCTTTGGATGAGTTCGTGATAGAAGGGGTAAAGACAACCATTCCTTTCCATAGACAATTAATGGATCACCCAGATTATGTAGCTGGGAATTACACGACCGCCTTTATGAACGATTGGCACATGGCACCTCCAGAGGAAGAATAAACGAAGTAATAACAAAACTTAAATCCCAAATCCCAAAATCATACCTTTGGAATTTGGGATTTTTACTTTACAATTTATGGAATTATCTTATTGGGAACATACTACCTGGCTTTCTGGTATAGATGTAGCAATCATTGGTAGCGGTATCGTTGGCTTGAGCTGCGCACTAGCATTGCGGGAGCATTTTCCAGATAAAAAGATCGTAGTTTTTGAAAAAGGAATGTTACCCAGCGGGGCAAGCACCAAAAATGCAGGCTTTGCTTGTTTTGGCAGCATTTCCGAAATTCTGGAAGATCTTACAACGCATTCTGAAGAAGAAGTTATTCAACTTGTTAAAAGCAGGGTGGAGGGCTTGCAATTACTTCGGAAGAATCTGGGGGATGCTCAATTAGCGTATCAGCAATTAGGAGGATATGAACTTTTTACTGAAAATGATACCGAATTATTTGAAAAATGCATCCAAAATATTCCACGTATCAACAATTTATTAAAAAACGTATTTTATAACGAAAAAGAGGTGTTTTCAATCAAAAACGACTCGTTTTCCTTTAAAAACGTCCAAAAACAACTTATTTTTAATCAGCTGGAGGGGCAATTGGATACTGGAAAGATGATGCAGGGCCTTCTTCAAAAGTGCTCAAAAAATGGTGTTTTACTCCTAAATAATGCTGAAATAACCTCTTTTAGTGCAAAAAATGATGGGTTTTCACTAAAGATGAACAATTCTCTGGAATTTTCAGCAAAAAAGGTTTGTATTGCCACAAACGGCTTCGCAAAACAATTTATAGAAGCAGATTTACAACCAGCCCGGGCACAGGTTTTGGTGACAAAGCCCATATCAAATTTGCATATTAAAGGGACTTTTCATCTGGACAAAGGCTACTATTATTTTAGAAACATACACAATAGAGTGCTTTTTGGCGGAGGGAGGAACCTGGATTTTAAAGCTGAAAAAACTACAGCACTGGGCCTTACACCATTGGTTCAAAACAAGTTAGAAGAAATTTTAAGAACAACAATTCTTCCCAATACACCGTTTGAAATAGATACCCGCTGGAGCGGAATCATGGGCGTTGGCAACAAAAAGAAGCCCATTGTTAAAGAAGTACAACCCAATCTCTACTGTGGCGTACGCCTTGGGGGGATGGGGGTTGCTATTGGTAGCGCTGTTGGCCAGCAGCTGGCAAATCTCATGGTAGATAATGATTAAAAAACTAGTTAGATTTATATTTAAAACGCTGCTTTGGTGTATCGGACTCTCTATACTCTGGGTACTGCTTTATAAATACGTGCCTGTATATTATACACCGCTTATGGCCATTCGTTATTTTGAAGCAGAAAGTGATTTTGAAACCAAGCATTCCTGGGTTCCGATTTCAGAAATTTCACCAGAATTGCAACTTGCTGTTATTTGTTCCGAAGACCAAAAATTCGTAAAACACAATGGTTTTGATGTAAAAAGCATTGAAAAAGCATACGAAAACAACAAAAAAGGCAAAAAACTGCGTGGAGCCAGTTCTATTTCACAGCAAACTGCAAAAAATGTTTTTTTATGGCCGGACAGAAGCTGGCTTCGTAAAGGATTAGAGACGTATTTCACTTTTTTAATTGAATTACTTTGGGATAAAGAACGGATCCTGGAAGTATATTTAAACAGCATTGAAATGGGCGACGGAGTTTATGGAGCTGAAGCTGCCTCCCAATTCTGGTTTCATACATCGGCTAAAAACCTACAGAAATATCAAGCTGCTGCTATAGCTGCCATATTGCCAAACCCAAGAAATTACAAAGCGAATCCTGCTTCAGCATACATTCAAAAAAGAAAAGAATGGATTGTAAGACAAATGCGATTTTATGGTACTTTTACGTTAGAAAAACCAATAAAAAATGACCGATAAGGAATTGAAGGTTGCACTGTTAGAGCATTGTAAAGAAACGGTGGAGAAGCGTCAGGAAAAGATAAAACAAACGATCTCAGATATTGTTGAATCCTTGGAAGACGAATCCAAGAGTAGTGCTGGTGATAAACACGAAACTGGCAGGGCAATGTTACAGATAGATCGTGAAAATGCGGGAAAACAATTGCAGGAAATTGAAACTTTGCAGGCACTGGTCAAAAAGATTGATATTTCCAGTGTTTCAGATTACGTGCGCTTGGGAAGTTTGGTATACACCAATAGCGGCACCTATTTTATAAGCATTTCTATCGGGCAGGTAACAGTGGGCAAAACAGGTTATTTCTGTGTAGCACTGCAATCGCCTATTGGGCAAATGCTTTCTGGAAAAAAGAAAGGAGATACTTTTGTATTTAATGAGAAAGAGTTTGTCGTAAAAAGTATTAGCTAGCTTGTAGCGCTATAAAAAATTTTTTGGCGTTTTTTTTGTTTTTCCCCCAATCTATAAATTGTGTGGCTAGTTTACAAGAGGATGTAAACCAGACTAAAGTTTCAGCTCCTTTTTCTTCAAAACGAACAACAATATCTTCTCCCCAGGACCAGATAGTTATAGCGCTTTCAGAGTAAAAGGCCTGGTTGCTTTCTATCCATCTGCTCATTTTAAAGCCTGCTTTTAGTAGCGCTTCTTCAGCTTTAGCTTTTGCCTGTTCTAAAGGAACATTTAATTGGAGCGATTCAGTATAGCTGTTTGCCATGATATTTGTTGCATGAATAGGTTGTAAATTCGGTATACAAGATAGTAACTTCATTTTAAATAGTTAAAGCTGTACTATATTTTAAAGACACACAGGCCTAATAGTGCAGACGTTAACTTTTTCTCAAAATAAGTGCAATACACTCTTAAAAGCCTTTAAGGCTGAATAAAAACATCTTAATTTTATAAAAATAAGAAAAATGAATACAGCCATACTACTAAAAAGCCGACCAGAGGGAAAACCCACCTTAGATAATTTTGATTCTATTGAAATCGATACCCCTGAAATTTCAGATGGACAGGTACTTTTAAAAACCAGATACGTTTCCGTAGACCCCTACCTACGAGGAAGGATGCGTGATGAAAAATCTTATATTGAACCGTTTCAATTAGACAAACCCGTACAAAGTGGTGTCATTGCTGAAGTGGTAGAAACCCGAAATTCAGAGTTTAAAAAAGGAGATTATGTAAACGGAATGTTGGAGTGGAAAAAATTCCAGTCACATACTGGAAAAGGACTTCAAAAAGTAGACCCTGATAAAGCTCCTTTGAGTGCATATTTGGGAGTTTTGGGTCTCACAGGGATTACAGCATATGTAGGCTTACTAAAAATTGGCGAACCCAAAGAAGGGGAGACAGTTCTGGTTTCTGGCGCGTCGGGTGCGGTAGGTAGTGTAGTAGGACAAATCGCTAAAATCAAGGGTTGTAACGTGGTTGGTATTGCTGGAAGTGACGTTAAAGTAAAATTGCTGAAGGATACTTTCGGTTTTGACGAAGGAATCAACTACAAAACAACAGACACCATGCACAAAGCAATACAAAAAGCATGTCCTGATGGGGTAGATGTATATTTTGATAACGTAGGGGGTGAAATTTTGGATGCTGCGGTTGCAAATATGAACCGTTTTGGAAGGATTGTTAACTGTGGCGCAATTTCACTGTATAATGAGACAGAGCAGCCCACTGGTCCTAGACTGGAAACCTCTTTAGTAAAGAAAAGTCTAAAGATGCAAGGATTCATAGTACGAGATTTTCAAAGTGATTTCAACGAAATTGTACCTCAATTGGCAACGTGGCTAAGGGAAGGTAAATTAACTTACGAAGAAACCATTGTCAATGGCTTTGAGAATATTCCGCAGGCATTTATTGATCTATTCGATGGAAAGAATAAGGGGAAAATGGTGGTAAAGGTTTAATATTAAAGGCTTTTCTACGGGGCTAATTTTAAAAACACTGTTTCTTCTATAATTTTTTCAGGGTTTTGAAAATAGACCTTCTTACCATTAAAGTTGGCCTCAACCAGATAATGACTTCCCTTAAAATAATTTTGAGCGATTCTTACTTTAAAATTGGTTGTTACTGCTGAAACTTCCAATTCGTGAGGTAGCAGCACCAACTCCTCATCCGATAAGATACCCGCTTCAATACAAGAAACTTCTCCAAAAAAACCTTTCTCATACACCGAAGTAGCCGAAGCATATATCTGGTCAGGGGCTCCATACTGAAGTGCCTTACCATCCTTCAATACAAGCAACGTATCTGAAAATGATAGTGCTTCTTCCGCATCGTGGGTAGCTGTAATGCACGCAATATTATGCTTCTTTAAATAATCGAAAAGAGTGTGCCTTAGTTGATTCTTTCTAAAGGTGTCTATACTACTAAAAGGCTCGTCTAACAAAAAAACTTCTGGCGCATTTACTAGTGCCTTGGCAAGCATGACCCGTTGTTTTTGACCACCACTAAGGGATGTTACCTTCTGTTCTTTTATATCTAAAAGTCCAACTGTAGTTAAAACTTCATTAATCTTTTTGCTGTCTTCGACTTTATCTTGTCTTGTGAGGTGCTCACCTACATTTTCAGCTACTGAAGTATAAGGCATCAAGTTGAATTCCTGTGAAACCAGTTTCATACAATCATGCCCGGGGATTAAATTATGACTTGGCCCGAAGAGTTGCTTAGTCCCGTAAAAGATCTTGCCTTTCTCCAGATTGAGTAAGCCATAAATAATGTGAAGTAATGTAGATTTTCCACAGCCACTTTCGCCCAGAATAGCTAAGTGTTCTCCCTTTTTTAGCTGAAAAGAAACCTGTGATAGCACTTCTTTATCAGAATTGGGGTATTGGAAAGATTGGATGTTTACTTTTAGCATAGGCTACGCTGTTTCCTTGAGCGCAGTCGAGAGGTTCAATTGAGTAACAATTCCTTAGTTCTCGACTGCGCTCGAACGGACAGCAATTATTTCTTCACTTCAGCAGTTGTTTTCTCAGGTAAGACCTCGTAGCCCATATTGTAGAGAGTAAACCCAAAAATATCGGCATATTGCTCAATGGTTTTACTAACCGGAGTTCCTGCGCCGTGACCTGCATCGGTTTCAATACGAATTAGGGTTGGGTTGTCACCACTTTGCTTGTCTTGTAGCTCTGCAGCAAATTTAAAGCTATGCGCTGGTACCACACGATCGTCATGATCTCCTGTGGTCACGAGAGTCGCTGGATATGTTACACCTTCTTTTACATTGTGAACAGGCGAGTATGCTTTCAAATACTCAAACATTTCTTTGTTGTCGTCTGCAGTTCCGTAATCGTATGCCCAACCTGCTCCTGCTGTGAATGTGTGGTATCGCAACATATCTAAAACACCTACAGCTGGCAGCGCTACCTTCATTAAATCGGGTCGCTGCGTCATGGTGGCGCCTACCAATAAGCCGCCATTTGAACCACCTCTAATTGCCAGATAATCCTTAGATGTGTAGTTGTTGTCAATTAAATATTCCGCAGCAGCGATAAAGTCGTCAAAAACATTTTGTTTTTTTAGTTTAGTACCTGCATCGTGCCATTTTTTTCCATATTCACCACCCCCGCGAAGGTTAGGAACCGCATAAACGCCTCCTTGTTCCATCCAAACTGCATTGGCAATACTAAAACTAGGGGTTAAGCTAATGTTGAAACCACCATATCCGTATAGGATCGTTGGGTTTGTACCATCCAGCTTCAAGCCTTTCTTGTGGGTAATGATCATAGGAACTTTAGTTCCATCTTTTGAGGTGTAAAAAACCTGTTTGCTTTCGTAATTATCTGAATTGAAATCTATCTCAGGCTTAACATATAATTCACTTGTACCTTCTTCTATGTTGTATTTGTAAATACTCCCTGGCGTAACATAATTGGCAAAGCTGAAATACAGCTCCTTGTCTTCTTTCTTCGCTCCAAACCCACCTGCACTACCCACACCAGGCAATTCTATTTCACGAACTAGTTTTCCGTCGTAGTCGTATTGCATCACTTTGCTTACGGCATCTACCATATATTCTGTAAAGAAATAGCCACCACCTGTTCCCGGGCTTAATACATTTTCGGTCTCCGGAATAAAATCTTCCCAGTTGTTGGGGCTAGGATTGCTGGCATCAACAGTTACAATTTTTTTATTTGGGGCATTTTTATTTGTTACCAAATATAGTTTTGTGCCTACATTTTCAATAATATAAGTGTCAGAGTCTGTATTGTCTAATACTGTAATAAGAGGACTGTCTGGTTTGCTTAAGTCTTTAATAAATAGCTTATTTCCAGACGTTGAGGTGCTTGCTGAAATTTGTAACCAACGGTTGTCCTCCGAAACATTCCCTCCTACGTAGCGGTGTTTTTGCTCTGGCGTACCTCCAAAAATTAATTGATCTTCTTTCTGTGGGGTGCCCAGTTTATGGTAGTATAACTTATGTTGATCTGTTTTAGCAGAAAGCTCACTTCCTTTTGGTTTGTCGTAACTGGAGTAGTAAAACCCTTCGTCTCCTTTCCAGGAAATTCCGCTAAACTTAATATCTACCAGCGTATCCTCCACAATTTCTTTGGTTTCAGCATTCATCACGAGCACTTTTCTCCAATCGCTTCCGCCTTCTGAAATACTATAAGCCGCTGTTTTTCCATTTTCAGAAAAATTGAGCCCTCCCAGAGAGATGGTTCCGTCTTCTTTAAAGGTATTTGGGTCCAGAAACATTTCAGCAGTATCAGGGCTTTCACCTGTTTTGTATCGATAGATCACATATTGATTCTGAAGCCCGTCGTTTTTATAGAAGTAGGTATAGTCTCCTTCTTTAAAGGGTGAGCCTACTTTTTCATAGTTCCAGAGTTTGGTAAGACGCTCTTTAAGCTCTTCACGAAACGGAATGTTATCCAGGTAACCAAAGGTGGTTTTGTTTTGGCGTGTTACCCAATCTGCTGTTTCGTCGCTCATGTCGTCTTCCAGCCAGCGGTAGGGATCTTTTACATCGGTTCCAAAATAGTTGGTTACGGTGTCTACTTTTTTGGTTTCTGGATAGGTCACGGTGATTGCTTCTTTTTTAGCCGTTTCTTTTTCGTCCTTGCAACTTACCAACGTAAGGATACAAAGAGCAGGTAGGAGTAGTTTATTCATTTTTATAAGATTGAAGCTACTAAAATACTGAAAAACCGCCGTTACCTGTAGATAACCTTCACATTTTATGATTTAATACTGAAAAAGAGGTCTATACGCCTTCCAGTATTTGTACATGAGGATAACATTCAAGCTGAAAATTACAATGGCAACCCAAATATCTGAAACATCCAAAAAGATATGAAATAACAGAATATTAAAAGTCAATGGTGCTAAAAGAACAAGTGCAAAGGGCACCCACTTTTTTAATAATAGCATAAGCGCGACGGCAATTTCTAAGATCGCAACCAGATAGAATGCGTATCCTGTGGTTTCTAACGATTCTATAAAGTTAGCTGCTGCGGGAGGCATTTCGAACATTGGGATAAAGTTGATAAACTTATTCACACCGAAGACTAAAAGCGCGAGTCCCAAAACAACACGAAGAATAGTAGTAAAAGTTGAATTCATAAGAAGAGAGGTTTGATGGTTATGTTTCCTAAAGATAGTAAAAAAAACCTGCTCTTTCAATTTGAAAGAACAGGCGGTCTTTTTAGTAAATTAACATATTACCGAAACAGTGCCTTATAGGCATCCCAGTTGCGATACAAGAGGTACCCATTCACTACTGCCACCAATAAGGCGGGCCCAATGTTGGGTAAATTTACCATACTATGAAACATTACAAGATTTATCGAGATAGGAACTAACATAACCAAAGCCAACGGAACCCATTTTTTAAGAACTAGAAGAAGTCCTATAAATGCTTCTGTTGCACCTACCATCTTCATAATATACCCTTTGCCTGCATCTGGATTGTCCCCCGAAAAGCGTAAGGCGTTAAAAAGATGTTCGGCCTCCGGATACCCCGTGAAGTCGAAATCTGGCATAAACCAGAAAAATTTATTTAGGCCAAACGCCAGTAGCATTAAGCCTAATCCTACCCGTAAAATAATGTGGAAAATTTTCATCTAAAGTATGTTTTTGGTTGTTTCCCAAAGTTAGACGAAAAAATAAAAATGGCTTACAGACTGGGTTTTAAACCAACTTCTTTTCAACCAAATACTCAGCAATCTGGATGGCGTTGGTTGCAGCTCCTTTTCTTAGATTGTCGCTTACAATCCACATATTTAAAGTGTTTGGCTGGGTTTCGTCCCTTCTAATTCTCCCTACAAAAACATCGTCTTTTCCATGAGCATATACAGGCATAGGATAGGTGTTGGTGTCTGGGTTGTCTTGTACTACAATTCCTGAGGTTTCATGTAGTATTTTGCGAATATCACTAAGTTCGAAGTCATTCAAAAACTCTACGTTTACAGCCTCGCTATGCCCTCCTGCTGTTGGAATACGTACAGCGGTCGCAGAAATTGAAAATGTTCTATCATCCAATATTTTTTGTGGCTCGCGAGCCAATTTCATTTCTTCTTTGGTATAGCCATTGGTTTCAAAAACATCACAATGTGGCAAGGCATTTTTATAAATTGGATACGGGTATGCCATTTCTCCTTTTTTGCCTACCGCTTCGTTTTCCAACTGCTGTACAGCTTTCACCCCCGTTCCGGAAACAGATTGATAAGTAGAAATTACCACTCGCTTCATTTTAAATTTTTTGTGCAACGGAGCCAATGCCATCACTAATTGAATAGTAGAACAATTAGGGTTGGCGATAATTTTGTCTTCGGAAGTTAATTGACTGGCGTTAATTTCGGGAACCACCAATTTCTTAGTTGGGTCCATGCGCCATGCAGAAGAATTGTCTATTACGGTTGTACCAACTTCAGCAAATTTAGGAGCCCAGGCTAAAGAAGTATCGCCACCTGCTGAAAAAATAGCAATCTCGGGACGAGCAGCAATAGCATCTTCCATTGAAACAATAGGAACTAATTTTCCGTTGAACTTAAGCTCTCGACCTACAGATTTTTGCGAAGCTACAGGAATTAATTCGGTTACAGGGAAGTTACGTTCTTCCAACAAGGTAAGCATAACGGTACCTACCATTCCGGTGGCACCTACAACGGCTACTTTCATATACAAAATCCCATTTTTTTAGGATACATTTTAAGGCATTAGACAATTAAAGTTTCAAAAATACAAAGGTACGCATTGTAAATTCTTAAGCCTATGCTAAAAAAAGAACCCTCCACCGATTTACCGATGAAGGGTTTAGTTAACTAAAGTAGTGTAGCGGTGCTTCGATACAATTTTATAGGTGCTAGGCAACTATAAAACCACTCAGCAACCTTTTTTAGAAAATTAGTTACTGAGAAACGAAGACTATTTTTTAAGCGCGTCTCTAATTTCGATTAAGATATCTTTTTCAGACGGTCCTGGGTCTGGTGCAGGTGCTTCTTCTTCTTTCTTACGCATTTTAGCATACGACTTCACAATCATAAAGAGCACAAAACCAACAATAATTAAGTTGATGATTGCATTTACCCATTGGCCATACATAACGGCGTTTTCAGGTTTTTCAACGGTTCCGTCTGCAGACACGACAGCTTCAGAAAGCACGTATTTCATGTCGGCAAAGTCTACTCCGCCAGCAAAATGACCTATAATCGGCATCATAATGTCCGATACAAATCCTTTTACCACGAGGCCTACAGCTCCGGCAAGGATTACGGCAACTGCAAGGTCTATGACGTTGCCTGTCATAATAAATTTTTTAAATTCTTTAAGCATGGATTGTTGGTTTTTGTTAATATGTCTCTAAATGTAGCAAAAAAGCAGTTGTGCTCACAAATTATTACGAAATGGTCGTGTTATTTTCGACAAACAACACGTTTTACTCGTTGAGAGATAGCGGTGAGTAATTCGTATGGAATAGAGCCTACAGCATCTGTAAGTTGTTCTGCGGTTGGGTTTTCCCCAAAAATAATTACTTCATCACCTTCTTGGCAATCAATCCCGGTAATATTTACCATAAGCATATCCATGCAGACATTACCGATTATAGGTGCTTTTTGATTATGAATTGTTACCCAGCCAACTTCATTCCCATAGGCCCGGGAAATACCATCTGCATGACCAATAGGGATTGTTGCTGTTTTTTCGTAAACGGTTGCCTTGTATGCACGATTGTAGCCAACACTCTCGCCAGGTTCAATACTGTGAATTTGTGAGATAACAGACTTTAGCGTAGCAACAGGCTTTAGGTTTTTGTTCTCTTTTTCTGAATTTCCATACCCGTACAGTCCAATGCCCATGCGAACCATATCAAACTGTGCCTGCGGATAGTTGAGCACTCCGGAAGTATTGTTTTGATGCATAAAAGGTTCATATGGCAGACTGGCTTTCATGCGTTCAGCAATTTTTTTGAATGCCTCAATTTGCTGCAGTGTAAAACCCTTTTCATTTAGATCTTCACTGGCCGCCAAATGTGAAAAAAGTGACCGTGCTTTAATGGCTTGGGTGCTTTTAAGTTTGGACAAAACATGTTCGGTGTCATGCTCCCAAAAGCCCAAACGATTCATTCCTGTGTTAAACTTAATATGAACCGGATAGTCTTTTTGGTTTTTTCTTTCTGCAACTTCAATGAAATGATTTAATACTCTTGCACTATAAATAGTAGGTTCCAGACAGCGGTCTATTAACTCCTCAAAATTTAGAAGTTGTGGGTGTATCACTAAAATAGGGGTCCTAATGCCTGCATCACGCAGGGTAACACCTTCTTTTACGTAAGCAACCGCAAAGTAGTCTACTCCTAGTTTTTCCAATTCCTGAGCTACGGCAATACTTTCGCTTCCATATCCAAAAGCTTTTACAACAGCTAATTTTTTGGTGCCCTTGGCAAGTTTTGAAGTAAGGTAGTTGTAGTTGTGTGCCAGGGCATTTAAGTCTATTTCTAATACGGTTTCAAGAAACTGAGCCATGGTTATGCTTGCTTTTTTGCCTCTTCGGCAGATTTTGGAGTGATTTGTTCAGGGTCCTGTACTTCCATTTTTCTTACTTTTTCCCGTAGAACTGCTTTGTAATATGCGGCACGACTTAAGGGTTCGTACTCTTCCGTTTCGCCAAGAAGAACGAGGTCGTCATTATTTGATTTCCTAAAACTGTAATGTGCCAAATTTCCTGTGCGTGGGCATACGGCATGTACTTTGGTAACATATTCGGCCGTTGCCATAAGCGCGGGCATAGGACCAAACGGATTTCCTTTAAAATCCATGTCCAATCCGGCGACAATTACCCGAACACCCCGATTCGCAAGGTCGTTGCATACTTTTACAATCTCATCATCAAAAAACTGAGCTTCGTCTATACCTACAACGTCACAATTATCTGCCAGTATTGGAATGTTGGCAGCAGCAGGGACAGGGGTGGAGCGTATCTGGTTGCTATCGTGAGAGACTACGTGATCCTCTTCGTACCTTGTATCTACGTTAGGCTTAAAGATTTCTACTTTTTGACGTGCAAACTGTGCACGCCTTAAACGCCGTATTAATTCTTCAGTTTTACCAGAAAACATAGAGCCGCAGATCACTTCGATCCAGCCAAATTGCTCTTTTTGATTTACGGTATTTTCGAGAAACATAGGGTGTTGTTTAGAATAAAACGGAAATTCTTGACGTTTACATATAGGATGCGTAAATTTAACAAAACAAAGTTGACCTCGTCCCTTCAGAACTAAAAAAAGTTAAATAGAAAGATGAAAAATAAGTTGCAACAAGACCTGCGTGATTTGGCAAACGAAATACTTCAGCAAAAAGAAGTAAAAGGAGCCAGATTGAAACAAATAGTGACCAAAATGTATGAAAATATATGTGTTTTGGAGTATTTAGAGCAACAAATTGACGGAGTGAAGCCTTCAGAAAAAACAAAAAACGAAGAAGCGTTTGACAGTAAAAGCTATAAAGAACAAAACTGGTTTACCGAGCCAGAACCTATTGAACAACCTCAACACAAAGAAGATCTTGTAGAACCCTTAATGGAAAAAATAAAAGATTTAGTAGCTCAAATGCCACCAGAATCACAAGAGCTGGATGACTTCCTGGAGGAGGTGCTTCCGCAGAAAAAATATATGAAGAACGACCTGGAGGAATTTGCTAAAACATATCAGCAAACACCTACCTTTGAACGTAAAGCAGCGGCACCCCCACCATCCATGCCTGAAACAAAACTGGAAGAACGGGAACCTGCTAAAGGGACTCCAGAACCTGAAAACAAAACCCGGTTAGTAGATGATTTAGGGGTGAGCAAAAAACCAAAATCTATTAACGACCAGGCAGGCAACGCAATGAATATTGGATTAAATGATCGCTTGGCGTATATAAAACACCTGTTTAGTGGGAATGCCGATGATTATACACGTGTACTTTCGCAAATTAATACACTACAAACTTTTGACGAAGCCGAAACTTTTATAAAAACAAAAGTAAAGCCAGACTACAATTTCTGGGTGGAGAAAGAAGAGTATGCAAACCGATTTATGACTTCGGTGGAACGGAAATTCAATTAAGAACCTTCTGCTTGTTTGTAACTTAAACTCCAACCTGTGTCCAAACTCTACCTTGTTCCAACGCCCATCGGAAATTTGAAAGACATCACTTTTCGTGCAATTGAAGTACTACAGGAAGTCGATCTTATTTTGGCCGAAGACACGCGGACCAGTGGAAAGTTGCTGAAGCATTTCAATATTACAACGCAAATGCACTCACACCATATGCATAACGAACATAAAACAACCGAAGGTATTGTAAAGCGCATTCAGGCTGGAGAAACCATTGCACTAATAAGCGATGCCGGAACCCCAGCCATAAGCGACCCGGGGTTTTTACTCACAAGAGCGTGTGTTGAAGCTGGGATAGCAGTAGACTGCCTCCCTGGCGCCACCGCTTTTGTCCCTGCATTGGTAAATAGCGGCTTGCCAAACGATAAATTTGTATTTGAAGGGTTTTTACCTGTAAAGAAAGGCCGGCACACCCGTTTGCAATTGTTAGCTGAAGAAACCCGAACCATTATTTTTTATGAATCACCGCACAAACTAGTAAAATCCTTAACCCAATTTGTAGAATATTTTGGAGCCGATAGGCAGATTTCAGTGTCAAGAGAAATTACAAAACTGCATGAAGAAACGATACGAGGAACCGCTGCTGAAGTTTTGGCGCATTATGAAGCCAAACCACCCAAAGGAGAACTGGTTGTGGTTGTAGGAGGGAAAAAATAATGCAGAAATTTCTTTCAGAAATTCGGGATTGTACTGTTTGTGCACAACACCTTCCGTTGGGTCCAAGACCTATTGTAGAAGCATCACCAGATTCTAAGATCATATTGATAAGCCAAGCTCCTGGTCGTATTGTCCATGAAAACGGAATAGCATGGGCAGATCAAAGCGGAAAAAAGCTGAGGGAATGGTTAGGTGTAGAAGAGCAAACCTTTTACAATACAGATAATTTTGCCATTCTTCCTATGGGATTTTGCTACCCAGGAAAGGCAAAAACAGGTGATCTTCCTCCAAGAAAAGAATGTGCACCACTTTGGCACAAGGCAGTTTTAAAAGAAATTAATAATGCATCCCTTGTATTTCTAATAGGAAGCTATGCTAACAATTATTACCTTCCAAAAGACGGTAAAAACCTCACTGAGCGTGTAGAAAATTTTAATGAGTTTTTACCAGAGTATTGGCCCTTGCCACACCCGTCACCGGTAAACAGGTTTTGGAGGGCAAAAAATCCTTGGTTTGAAGAAAGCATAGTCCCGTTATTACAGAAAAAAGTAGCCGAAATTATTTCTTGAAAAACGTTTAATTTTGTCTTTAAATTACCAGGATTGAAATACAGAAAGATATTCCTGTGCCTTAAGCGGTTCTTCCTGACCGTTAAAACTGTCTATTTGATTAAAAGTTGCATCAAAAATGTAGAGTATAGGTGACTCGCTGTCAACAGGTTTTCCCATAATTAATGTCACACTCCCAAAGCGATCGTATTTTAGAATAAGATCGTATTCTTTGTCATCTATTATTTTTTTGAACATAGACACCACTCTCTTACCATCCCTGTAATTATGCTCATAGATAACCCCTTCTTTTTCAGATTTTTTAAACACTATAGCACCACCTTCATCATATTGGGTTTCTTCAATAGCTGCTTCACCATTGGTATAGGAGGTTTCAGTTTTAATACCACCACTTTTATAAAATGTAGTTACTGGACCATGTTGAATACTGGTTTTATACGTTTCAATACTTTCAGGCACTCCGTTTTCGTAATATAAAATGCGTTCCCCATTTAAAAATCCCCCTTCTATGGTAAACTCTTCAATCACGGCGCCTTTTCGTGTAATTACGTAGCGTCCCTCCATAATTTCATTTTCTACAGTAACATAACCACGTCTGTTTTTCTTGTCAATTACGTATGTATAATCACTATAATCCAGGGTGTCCACCCTATCTGTATTTGCAAGCATAATGGCTTCGGGGATGTTATTACAAGAATAAAATGCAGCCAAGACGCCTAGTAGTGTAATAAATTTTAAACAGATATAGCTTTGATTCATTTTATGAAAATTTTTAAGTAATTCGGAAAGCTAAGATCAGGAATGTTTTCCTTTTTCCCAGCCGTGTTTACCTAGATACTGTTCCCCACTTTCTAAAGCACCTTATTTGGACAACGAAACGCAAAGTTTTAGAAAATTGAGTCAGAAAAAGTTCTCAATTTTCTACAACAACCACCATAGTCCCTGGGAGCTTCAATTTATCTTATTCGTGTTTTCCTTTTTCCCAACCGTGTTTACCTAAGTATTGCTCACCACTTTCAACAGCACCTTCTTCAATGGAAGTTCCCATGGAGTCATTCCAGCGGTTTAAGTACCCAAAAAGCGAAATAACCCCCAGCATTTCTACAATTTCTCCTTCATTCCAATGCTCGTACAAGCGTTTTTTTATTTCTTCATCTACAGCATTGGGCACCTGGCTGGCGGCTAGCGAAAAATCCAGAGCGGCACGTTCGGCTTCGTTAAAAGAGGGGTGGGTACGGTATTCCCAGATATTGTCCAGTTGTTCTTGTTCAGCACCGTAGCGTTCCGCAGCACGAATAGCATGTGCCTGGCAATAACGACATCCTGTTGCATTGCTGCTCACCCAAGCTATCATCCTTTTAAGGGCAGAAGTTACATTGCCCTCATTTGCCATCACAGCTTTGTTAAGGTTTATAAACGCACGACTAATTGCCGGCCTGCGTTGCATGGTAAGGACGCTGTTTGGGCAAAACCCAAGTGTTTCATTAAAAAATTCGGCAAGTTCTTGCGTGTTTATATCGTGATCTGCTGAAAGCGGGGTTACTAATGGCATAGTTTATTTGTTTTTGAAAGCCGAAGGTACGGTTCGATGTTTCAAATCACAAATTATAAAAAGACAAATCACAAAAAATGTCCCCTTACTGCTTTACTAGTTTAGCAGTCGTATTTTCAAATTTGAGAAAATATATACCTGTATCAAAATGACTTAAATCGATAGAAGGATTTTCTCCAAACAAAAACCCTTCTTTTATTTGTTTACCAGTCATATCAAAGACCTGAAAATATTCGTTTTCAAAGGGAAATGTAGAATTTATAACAAATTCTGAAGAAGAGGGGTTGGGGCTCACAGTGAAAGAATTTGCCTCGAAATCTGAAACATTTAGGGGGTTATTGTTCAATCTAAAAACTAATAAATTTCTTCCATCAATTTCACTAGCAGTTACTACAATATTACCTTGACTATCAATGAGATACCTGACGTCAAATACTTCAGGGACATCATTTGTATTAAATTGAAAGCTAGCATCTAGATCACCACCTGCATAATACCTATTCATATACATTGGACCTCCAAAAAATTCCCAGCCAGTATCTCGGTATAACGACAAGAATCTTTGATTTGGCTGTATAATAACACTACCAACATTGTACTGTTGTATTACACCATTGTCTCCAAAAGATGTGAAATATATTCCAGAAGAATTGATTTTAAATAGACGATTTACAGCGGAACCGCCAAATAAACTCTCAGAATTAATTAGAATAGAATCATCTTCAAAAAATGACAAATAATTAAATGAATAATGATTGTCAGAATAACTAGGAATTGTAACTTCACCATTATCTCCAAAACTTGTGACTAAACTCCCGTTTTCTAGATACTTTAAAATAGCGTATTTTCTTGTACCATTCTCTAAATAATGAATGGTCAAAAAGATATCAAGGTTAGGTCTAACATAGGTATTAGTTACGCTAAGTCCATTTAGATTGATACTAATACTTAATTCTCCGTTATTACCAAAAGAAGTATCAGGATTACCCTCCAAATCAAATACTTTTATGATAACAGACAACCCATCTCGATAGGAAAACACAATTTTATTATTTTCATTTAAATAAGCTGCGAAATCACTAGGAAAAGCAGGGAAAGGATTTAGTTCTCCGTTATTGCCAAAAGTAGTATCTAGACTACCATCGTTTAAATATCTTCGAAAAGCCCCTCCAACACCACTTATTTCAGTATATAATAAAGTTTTATCATTTTCAACTGTCCAAGTTTTTTGGGGAAGCTCGAATATGGTGTGTGGGTAAGTTATAATTCCATTATCTCCATAAGATAAATCTAATGTTCCATCGCTAAGAAATTTAAACAACAACGTACCAACTCCCGCAGCCGATCTTCTGGCAACTACTTGATAGGAACCATCAGAAAATTCATTTATGCCTCCAACATGAATTAAATCACTACCAAAATCAATGAATGAAATTCCATTATCTCCAAACGAGGTGTCTAAACTTCCATCTTGAGACAAAACAGAACTAAAAACAAAAGTGAAAATCAAAAAAAATATTTTTTTCATAAAAAAGATATTTAGCGGAGAGGTTACATAATACAAGATACATAATATAGGATTAAAAGACCTCTTCTTATTAATGAATTAATTACCATTACAACTGGCAAACAAAACAATGTAACCTTAAAGGCTATAGTGGTATATGGATTAATGAAAAATTGAAAAGCTAACTACAGAAAATCACCCAGTCCCAAATAGTATGCTGTTGGGAAAAAAGCCAAAAGGTTTCTTTGAATATTTCGGCCAGTTCTTTGGTGTTTTTATCGTATTCAGGATCGAGAGGAGGTACTAAGGACATAGCTTTGAGTGTTTTGGTTATCTCACAAATACAATATCAAATAATGAGTCATGGAGGTTTCCGAATAGAATTTTTCTTATTTTTACAAAGACTTCCCATAACAGCTATTTTTTTTATCAAACCCGTTACGTATTTTAAGTCAATTCGAAATCTCGAATACGAAACGTTGATTACTCATTATGCGTTGGAACCTTAAACCAAAACCTTCCGAAGAAAAAATAAAAACCCTAACCAGTGAGCTAGGGGTCGATGCTATTATTGCCTCACTGTTACTACAAAGAGGGATTGAAACCTTTGAGGAGGCAAAAAAATTCTTTAGACCCACTTTAGAAGAATTACACGACCCATATTTAATGAAGGATATGGATAAAGCAGTTGCCAGAATAGAAGCAGCAATCGCCAATGAAGAAAACATTCTGGTTTATGGCGATTACGATGTAGATGGAACTACCAGCGTTGCACTTGTAGCGTCCTACTTAAAAAGTTATTATCCTAATGTTGCGACGTACATTCCAGACCGTTATGATGAAGGCTATGGCGTTTCTTACAAAGGAATCGATTTTGCTGAAGACAATAACTTCAGCCTGATAATCGCACTGGATTGCGGGGTAAAAGCTATTGATAAAGTGGCATATGCTTTAGAAAAAAACATTGATTTTATTATTTGCGATCACCATAGGCCGGGTGCCGAGCTTCCTAAGGCAGTCGCTGTTTTAGATCCAAAACGGGACGATTGCGACTATCCTTTTAAAGAACTTTGTGGTTGTGGGGTGGGGTTTAAACTACTACAGGCATTGGCAAAAAACCGAAATCAAACTATAGACGACTTACTATTGTATCTGGATCTGGTCGCTACTGCTATTGGTGCAGACATTGTTCCTATTACAGGTGAAAACAGGGTGTTGGCATATTACGGGTTAAAAGTAATTAACAGCAATCCCCGAACTGGGTTTCAGGCTATTTTACAGCAGGTGAAGAAAACCGAATTAACTATCACTGACGTTGTCTTTATCATCGCCCCAAGAATTAATGCTGCAGGGAGGATGAAACATGGGAACCATGCCGTGACTTTGCTTACTGAAACCGACCTGAATAAAGCAGCCGTCTGGGCCGCAGAAATTGAACAGTTTAATACAGACAGACGTGATGCCGATAAACGCATTACGGAAGAAGCACTGACTCAGATTTCAGAAAATAAAGAAGAAGCACGCATGACCACCGTAGTTTATGATGAGAATTGGCACAAAGGGGTCATTGGGATTGTGGCCTCCAGATTAACCGAAACCTACTACCGCCCAACACTGGTTTTTACCAAAAGCGGGGAGAAACTGGCGGCGTCTGCAAGGTCTGTAAAAGGATTTGATGTGTACAATGCGCTGGAAGCGTGCAAGGAGCATATTGAACAATTTGGTGGGCATAAATATGCAGCAGGCTTAACGCTATTTGAGGAAGACTATGAAAAATTCAAAGCTGCATTTGAAAAAGTAGTATCAACATCCATAGATCCAAAACTATTAAAACCACAGCTAACGATCGATGCTGAAATAGATTTTGCAGCGATCACCCCGAAATTTTACCGAATCCTGAAACAATTTGCTCCTTTTGGCCCTGGAAATATGACCCCCGTTTTTATGACTCAAAACGTTAAGGATGTTGGGTATGGTAAATGTGTGGGGGAAGATAAAAGCCATTTACGCGTGGTTGTAAAACAAGGGAACAGCAGTCAATTTACAGGAATAGGTTTTGGGATGGGAAACAAGCATGACATTGCCTGTACAGGAAAACCCTTTAAAGCTGCGTACGTAATCGATGAGAATGAATGGCAGGGAACTGTAAATTTACAACTCCGGCTTAAAGATGTTAAAGCGTAGCCTATTCTTCAAAGGTTTTAAGCTGGAACGAATTTCCGTCAAAAACTCCGTAGGTATATTGAGAGATCCAGTCCCCTAAATTGAAATACGTTGAGTTTTCGGTTAACTGAATTTTCATATTAAGGTGCCGGTGCCCAAACACAAAGTAGTCGTAATGTTTTGTCTCTAATTTTCGCTTGGCATAGAGGGCAAGCCATTCGTTTTCTTCACCCAGGAATTTTTTGTCTTCTTCCCCTGAAATCAGTTTGTTTTTTACAGAAAGGTATTGTGCAATTTTCATCCCAAGTGCAGGATGAAACCAATGGAAAAGCCAATTAAAAACAGGGTTCTGGAAAACTTTTTTCATTCGTTTGTACCCTATATCCCCTGGACCTTTACCGTCGCCATGGCCAATAAAAAAAGTTTTATCGTTAAAAGTAAACTCTTTCGGTTCCCGATACGTGGGAATGTTGAGTTCGGTTTCAAAATAGTCGCCCATCCACAGGTCGTGGTTCCCTACAAAAAAATGAATCGGGATGCCACTATCACTTAGCTCGGCTAGTTTCCCTAATACCCGCACAAATCCTTTTGGGACCACGGTCTTATACTCAAACCAAAAATCGAACAGATCTCCTAACAAAAAAATTGCAGCAGCATCTTCCTTAATTTCATCCAGCCAGCGTACAAATTTCTTTTCGCGTGGCAAACTTTCGGCTGCTGTTGGAGCACCCAAATGGTTGTCGCTGGAGAAGTATATTTTTTTTCCTGGGGGAACTTGCATGGTGTAAAGATACACTTCGGCTAGGCTCAGTGTATGGTTTTCATTTAAAATTTAGTGATTTTGAACTCTTTGAGAAGTCGAAGGGTTGTCGCTTGCGAACCATTCTGCATAACTAGTTGCAGTTTCCTGGAGTTTTAGTGAATGTAGCTGAATGTTCTCTGGCAAGCGTTGTTTTATTTTTTCAGAAAAATCTATCACCATCATTTCGCTGGTGGGCTGGTAGTCTACCAGTAATACATTGTGCCCACGGTCGCTCAGCTCTTTTGCCAATTCTACGTGGGGGGTGTTTTTATTGAACACAGTGGCATGGTCAAACACATCTACAATATCTTCCTTTACAATTTTCTTAAGATCTCCAAAGTCAATGACCATTCCGTATTTCACATTGCTGGTGTCGTCAATAGGCGTTCCTATTACGGTAACTGAAAGTTTGTAGCTGTGACCGTGTACATTTCGGCATTTGCCATCGTAGCCATACAGGGCGTGACCGGTTTCAAAAGAAAATTGTTTGGTAATGCGTATGTGGCTCATATTTTTACTTCACTCAATAGTCGCTTTAGTGCATAAAACGACAAATTAACAGTTTCAATCTTGTTTATACCACAAAGATACGTGAATGAAAGTTTATGGTAGTTATTTCTTGTTCTTGGGCCTTTTAAAGTACTTCCATTTCTTGTACTGCTGAAACACAAGTGCAAATACAACAACTCCTGCCAGGAACAACATGGCGCCCTTGCCATTTATAAACTCTAGAATACCCATTCAATCAATTTTTGAAATTTAGACGGGACAAAGCTACAAACTTACTACCGTTTATTACGCATTTTGCTAATTATCACCACAACTATTACCAGTATTCCCAACAGTAAAAAGAGCCCTGGGCCGCCTATAAACTCTATAATCTCCATTACACGTAAAATTTGAGGTCAAAAATAGGCTAATTTTAGTAAAACGCATTATAGACTCATGGTATATCCTATACAGTGATTAAAGTCTACTTTCTCTAAAATGAAGCCAGTTTCTTATGCTGGATGAAACTTTGAGTGTTAATTCTCTGAATTTGTATATCAGCCCTTTTTAACTGTAGCTCCTTTGGCCATTGCATTTACTTGAAATCAATTTATGCATGTATCGTCAAGGATAGTTATGTAAAACGTAAGCCTTTCTGGTATATATTTGCCGGCTTTTTAAAATTAAGAAACATGGAGCTTTTTGAACAGTTGGAAACAACAATTATCCCTCAGTACGAAACAATTATTGATGATTTACTGGTGCAGCAGTATAGTATTGTGGACTCTTTTTTTACTGAAGAGGAGGTAACATTGTTGCGCAATTCGTTATGTACTAAACACGAAGAAGACAGATTTAAGAAATCGGCAATTGGAAATCGTACCAACGAAGAGATAGACCGAAGTGTGCGAGGCGATTTCATACTATGGATAAATGAGCAACAGCAAACCCCAGCGGAACAGCTTTTTTTCAAAAAAATTAATGACTTCGTAGCGTACCTTAACAGAACTTGTTTTCTTGGGATACTTCAAAAAGAATTTCACTATGCAATTTATCCTACAGGAACATTTTATAAGAGACATCTGGACACTTTTATGAATGACGATCGCAGGCGACTCTCTGTAGTATGTTACTTAAACGAGGCAAATTGGCCAGCTTCCAACGGGGGCGAACTTGTGATGTATCCTGAAGGTAAAAAAGAAATTGAAATTTTACCCTTACCAGGACGAATTGTCTTTTTTGAAAGTCAACTTCTGGAACATGAAGTAAAACCAGTAAAAGGTGGGGAACGACTTAGTATTACAGGGTGGTTAAAAACACGCTAAAAATTTTGTTTCTACTGCTTACCAGATAAGTTGCCATAAGGCTGTTTAAGTTACCAAGGGCAGGTACTTTCTATAGTATTTAATTATAAGCGCAATTCCTCTCCAGGCCACCCACACGGTAAGAGCCAGCCAGATCCCAACAAGCCCCCAATCCTGATACTTTGAAAAAAATAAAACAGGAATAAAACCAAGAATTGTTGCACTTAACAGTACGTTTCGCAGATACTCCATTTCGCCAAGCCCTTTGAAAATAGAATCTAATGTAAACGCAATAGCATTAAATGGCAAGCAAATGAGTACCATAAAGAACATTCCATAAAATATCTCCAGCACCTTGGGGTCTTTATTAAAGATAGCACCCAGAGGTTGATACAGTGCCAATGCAAGAAGTGCCAGAACAGTTGCTACACCAATATTGTATAAACTTACTTTTTTGGTAAGCTTCCAAAGGTTGTTGAAGTTTCTTTCTCCCAGTATTCTTCCCCCCAAAATGTTGCCAGCAGCCCCATAACCATCTAAAAAGAAGGCGGTGAATATCCAAATGTTAAAGGCAATGGTGTGTGCCGCGATGTATTCTTTCCCCAAAGCCGCAGCTTCTCTAGTTGAAAGGATTAAGGCTGCATTTAAAGCAAGAGATCTCAAAAAAAGATTAAGACTCATAGAAACCAACCTCTTAATTTCCGGGTGTAATGGAAACGTAACCCGTAAAGAAACATTGGTTTTTTTCAGCACTAAAATTAAGGAGAGCAACGCCATAAGTATTTGGGCAACCAAACTTGCCCAGGCAGCTCCTACTACGCCCATAGGGTCTATATAACCGTCTACACCGTATACAAGTGCGAAGTCTAAACCAATATTTACCAAAGCTCCTATTGCTGCAATTATCATTGGCCAGAAGGTAGTTTGTAATCCGCGAAAAATACCAAAAACTGCAAAGGTGAACAGCGTTAACGGGAACCCCCATACACGAATGTTGTAGTAGTCTATACTGTATGCCAGAATAAGACCTTCGGCATTTAAGAGGGAGAAGATTTCTTCAACAAAAAAGTAAGTTCCTCCAAGGACAATAATACTGAGCGCAATGTTGAAAAAAACGGCCTGAGCAGGAAAGCTTTTTAGATCTTCAATAGTTCCGGCACCTAAATTCTGTGAAATAATGGCCGAGATCGCACTACGGGTTTGTCCTAAGACCCAGATAAGCATGGAGAGAAAGGTGCCAACAATTCCAACTGCAGCCAGGCTTTCGGTGCCAAACTCGGGAATATTTCCCACCACAGCAGCATCAGTACTGGAAAGAACAGGCTCTGCAATGCCAGCAATAATAGCAGGAATGGCTAGCTGTTGTATACGTTTGAAGGAAATGTCGGTAACGCTCATTGGATAGTGCAAAGCTACTACTTTGGAAAATTTTATTTTCTATAAACGCTATTCGAAAATTTATATGGGGGATTGAATAAACTTATGGCAAGACACTATACACAAAAAAAGTATATTATAGAACTAGCTCATAGCAATGAAAAGGGAACTCGGCTTGTCTAGGAAAATAGATATCTCCCAATTTTTGATAGCCCCGGGCTTCGTAAAAACGCTGATTCCTATAGTTTTTGCTGAAGGTGTCTAAGCGTACTGAAAGTGCTTTCTGTCGTTTTGCATACATTTCGGCAAAATCCATTAATTTCTTAGCGTATCCTTTATGTTGAAAATCCGGATGTACGGCCAGACGATGAATGTAGTAGTTTAATCCGTCATCAGTTAACCAATCTATACTATTGTATTCCTCATCCTTTTTAGTAGAAATGGTAATGCAGCCTATAAGGCTATCTTCAGAAGAAAGTACATAAAGCTCGTCTCGCCGTACATCTTTTTCAAATGCTTTTTTATTGGGGTAGTCATTATCCCACTGAAAGATCCCTTCAGCAGTCATTTTTGTAGCGCAAGCTCTTGTTATTGTTATAATTTTGTCAATTTCTGAGGGTTTCGCTTTCCGAATCATATAGAACGATTAATTTTGCAAAGATTTAAAGATACCCTTTTTTATGAAAAATATATTAGTTCCTATAGGCGCAAGTGATAATGCTGTAAGTAACTTACAATATGCTATAGATCTGGCTCAAGAAGTAGACGCATATGTATATGTGATTTCTGTATTTCAGGAGTTTAGTAAGGTGGGGGGCTTAAGTAAAGTAAACACTATTTTAAAAGAGGATAGTGAGAATCGTCTGGATGAGGTCCTGGGGAAGGTAAATAAACGAGATGTTACCGTAATTGCGCACCCCATTAAAGGAAGTGTTGTAGAAACAATTAACCGTTTTAACAAGCACGTTCCTGTAGATTTAATGGTGCTTTCTCCCCGTAGTAATTCAATTAGAGAAGAGGTGTATTTGGGAAATACTTCAGGAAAAATCATGAAGCAGACCAATATTCCAATACTGGTTGTTCCAGAAGGAGCAGTGTTTGAACAACCTAAAACGATCTTAATGGCGTTTAAAAATGGAGAGTTTAAGAATAAAAAGATGTTGGAGCCACTTCGTAAGTTTTCCGATAACTTTGGAACTGAAATTAACGTCCTACACGTTGACACTCCAGAGAGTACAGATACTATGAAGGAGGTGAGCGCTGCGCTTACAAAGATGCATACTTCCTATACAAAAACTGAAAATGCAACTACTTTTCAGGCAGTGCTGGAGCACTTTCGAAGCCACAACCCAGATATGTTATGTGTTGTACGCCGTAAGCGAGGATTTTTCAAAAAACTATGGGAGAAAAATGTGGTTCTCAAAAAGGAATTTCACACCAGTAAGCCTTTGTTAGTTTTAAGAGTACAGGAATAAAATATTTTACTATATTCGTAGCCTAAACGGGGGATTAGCTCAGCTGGCTAGAGCGTTTGGCTGGCAGCCAAAAGGTCATCGGTTCGACTCCGATATTCTCCACAGAAAAGGACAGACTTTAAACGGTTAGTCCTTTTTGTTTTTTGTGGACTGGCCCCAGCATGTAAATAAAAGGGTTTGGCTCTAAAATCATGCTAGTTGACTATTAATTTTAGAATGTGGCTCATGGTGACGCTGTACGTCGTTCAAATAGTTTTTCAGGTCTTTTGAAGTGGGCTTTCCTTTTAGTATTTTTTTCCACTTGGCTTTCAGACTCATGGGGTGGATAGTTTCTTTCATATCTTGAAGTTTTAATGGTTCCTTCAAAGTTCAGAAAAGATGGAAAAAATATCAAGGGGCAAATCCCCCTTTTTTATCAATGAAAACCCTTAGTTTTTGAGAAATACACTTGTAAGTTCCACCACTTTTTGTAATTGTAGCGGTAAACTCTCTTTATTCCATGGATGGCTAGCTCCAAACACATGATTTGCTCCCTCAATAATTTCCAGACGTGCACCAGCGTTCCAACTTTGAAGTTTCTCTGCTTCTTCTAATAAAATAGTTGGGTCTTCCTTGCCGTGAATAAATAGACAGGGTTTTTTAAGATTTGTTAGGGCTCTTTTTATGGTAAGCCGCTCTTCGTTTTGTTTAAAGTCTTCATAGAATTGCCAATCGTGCGGCATCTGTTGTTTGGTGCGCCCGTTTTCTACGAAAGTCCTACCTGTTTCTTTCCACTTTATAAAACTTTCTGAATTTTCCTGAAACCTTTTTTTAAAATCGCTTACACCAGCCCAGGTTACTACTTTTTGAACCAAGGTCTCTTCTTCAGCCTTAATAAGAACAATACCCCCGCCACGGCTATGGCCAATAAGCGAAACATTGTTAACATCGGCTTCTTCGTGAAATCGTTTTGTGGTAGTTATGTGGCTGATAATATCCTCTAAATCGTCCAGCTCTTTACTGAAATTATTTTGTGCAAAGGCTTCAAGGTCCGGAAAATCTATAGGGTCGTTAACGGTACCACCGTTATGAGAAAAGTTAAATTTTAGAAAGAAAAATCCAGCATCAGCAAATGCTTCTGCTACCAGGTTCCACGCACCCCAGTCTTTAAAGCCTTTATACCCATGACAAAAGATTACTACGTGTTTTGGAGTGTGGGATGGTGTGAAAAACACATCATACACAATGGGTTTTTTACCAGACCTTAGAAGCACGTTATTCAGGAGTCTATTCATTATCGTTTAAATTTCTTTTTCGGTGAAAGGGATGTTGGGGTTGCAAATTTCCAGAATGAGCTTTTTAAGTCCTTCAGAAAAAAGTGCTAGTGTTTCTTTTGTGATCGTTTGCTCTTTATTTCTGCTTCTGGCAGTATCTTTTGTGCCAAATTTTAAGAAACCACCTCCCATGTTTTTAAATGAAATAATGCCTGCTTCAGCTGTATCAAAGGGTTCATTCCCGTGCAGCATTAATGCATAGCTCAATACCTGAAACGCCTTGCTGAATTTATAGTCTGTAGACAATTCGGCCCAGTCTACCAGTTCCAGATCTCCTTGTTGTACATTGCCTGTCTTGTAGTCTATAATACGCATTTGTCCGTTGTAGCTATCTACTCTGTCTACTTTTCCATGAATAGAAACCGGGAAATCCAGTTCGGGAATGTTTAACCTATAGGTTAGATCGCTTTCAATATGAAGCAATTTTATAGAGCTTCCTTTTTTAACTTCAGCTATATCATGAGTGATCAAATTTTCAACATAGCGTTTGGCAACTTCAAAAATGATGAGATTTTTCCCTTTTGAAATATCCCCTCCGTAAAAATTTTCAACAAACTGTTTGCCAACTTCAGAAGCTACTTTTGCTTTAATGTCGTTTAAGATTTGTTCAGTTAAGAGGGCATTCACATAAGGCTCATACAAATTTTGAAGCGTATCATGTACAACAGTTCCTAAGGTATTGTAGGCAACAGTTTCTTCTACCTCGTTGAGCTCGTTTACCTTCAGTATTTTCTGGTAGTAAAAATCTATGGGATTACGAATGTAACTTGTAAGCGCAGATGGAGAAAAACCTTTCTGGGCAATTTCGGCCAATCTTTTCTGCACTTTTTCTGTTTTATCCAGTGTTTTAAGTGGTGTGCTCTGGATGGAGGCTTTAGGGGAAACACTTTGTTGGGTAAAGGTGTGTTGTGGCAGGCCTTCAATTTCCAGCTGAAGAATAAACCGGCTTTTTTCTCCACTATTTAGCCCTTCAGTATAATTGGTGTAGAGCAGTGTGATTTCTCGTGCTCTGTGTAACATATGATAAAAATGATAGGTATAAATAGCGTCTTTCTCTATGTAGGAGGGGAGTTTAAATTGTTTTTTCAGATCGTAAGTAATAAAGGAGGCATTCGATTTCCCCGAGGGCAAAATGCCTTCATTAACCGAAAGAACAATAATATTTTCAAAGTCTAATACACGGGTTTCTAACACCCCCATAATTTGGAGCCCTATAAACGCCTCTCCTTTAAAATCTATCGTTGTAGTGGTGATCAGTTCGTTGAACAATTCCTGCAGGGTAGAGAGGCTCGACAAGTGTTTGTAATTTTTACTTAGTGCTTTGAGCTCTTCAATGACACTGAATAATTTATATAACACCACTTTTTCTACAACATAACCCGTAGGATTCTTTCTTAATTTCTGAATAATTTTATCAAAAGTGTCTAGTGCTTTGGCTGGAGTATCGTTTAAAGAATCAAATAGAAGCAAAATGGTTGACTTGTCTCTCTCTTCTGAAATTTCCCGAAGTTGATCTAACGTATAATGGCTTTTATTTTGTTGCGTAATGCGGTTAATGATATATTGCGTATTGGCTAATTGCGCAGCCATAGGGCTGCCCAAAATTTTAAGGACATCCCGAAAATAGAAGGATTGAGAATTTTTCTTGTGAATGGCAAGCCAGGTTTCAAAGAAGATGGTCACGGGAAAGTTCTTCAGCGAGGCTCCCATAGTCACATTAACCTGCGTCACATTTTCAGGTAGTGAATGTAGCAACGGAACCAATAAAGTCTCATCTGCAAGGACAATAGCGGTCTTGTTAAGCTTATCTGGAGTATACCTTTCTAAAAGCTGCCCTGTATACTTTAGTTGTGCACTGTTTTTAGAACAGGCTACGCTTGTTATAGTTTTAGCCTCAGCATAGTGGTTCGAAACGAAATTAGGTCTTGTATTTTCAAAATACTTCCACTCCTTTAGGTAGTTTCTAAAAAACAAGGAGGCGTTGTGTTTATGGTTTTCCAAAAATACGTTCTCTATATCCCAATATATGTCGCTATTGCCAGCTTCTAAAAATGCCTGAATAATTTGTTGTTCTGCTGTGTTTAGCGCGTTAAACCCTATGAAAATATGCTGCTGGGCTGTGTGGGCTTGCAGGTAAAGCTCTATATTTTGAACAGCCTCTCTATAAACAAGGCCTTGATAGGCAATGTCTTGGTGTATGAGTTCACGCTTTAGATTATAATAAAATTCCGGAAGTTCTTTCCAGAACGCAAGGTAGTTGGTAATAAAGCTTGATTTTTCTGAAGTTACATTCCACCGTTCGAGGGATTTAATACTGCCTAAATACCCAAAGAACTGATCGGGGTCCAATAAGTACCGGTCTACTTCGTTGAAATCGTTAAGCAAGGTGATAGCCCAACTGGAATATCCATCGAACGATTCTTTTTCCTGATAGGAAGCTGTGTTTTTATATACTTCGTAGCTTTTAAAAAGAAGTTCGGTGGCATCTATTATTTCCAGTCCGGAAAGCTCTTGAATAAGATCTTCAATACTTATTATTTTGGGGAGAAATGCAGTTCTTGTCGCTTGTTGCTTAAGGTAGTTTTTAAGAAACCCTCCTGCTCTTTTACTTGGTAGTATAAAGGTACAACTGGAAAGATCTCCCTGTTTTTCCTGTATGTGTAGTAGGGTTTCTTCTAAGAAAGTTAGCATACCCTAAAAATAAGAAACGCCTCCAATTTTGGAGGCGTTTCAGCTTATTTATTTAGTGTGTTTCTTATTTCTTCAAAGAAATTTCAACACGTCTGTTCTGTTGTCTACCAGCTTTTGTATTATTGGTAGCTATTGGACGGGTTTCACCGTATCCTTCAGATGTTAATCTACTTCCTGGAATACCAATAGTAGTTAAGTACTGCATTACAGAAGCGGCACGCTCACGTGACAATTTCTCATTGTATGAATCACTACCTCTACTATCTGTATGTCCTTCAACGTGGAAGTCTGCAGTTGGGTATTCTTTCATAATATCTGCGATACTCTGAAGTGCAGAGTAAGACTCTTGACGAATTGTAGCTTTGTCGTAATCGAATAAGATCGTTTTAGAATACTCATTCAATTGGTTGATAATTTCTACAGTTACTTCTGGACAACCGTTGTTTGCAACAGTACCAGGAACGTCTGGACACTCATCGTCTTTGTCTAAAACACCGTCACCATCACGATCTTCGTAAGGACAACCATTGTTAGACTTAGGACCAGCTTCGTTTGGACAAGCATCTTCAGCATCAGTAATACCATCACCGTCAGCATCTGGACAACCGTTTAATGAAGCAAGACCAGCAACAGTAGGACAAGCATCTTGTGGATCAGGGATCCCATCACCATCAGTATCTGGGCAACCGTTAAATTCAGCTAAACCAGGAGTGTTAGGACACGCATCGTTTCTATCTTCAATTCCATCACCATCAGTATCTGGGCAACCGTTAAATTCTGGAAGACCAGGAACCTCAGGACACTCATCGTCTACGTCATAGATACCATCACCATCTGTATCTTTTCCACCAAACTTAAACATAAAACCTGCAGAGTGCTGGAAGTGTTGGATACCGTAAGTATCTTCGAAAGCGTGCTTGTAAGTAGATTGTACTTCAAAAGCAAAGTTTTCACCTAACCAGAAACGTACATTAGCGATACCGTTAGCAGTACCAAAACCAATATCATCTACCCAAGTATAACCTCCACCAACACCAATAGAAGGGTCAAACCATCCACCAGGACCGTTTAATAAGTCTCTTAAGCTATATTTTATCTCACCATCTAAACCGTAATAAGTTACATCTGGAATGGAAAGATCACCAACTTTATTTATTTTGTTGATGGTACCAACTCCAGTAAAAGAAAAACCACTACCAATATATCTACCTACAGATACTCTAGAGATTGAAGGAAGGATATTCCAGTGATCATTTGCGTTAAAATACTCGTCAAACATTTCCCCTTTAAGTTCGGTTCCGTCTGCAAGCATTGCCATAAAGCGACCCTCGTCGTCAATTCCTGTTGGGAAAACGTCTACTGCGTTTAATCCTGCACCAACTGACCAAGGATTGTTTTCGTCCTGTGCGTTAGCTGCACCAACCCCAAT